>Ga0208006_100028_pt1 | contig 67368 bp, 73 predicted proteins | sample ECH_Bnyco_MetaG_FD_187131 | JGI IMG/M metagenome (GOLD analysis project Ga0208006, IMG submission 187131) | Hot spring microbial mat communities from Yellowstone National Park, Wyoming, USA - ECH_B nyco_MetaG (SPAdes) (version 2) | ecosystem: Environmental > Aquatic > Thermal springs > Hot...
GCACACTTCCTTAGGTTTCAGCATTGTAGTTAAACTTACATACAAAGTATATTAACTTCACGGTTTATCGGAAACTGTTGACTACGGCTTGGTTTGGAAAGTTGGTCGTGACCCGACAGGAGCCAGAGCGATAGTGTAGGACCCGTTCTTCTCGTACGCCGCTAGGTATTGATACTGTCCGGGAAGTGAGCCTAACTCATTTCCCTTACCGTCGAACAAAAGTGTCGTGTTACCCTGGACGAATACCATAGGTGGCCCCCCTCCAGCAAACGTAGCGTTGGCCAAGGAAATCACCTCCCTCGGCGAGGGAAGAAGAGAATAGATGAACGCTCCATCCCCGTTCAATATGACTAGGGAGGTGCCGTCCACGAGGAAGGAGCGATTCGAGGGAACCGTGAGGGAGTTCGCCACAGTGCCGCTTAGTAGGTCTCTGACTGACACGTTCAGCCTGCGTTCCCCATCGTTAAAGATGGAAGTGAAGGTGATCAGAAAACGCCCGACGAGGCTCACGAGTGTCCTTGTGTAGGTTCCTAGGTCGAGGAGTTGAACTCCTGCCTCTGACGGAAGGAAGGATGTGAGCGAATAGGGGAGGGAGTAAACCTCCCCAGAGAGGCTAGGCAGGGAGGCGACGAACACTATCAGACTTCCGTTGGCCAAAGCCAAGCCAAAGAGCGTAGAGTCGGCTGTCGTTAACTGGAGGAGATCGGCGTCTGGGAGGACTCGGGTTTCGATGAGCGTGCCATTGAGGGAGTAAACGGTCAAACTGGTGGAGAAGGAGTTGTTATAATAAGCCACAGTGGTCCCCACTACCACGTAACCTCCCTGAAGTGCGGCGTAGTAGTTCACCGTGGACGTCGAAGCATGAATTCCTAGGACAGAGGATGCTAGGATGAGAAAGAACAACAACCCCCACTTCATGCGAAGAGTATCATGTTCAGCACTTAAAAACATTTCTTAAAATTCGCTAATAAAGAACTTTTATAAATAGTGGACACGGTCCTTACACCTACGATCTACCACGTTCTGAAGAAGTGAAACTTCTAGCCCCATAGTGTTGTCACTAACCTACAAAATTTTCTTCTGTTTAACAAGAACGATTCGCAAGGGGCGAATAACGCCACACTCTCGAGGAGAACGGCATTATCCTATGATTTGTTAGGTTAATGACGACACTATGTCTAGCCCGGCCACAGGAAGGGGAGCTTCACCCGAGGACTCTCACCCGCACCTGAAATCCTCGTCATCGCCCGCTAATGGTCGTCGTCCAAAAGGAAGGCACACCTCACAGGCCCTCGCTTTAGCCGAGGCGTGTGACGCTTACCCTATCTGTGGCTACCATCAAATGCGTGTTTGGGATGGTTTTCAAACTTTGGGGCTACAAATATCTTTCCCGTCGGAAGGAACCTCTCACCCCCAGGAAGTTGATTAGCGGAGGGGCATTACAAGCATATATAAGAACTCAATATTTAAATAAGGGCATTATCCGTCGCTGATGGAAAGGGACCCACATCATTAACATGCTTTAAGCTAAATTCAACAAACTGACCTCAACTAGCTTCGTTGGCCTTCAACGATAAAGAATCCGTACCCTGAAACGAAGTCCTACTACTATTTTGGAAAACGAGGAGAAGCTGAAACATATTTTTCATAAAGGGACCATATCTATGGAGGGGAGTTCCACCCTTTCAGGCCCCTACACGAGATAAAGGAAAACAATAAAAATACCAGTATCCCTTTCAGCACGGTGCTCTAGATGGAGGAAGACTGGGAAGAAGAAGATTGGGATGAGGAGGAGGAAGACTGGGAAGAAGAAGATTGGGATGAGGAGGAGGAAGACTGGGAAGAAGAATGAAGATTTAACTTTTTGCGAGATAGTAGGTGTGACTGGTTTTGAGGGTCGCTGTCATAAATTATACAGACTGCAGACCTGATAAGTGCAGAATAGAATGTGTAAACTTCTGCCCTGTCAATAGGTCTGGGACTAAGGCCATAGAGTTAGCTGAAGTAATGAAAGGAAAACCAGTCATATATGAGGAGACCTGCATAGGATGCGGAATATGTGTAAAGAAGTGTCCATTTGAAGCAATAGCGATAGTGAACCTACCAGATGCCTTAGAAGGCGAAGCCATCCACAGATATGGAATAAATGGTTTCAAGGTGTTTGGCCTCCCCATACCTAAGCGCGGTTTAGTTAATGCGATTTTAGGAAAGAATGGAACAGGTAAGACAACAATTCTGAAGATTTTGTCGGGAGAATTACTACCTAACTTTGGAGACCCCGAACTGAAATCGAATCCAGAACTAGTATTGGAAAAGTTTAGAGGAAAGGAGATCCAATCATATTTCAAATTACTTTACGATAAGAAACTTAGAGTAGTCCATAAATTGCAATATGTAGAAATGGCGGGTAGATTTCTGAAAGGAAAGGTGTCAGAGCTGCTACGTAAGGTCGATGAAAGAGGTAAGTTAGATGAGATCAGGACACTTCTGAGAATGGACTCCATGTGGAATAAGGAGAGTTCCTCGCTTAGTGGCGGTGAGCTGCAGAAGCTACTCATTACGGCATCGCTATTGAGGGATGCCGACGTATATGTTTTCGATGAACCTTCCTCCTATATCGACGTCAACGAAAGGCTCAACCTCGCCAGAGTGTTTAGAGAAGTCTTAAATGATAAATATGTTTTCATTGTTGATCATGATTTGATAGTTCTGGACTACATAGCGGATCTAGTTAATATTATGTATGGAGAGCCCTCAGTCTATGGGAGAGTATCCAAGGCATACTCAGTGAGGGCAGGCATTAATCATATGTTAAGGGGATTCCTTCCCGGTGAGAATGTTAAAATGAGGGACTATGAGATAAAGTTCTACATGAAGGATCTGACAGAAGTAGAGGGAACTGCCGGCTCTTCAATCAAGGTATCGTGGTCTGGAATAGAGAAGGCATTGCCTGGATTCAGTCTTTCCGCTCCGGGGGGGAATGTAAAGGAAGGAGAAGTAGTGGGAATAGTGGGACCTAACGGGATAGGAAAAACAACTTTCGTGAAAATAATTGTGGGAGAGGAGAAGGCCGACAGCGGCTTTGTGGAACCAGAAGTAAGTAGACTTTCATATAAACCACAAGTCATATCTCCTTTCACAGAGCGAACCGTACGAGAAGTGCTGGAGGAAAGCAGTAAGGACTCCCTATCTAGCTCCTCTTGGTTCTATGTGGAGGTGGTTAGAAGATTCGGACTTCATAAGATTTTGGATTCCTCTGTTTCTTCTCTTAGTGGCGGTGAGCTGCAGAAGCTACTCATAGCAAGAACCTTGGCTGTAGATGCCGACGTATATGTTTTCGATGAACCTTCCTCCTATATCGATGTAGAGGAGCGATACGTAATGGCCAGAGCAATTAAGAGAGTTACTAGGGAGAGGAAGGCTGCAACGCTGGTTGTAGAGCACGACATCGCCATTCACGACTATATAGCGGACAGAATTATGGTTTTCTCAGGGGAGCCTGGAACCAGAGGAATCGCCGAGAGTCCAGTGCCATTGAGACAGGGTCTCAACAGGTTCCTGAAGGAATTCGGAATAACATTCAGGAGAGACGCTGAGACTGGAAGGCCTCGGGCCAATAAACCAATGAGTTACCTAGACAGATTACAAAAGGAGAGAGGGGAGTACTACGCAATGGAATTGGCAAATGATTAGCTGATATTACCATTTTCTATCCCTGTTGTTGAAATGTTGTAGAAAAGAGTTCAAGGTAGTAAACTCTTCTAAACGGAAAATTAGTGGTCCTGTTTGTGTAGTGAGTCAATGTATCCTTTACATAAGATTTGTTTATATATCCTGCAGAGCTCCCCTTCGTTATGAAGAAGTATTTACTGATGTTTTCTTTAGTCGTCATGGTTCTTGCAGTATTCTTTGGCCTTCTAGTTCCATCATTGTCTCTAAACTACGAAGCACTCCTTGAATTCACTTCACTTGATGCATTAGTATTTTGGATACCAGCCCTGTTCCTGATTTTAAGCATAACCAGAGCGGCGGTTAAACAAACCATCTCTAAAATTAAAACTATTACGGGGGCAACCATCTTCTTTGGATATCTAGCTATACACTACTTCGTTTATTCATTAGTCCTTGAGAAAATCATATCTTCATTATATTCTAGTTATTTGCCCATATCCACTCCCTCTATCTTTCTTAGCGCAACTCCGTTCTCAGGCCTCTTGGCTCCAATTTTCTCTTTGACCCTGAATCCTTCCTTGGTGCTTCTGCTGCCTCCCTATTTTGAATTGGACCTATCGCCCTTCGCCATTATCATTGGATTGGTAATAACGTTCTACGTCACTGCCTCACTGACCAAAATCATGGAGATCCGGGGTAAGCTTCCCGCTTACTATCTCTCCATCCCAGTGGGAGGGGTAGTAACAGGTGCTTCTTGCTGCATATCTTTACCATTCCTGATAGCAGACTTCACGCCACTCTCCTCTGCCGTTCTACTATCTCCTGTGTCAGGTATAGTGCTCCTGATCGCTTACTATATGCTCCCCATCTCCACTGCAGTGGCCCTTGGAACCCACGTAACCCTTCTTTTCAGGACAGTTTCTAGAAAGCCCACAAAATATGTAAGTAATTCTAAGGACCTAAGGCTTAACTGACTTCCTCCCCGCCCTGGAGGGGACGAGGGTTCCCCTCCAGGTGGTTCATCGTTCCCACCATCGGTTCGGGTCTACATCCCTCATTTGGTCGAGTGGATCAGAGGTCCACTCCTTGAAGTGGGGACTTTCATTAAGTCCCTTAAGGGGAAGGGATAGTGGATTCTCCTCCGTCTCATTTCCTCAGTCGAGGATAGGAGGAGAGTCATCAACTTCACTAAAGGATTTTCAGAAGAGCTGGTGTTTAAACGAAGGGGGCTATATCACTCCTCGAAAGGCGGAGCTTTCCGTCCCCTTAACCCCCTTTCTGTAATCTAAGTAGTTCATCCACAGAGAGCTCCGCAATTAGGACTGGGAAAGATATTCCGAAATATTCAAGCTCTCTAGGATGAAGTTCACCTATCACCCCTACCTCATCATCATCGACATGTATCTTGGCTCCCCTACCCTCTAGGAAGTATGAGTTATCGTATCTGGTGTATGATGGGGCAGTACCTAACGCTTTAATAATAGCGTGGATTGGCCCTTGCAGTTGCTCGAAGCTGACCTTACTATCCATTATGGCGAGAACCATCATTGTTCTGTTAGTGTAACCGGTGTCCTTCTCTACATCCCTGAGTACAATATCACCTATTTCAAATATTTTAATTGGAAATCCGACGTTCTGATTCTTAGAAAGGAGCCTGAGGATCCCTGGTATCAAAGAAGTCCTGACACTGTTTACCTCAGTGGTCACTGGATTTGTTAGCTTTAGGGCGTTTCCCTTGAAGTCCCTATGATCTGTCAGGACGAAGTTGAAGACCTCTATAAAGCCCGCCCCAATAGCTAGATCCCTTAAGGCCCTGATAAACGAAGTATGAATAGACAACGAACCTGTGGTCGTAATTATATGAGGTGAAGGTGTCAAGTTGGAATAACCCTTCATCATAAGCAGCTCCTCAACTACATCGGCCCTTCCCAATAGGTCAATCCTATAGGGCGGTGTGATCACTTGCAGTGTATCAGAATCACAAATTGAGTCCAGTCTAGCTTTGGCTAGGAGGTTCCTTGCTTCTTCACATGTATAAGGATGTCCCGAAACCGATGATATATAATCTAGCTTGGCGCTCACGCTTCCGTGATGAAGGATCGGGGTAGAGTTCCAGTTCCCCTTGATAACCTTTACTTGCTTTATCTTACCACCTCCCTCGGCAAGATTTGTGGAAATTATATCCAATGTTTGGCCAACTGCCTCAGCAGAGGTCCCTGTGACATCTATGAATAGATCAGTGGTGTTTGAGGTTAGCCTAGTTTTCTCAGAATTTATGACGGGGGGAACACTGAGCACCTGATCGTCCTCCTGAAGTATTGCCGGTAATTTACCTTCAGCAAGGGATATTTGCCCATAGCTTAACCCCTGTTCCGTCCCATAGAGGATCTCGCTCAAGGTCAGAGGTTTTTCACCTCCCAAAGGAACAAATTTATAATCTAAGGGAATAGTAGAATACTTTATAATTTTGGTATCTATCTTGGTCAGATCATGGATCCCTATTGCCACCTTTCTCCTCCTTCTTCCTATGGTAACGTGAAGTTTCTCTTGGAACTGTATTAATTCACGTAGTCCCTCCTCTCCTAACTTGACTCCCTCTACTATGGCTGCTGCAACATATGGTCTCTGCACCACTCTCTCCACGATTATGGTATATCCAGAGTCTGTTGCCTCGTATTTAGCCTCGCCCACGGCCTTTCCCGTGAGGCCTCTCACCGCCCTAGCAACTCCATCCGAGGAGAGAAGATCCGGCCTGTCTGCGTTAACTTCAACCTCTAACATACCTCCTTCTGATTTCATTTCAGACTTTAGATCAAAAAGCAGAGCCTCCAGATCATTTTCACTGACACCACATTTCCTGAGTAACCTTAACTTCTCGAAAACTACAGTTACCATCTCCACTCCACTCTCCTATTTCTTAACAACCTCAAGTCGTCAGAATAGAGGTCTCGTATATCCTTAAGTCCCAGGAAGGCCATTGCTAATCTGTCCAGTCCTATTCCCCAAGCTCCGGCTCTCCCCTCAATTCCAGCTGAATTAACTATCTCCTCTCTCAATAATCCAGCCCCACACATCTCTACCCAACCTAGACCCTCTAAATATCCATAGGCCTCCACGCTAGGTTCGGTGAAGGGGAAATAACCGGGCTTGAACTTCAACCTTTCCACCCCCAACCTCCTGAAGATCTCTTTTAGGGTACCTAACAGTTGATTAAAATTATAATCTTTCTCTACGACGAGACCGTCCAGTTGATGGAACTCCGGCAGATGAGTAGCGTCTATGGTATCGTATCTGAATACCTTTCCTACGGTGAAAGTCCTTATGGGGAGTTGAGGTCTTGAGGCCAAGGTTCTGGCAGTGGTGGCAGTGGTCTGACTTCTAAGCATGACTCTAGTCGCTACTTTCTCGCTCCAGCTATATTTCCAATAGGTCTCATGCATTTTTCTGACTCTCTCCAACAATTCATCGTCCTCAACTCTCCCTACTCCATCAAGAGAAAGGCTATCATGTATTTCCCTAGCAGGATGGTCCTGAGGTTGGAAAAGCATATCAAAGTTATAGAACTCCAACTCCACATAATCACTTCTAACTTCTGTGAATCCCATACTCACCATGACGTCCCTTATGTGCTCAAGGAATTGAACGAAGAAGTGTTTCCTTCCTATATAGGTTGGGGAGGGAATAGCCTCTACGTTATATGGTCTGAACTTAATTTCCCTCCACTTTCCCGTAGTGAGCATGTCTGGAGTTAGGAACGTGACTTCCTGACTCTCTTCATCGAACTTGATCGCTCTAGCTGTTACTATCTTCTCTTCCCTTTCCTTGACCAAATTTCTTCCCTTTAGGACAGCGGCCAAATTATCTTCCAATGCTCTAGGTAACGAGAGAAGAGTCTCTCTCTCCAATGAATTAAAACTAGAAGTCTTTGGATAAATGATCCCTCCCTTCACCTCCACTAAACCCTTTCTTCTGCTCCATCCTAAACCGAGCTCAAAATCTTGACCCAAGAAGTCCTTGGCCTCTGCTATGGACCTTGGGGTACCTGCTAGCCAATTGATTAACTTCTCCTCTGGCAATCCTTCCTTGGCCCTACGCTTTCCCTCGTCGGTAGGTTCATATATCCTCCTCGTTTCCTCCTGCAATTCCACATACCCCTTGGCCTTTAGGGACTGAAGGACACTCATTAGAGTACTTCTGGGTAAAGAGAGACCCCGTTCAATTTCGGAGGCCTCTAAGGGACCCCTTTCCTTGAGATATCGAAGCACCTGAAGCTCCAATTCAGTTAACATCTCCTTCTGACCTCCTCACTCTACAACACGTGGGTTTCCGGTGAGGTCTAAAGCATTACCCTTCATCAATAACTATGAAGCCACCGGAAATGAGGGAGTTTGATGAGCGTTAATGCTGGACATTAGTAATTTTCTCGTCATTATAGCCCAGCGAATTACTCTATCCTTAATGATGAGACCTCCTCGCCATGGACACTTCCCTCTTCATTGCGCCCTCGGCTATGAGCAGAGGGTTCTATAGGCTCAACGGACCGTACCAGCCTTAAAGATCCTTAAAGATATGGAGGTGACTACGTTAGCCATATCGGCCATTGACGGGGATAGGTGTACTCCATGAACATTCGCTTTAACCTTGACAGCGCTTACCGTCAATGATTTTTATTAATATAAATAAAATTAGTAAAAAACTTTAGAGATTACCTATCCTTCACCTCACAGAAAAGCTATCTCGCCCAAAACTTTGGAATTATATAAGGTCTCCCAACATATTGAATAGATCGAGTGGAACACCAAGCTCGTGCACTCTTCTCTCGTTTAGAAATACATCAATTGCGGTCTTCTACTCACAACAATCGGCTAAGCCATGAACTTTGTTGGGGGGCAATTTTATAGTCCGAGAAATTACTTAACTCTTATGAAAATAACAAGTACAGATGCAAAATATGTCCTAGAACTTGGTGACTCTAAGATATTAATAGAGGATTTGAAAAATGAGAAGGGGGAGAGAATTCTCTCAATCTCAACGATCTCTACCTACTCTCTACCCAACGGAGAGCAGTGGTCTCCCAAGATTGAAGAGGCCAAGAACGTGAAGAGAGAGGAACTCCCACCCGAGATCAAGAAAGCATTGAGAAAGTTGCTAGCCCTTTCATAAGTATTCTTTTTATTTTGGTCCAAGATCATTGGTGGGAACGTCATGGTATCCTTCGACTTCATAATTACCACGGACAGATGCTTGATGACCAATCACCACCACAAGGAATTTCTTGGATTCCTTGGGACCGGACCTGCCATTGGACTGCCGGAGAGGGTGTGGAAGTGGTTGGCGTGTCCTAAGATGGAGACAGACTCTCTAGGGAGGCCTAAGGAAGCCCCCTATGGCTTAAGGAAGATAGAAGCAAAACTAATAGATGAGGGTTTCAATGCCGCTATAATAGACCCCGACAGCATAGACAGACATCTTCCTAACGCGAAAGCTCTCATGTTATCTCACCACGATTACTTCGCCTTCGGTCCCCCGTCTTCTACATGGTGGGGAATAACCAAGAAAGAGCCCATAAATTACAAGAGCTTCCAGGCGCTTATAAATAGACCATCCATAGCTGAGGCAAAGTCCAAGGGAATGAAGATTGTGGTTGGGGGTCCCTCAACCTGGCAGTGGCTTTGGAGAGAAGACATGATAGAGAAATTGGGGGTTGATACACTGTTTGATGGGGAGGGAGAGAGGTTAGTAGTTAAACTGGCCCAGGCGATACTTGATGGAGAGCCATTGCCCAAATATATGTATGTGGACGCTGAGGACTCACCATCGTTAGAGGAAATTCCCGAGATAAAGGGAGCCAGTGTAAATGGTCTTATAGAGGTCATGAGAGGATGCCCCAGATACTGTAGATTCTGCTCGGTTACCCTGAGACAAGTGAGATACTATCCTTTGGAGAAGATCGAGAAGGAACTCCAAGTTAACGTAAAGTCAGGGATAAGGGATGGCGTAATTCACAGTGATGATATGTTATTCTATGGAGCCGTTGGCATATTCCCCAGACCTGAGCCGCTCATAAAGCTACATCAATTGGTCAAGAAGTACTACAGATCCATAGCCTGGAGTCATGCGAGTCTAGCGGCGATAAGATACTCTGAGGAAAAATATGGACTCATGAGCAAGTTGTCTGAAATAATAATGGACGAGAATCAGAGATACCTGGGAGTTGAAGTTGGAGTAGAAACAGGATCTCCTAGACTGGCCAAGGAGATCATGCCGGCCAAATCCTCTCCATACAAGCCCGAAGAATATCCAGAGACCGTCGAAGAGGCATTTAAGATAATGCATGAACATGCTGTGATTCCAGCTGGCACAATGATAATAGGACTCCCAGAAGAAAAGGAGGAGGACGTCATAAAGACCATTGAGATGGTAGATAATCTAAGACCGTATAGGAGCATTCTAGTACCCATGTTCTTCGTCCCTATGGGAATGTTCAAGAATAAGGACTGGTTCACCAGGATAAAACTAAATGACAGTCACATAGAGCTTTACAGAAAGGTGTTTTGGCATGATGTATATTGGGCAGAGGATATAATTGACAAATACTACATGAAGGGGCCATTATACTATCCAGTGAGGTTGGGACTTAAGTTATTCCTCAGGAACGCCAAATCAAGGATGAGGAGTATAGAGGCCTGGTTAGAGCAACAATTGAGAAAGTAGGAACTGCAGAAAGGTTTTTATCTGTTTTAGCTATATGGTTAGGATACCACGGTGGAGTAGTTGAAGTTCTGTCCGAAATGTGGGGGAGCTATGGTTCCAGCCAAGAAGGATGGGAAGGAAGTCCTCAGATGTACAAAGTGTAAATATGAAGTGGAAATGAAGAAAGACTCCAAGAAGGAATACGTCGTGACTGAAACCAAAAGCAAGAGTGAGAAAGTCCTCACTACCTCTTTGGTGAGCGATAAGTCTGGGAGGAGGAGGGAGGAGGAGGAGTTAGAACAGGAGAGAGAGGAATATTATAAGGAGATAGGGTTAGATCTTCTTAGAGATGAATTGGAAGGGAACGAGGAGAACGAAGAGGATTGACGGATGAGCAAGAATCTAAGACCATCCAGTTACTGAAAATTCTACAATGTCCGAACGATGGAAGTCATTTAGATAGCTCGCTTAGGTGCCCTCAAGGGCATCAATTTCTGGACAATTCGGTTTTCATAGACTTCTTAGGAGAGTACAGGGAAACCAAGATGGGCCCCCTAGAGAGGTTGGGCTCTTTCTACGAAGATGTTTGGGCCCCATTAGGATTTCTGTTAAGCTCTGGAAGAACATATAGTTGGATGCTAAGAAAGTCCAGCTTCTCTTCCGCTAACACTGTGTTGGACATTGGTACAGGGACAGGGATAGCTTTCGACTTCCTAAAATGCGACCTATGTATAGGATTGGATCTTTCCAAAGAATTGCTTCAGATAGCTAAAAGAAGGAGGCCTGGCCTTAAATTGTTAAGGGCCGATGCTCAGAACATCCCATTAAATGACTCCACAGTTGAAGGAGTTGTTTTCAATCTGGCTCTGCATCTTGTCCCAAACAAGGAAAAGGCGATATACGAGGTTCGGAGAATCCTAAGAGGAGGAGGGAAGTTCTCCCTAACCGTTCTAGTTGCTAATAAAGGGATAGGTAAGGTACTAGGTAAGGTCTTCAAGGTTACCCCTTTACCCTCAGAATATTATGTGGAACTTGTAAAGTCCAATGGTTTTCGTGTAGTAGAGAGAGACCTAAATGGGGGATGGCTCACACTACTTAGCGTCAAAGATAATCAATAGCGAGAAAAATGAAACCTAGCATCTCCAACAAAGTAAGTGGCTGAAGTCCGCTCGTGGCGTTATATATGGCTATATAAATTGCAGCTACCATAAATATGAGGAAAAGAGACATCCTGGCCTGAGCAGAGAAGGCCTCTGGACCCTGGAATATCTCGTTGAGGGATTGTTTGTTTGTTATAAGATAAACGATTTTATATGCACCAAACACTAAACCTATAACGTAGAAGAAGTAAGGGCTAAATCCATAATATGCAAGAATGGTTGTACTCTGAATTCCTTGATTAACGTCAGTTACCACCAGTATAAGTGAAATAACTAGGAGGACCGCACCTCCAATTGCTCCCAGAAGCTTCTTTAGCATATAATTTGTTAATACATCGCCCCTTTTTAAGGTATGAGAACGGATGTTTACAGAAGCGTCAAAATATTAAACCAGGACTGAAGCATTAGAGTGTGCGGGGGTGCCCGAGCCCGGTCAAAGGGGGCGGACTTAAGACCATACGTAAGAGATCCGCTGGCGTAGGCCTGCGTGGGTTCGAATCCCATCCCCCGCACTACGTTAAACCTAACAGATACTTGGACAGAGCCGATGCAATAACATGCGCTGCCCTAATTGGCTCAGGCTTTCTATCGAAGACCTGATAAAAGTCCAACAGCTTCCTAATTTCGGGAAGTGATATCCCAGGCGAGTAAACGAAGACGTCCCCCTGCCTAGTTGAGATCTTGGAGAGCGACCTCATTACTCCCAATATGACGTTAGCTCTCCGCCTATCGTTTGGAAAATGTTTCGATAATGCCCTCTCCACCTCCTGTACGTTTGGAGGAACGGAGTAGAATACAATTGACCTTGAGTCCGGCTCAATATAATTGAACCCTCCATAAATGACGCCGTCAAGCAGTGCCACACCTTCGCCTCTCATCTTCAGAAATGTGTCGGAAGCGTCCTCACCGTCGACGGTTATCGTGGAGAAGTCAACCCTTCCAATCTCCAATCCTACAAATTCCACAATTGCCAATATGGTCTTACCTTTGCGACCCTTGAAGTGAGAAGGGAAATAGCCGTCATCAACTCCATATACTAACCAATCGCTCATCCTCATTGAGAACCTCCATAATTGACCTACGATCGATGGAAAGTTTAATCTCCTTGGTTTTACCATATCTACCCCTGTTTACAACAGAGGCCGTTATGACTCCCAACATGTCAAGCTCATTAAGTATATCGCTGACCCTCCTCTGAGTTACACTCTCCAGACCTAATTTCCTAGTAAGGGACCTATAGATCTCAAACACCTCCCCCGTGGTCAGGGGCCTTTCCCTCCTAGATCCGTCAACAATAGAGAGAAGAACCAATTTGGAGTGAAAAGGTAAAGTCTTGATCACATCATGCATCCTATCACGCTCAATTTCTGTCCTGGCTTCGTAGACCTGATCTGCGGTAACAATAGATTTCCCTTGTCTCTCGGCTATCTCTCCGGCCACCCTAAGCAGATCTAGAGCCCTACGGGCGTCTCCGTGCTCCCTTGCCGCCAAGGCCGCACATAGCCTTATTACATCTTCATTTACTACCCCTGGCTTGAACGCCACAATAGCTCTTCTCTTGAGAATGTCCTCTAACTCAACTGCGTTATAAGGAGGAAATACCTGCTCAACTTCACCTAGACTACTTTTCACCCTAGGATCCAACTCATCCACAAAGGTTACATCGTTGGTGATCCCCACAATAGAAACCTTACTTCCCGAAAGTTCTCCATTGATTCTGGTGAGACGATAGAGTAACTCATCCCCATGTCTCTTGATTAATGCGTCGACCTCATCCAAAACCAAAATGATCACCTTCCTTGCATCATTCAATGCTCTTTGGAGTCTTCTATGTAGCTCGGCGGTAGAAAGACCCGTGAATGGTACCTTACCTCCCAGGAACTCAATTACATCAGCCATTACTCTATAAGGTGTGTCCGTTTGTCTAACATTAACATAGGCAAAGGAAAATTTATCTGGAGCGCGTTTATGGAGGTTGGATAGGACAAACTTAGTTACAGCGGTCTTGCCAGTACCAGTAAGACCATAGATGAAGAGATTGTTGGGCACCTCACCTTTGACTGCATGAACCAGGACGTTGCCTAAGGCCTTGATTTGTTCTTCCCTATGCGGAAGTTCATCTGGGACGTACTCAGGTCTCATATAGTCCCTACTTCTAAAGATGGTTGACTCTTGCACTTTCGCAACTATTCCGTCTATGATATCACTCATTATACCTATCAGGTTAAGACATACACTTTATAAATGACGTGACAGCGAGGGGGAGTTAAGATGACGATAGTCAGTGACTAAGATGTTGAGATGCAATAATAATGAATCCCTTACACTCTCTGGAAACCTAGAATTCCTTTACTTTCATATATGAGGAGATTTAACCGGGGAGTTTAATCATTGATTCAATGTGTCCTATTAATAACTACTCTTAACTGGGGAGTAAAAGACCCCTCTGTTTCCACTGGAAATCATCTCAGTTACATTTCATTATTTCATAACTACAGGGAGACCCCTCTGTTTCCACTGGAAGGGCAGCTAGTGGAATAACGATATACTTAGCGGTTTGTATATTGGTTGTTAAGAACCTTTGAAATAACATCGGGATCTATTTTGAACGCATAGTTTCTTCACTCATCTGCAGTCTCCAGTAGAAACGGAGGGGTCCGCCAGTCCTAATAAGGTATGGAAACCTTGATCTTTGCCCTATCATTTATCACTGTGGCCTCCACCACTACACCATTGCAGTTTTTCCTCATTGTAATAGTATCTTGAGCTACCTTCACCTTGAGTGGTGGACATTCCATCACGGTCTTTATTTTGCTCTTATAGTATGGATTCCTTATTTTCCTTAGAGCTCTGTCTAAAGACATCTTAAAAAGCGCGTTCGGATCGAATGATTGATCAATGTTCTTCAGCCACATCCTTATTTCCAGTCTTTCCTCATCATATGAGACCTCGATTTTATTGTAGAAGTTTATGGTCAGATAGGAAACTATTAGAGGAGCGGCCAACGAGTAAGCCAGGATACCATAAATGAATTTTTGCAGTAATGGAAATCCGAAATATAGAAACAATGTACCTAACGCTGAGAGGGGAAGTGAGATTAAGACATATTTAATTGTCTGTAAGAAGTCCGAACTCTGCCTCCCGATCAGAACTCCGCTCAGGGGAGGACCAACTATTGGTATCAACGACGTAAAACTTGCAAGCTTTAAAAATGTCCTCCCCTCCACCATGGGAAATACTTTGTGTTGAGCCTAATAAATAATTTTATCATATGTTCCGCCCTATCTACCCATGGAAACAATTTCCTTGGAAAGAAAAGATGGTGTGGTTAAGTTAATCCTCAATAGACCTGACAAGCTAAACGCAATAAATCCTACTATGCTGCAGGAGCTTGGGGCAATCCTCTCTAATCTGATTGAGGATGATAGCGTAAAAGTTCTGGTCGTTACAGGAGCAGGCAGAGCATTCTGCGCCGGAGCTGATGTCAATGAGTTCACTAAATTGACCCCCTCTTCTGCTCTAAAGTTCTCACGTAACGGAAAAGAAATAATGAGGTCTATAGAGAACTTTCCTGTCCCAACGGTCGCCGCCATAAACGGTTATGCCTTAGGAGGAGGATTGGAACTGGCCTTGAGTTGTGATATTAGAATAGCTTCATCTGCGGCACAGTTGGGTCTACCTGAGATTAATTTGGGTATATTTCCAGGTTTCGGAGGTACTGTAAGATTGCCTAGACTGATCGGAAAGGCCAAGGCCTTGGAACTGATGTATACAGGGGATAGAGTAAGCGCTGAGGAGGCCATGAGATTGGGACTTGTTAACAGAATGGTTCAATCAGAGAAGTTCGAAGAGGAGGTTACTGCTTTTACATCGAAACTGGCCTCAAAATCTCCAGCGATCTTGAGACTTCTCAAGGCGTCAGTTAATGCCTCCTCAAATTCCTCGGAGGAGGTTGGCTCAGAGGTAGAGAGTTTAGCTTGGGCCTCAGCTTTTTCAACCGACGATCAGAAGGAGGGAGTTAAGGCCTTTCTGGAAAGGAGGGAACCAAAATTCTTGGGGAGGTAATTAATTTAAATACCCAAGCACCCGGCCTACGGCCTCCCATATTAGCTCCATATATGATGGATGGGGAAAATGATACCTGAAGAGGTCTTCCATCCTGATTTTCCACTGTATAACAAGACCTATTATCGTGGCAATTTCCTCCGCTCTCTCTCCATATATGGCTCCGCCCACAATGTTTTCCCCCTCGTAGTAGATCTTTAAGAATCCCTCCGTCTCCCTGTCTGCCACTGCTCGAGGCAGGCTAGAGTAGCTCACCTTGACCGATTTACCCTCCAGCTTACCGATAGTGGCAATCTCTGGTTTACTATATATGATCTTAGGGACGATGGATCCATTGTACTCCCATTTTTCTCCAACTGCATTAGCTCCAGCCACTATTCCTTGATGTATGGCTTCGTGGGCAGTGAAAGTCCCTGTCACATCACCGGCTCCATAGACGGCCTCTGAGCTCGTTTTCATCCTACTGTCCACTCGTAGATATTTACCGTTTAGCTCCAATCCTAGACCATCTACATTAGGTCTTCTACCAAAGGTGAAGAGGGTTAGGTCCGACTCAAGAATCGAACCATCAGAGAGTTCAACCTTTCCTCCCTCTGTTTTAACGGCCTTCAGTCCTAAGTGTAGTTTTATTCCTTTCCTTATGAAGTTCGACTTAACCGCGTTGGAGATGTCAAGATCGTTGCCTTGAAGTAATGAATTCGAGGATTCTACTACATGAACCTCCGCTCCCACTTGGGAAAGGAACCAGGCAAACTCGATCCCTCCAGCACCTCCACCTATTACGATGACTCTCTTTCCCTTGAACTCGATATAGGGGAGTTCATCGGACGCCACTGTTCCTTGAACTTTGGGTTTACTGGTCCCTGTGGCCACCACTACACTATCGTACGGGTAGCTCTGTGTTCCTACCCTCACTTCTCCATTTCCCAATTTAGCCACCCCAGAAATCACTTCAATTCCATGACTCTCCAATAGATATTCAACCCCCTTAGAAACCCGGTTAGCGGCCTCTCTACCTATTTCTTGGAGTTCTGTTAGATCCACTTCTTTGGGCCTGAATTTTCCCAGAGATCCCATCAAGTTAACAGGATGGAACATGGCCTTGGATGGAATACACCCATAGAGGACACAGATTCCTCCCAACTTCTCATTTTCCTCTATTAGGGTAACTTTAGAGTGCCTTGAGGCAGTTAGAGAAGCATAGAGTCCCGCGGGTCCAGAACCAATAACGATCGCTCTCATGAGAACAGATTCACGTCCAGAACTAAAAATCACTTAACTACCAATACGGGTATCTTAGCATCAGTTACGAGTCTTGTGGAGACGCTACCTAACATTATTCTCTTTAGGGTCGACAGTCCTCTACTTCCCGCCACTATGAGGTCCACTTTGTTCTTAGTGGAGTAATCCAGGATAGTACTTGCAGGATCTCCGTCAAGGGTAACAGCCTTGGCCTTTATTCCTTTGCCTGAAGCTACGGAGACAGCTTCCTCCACTATTGCTCTGGCCTTCTCATACATCGATCTCACAACCTCGTCTGGGATAGGGCTCACTCCATTTGCAGCAAGGACAAGTGTATCCACCACATGTACAACATCAACTTCCGAGTTGAATTTGACAGCTAACTCCAAAGCCGCATTCAAAGCCCTCTTGGCAGGGTCAGAACCATCATAGGCCACAAGTATATGGGAGAACATATAACATTTTATGATTTAGAGAAATTAAGCCTATCTCATTTCTGATCCGTCTTATCAATAAAGTTTTACATCTAATGTTAAGGAGGGAGTTGTGACTCTTCCATACCTCATAGGTTTCATGGTTCCCCCCTTAGTCTGCTCCAGGAACGTGACCGGATCCAGTACAAACTTTGTATAGGTTAACCCAATTTCTCCGGTCCTCTTTCTTACGACTTGAATTGGAACAATAACCAGCGATCTGTCATATGACTCTATCTCCCCTATTTCCTCCACTATCACCCGGCCCTCCTCTTTGCTTTCGCTGGTAATCCTTAAGTTAGTTGGTCGGGCGGTAAGTCGACCTTCTCTAATCCAAGTGGCTGACCTAGTGTTTGGCCTTCTAAATCTCCTCGAGATCGTGGAGTTCGTGAGGAAATCTATTCTCCCCTTTATGGCTATTGGAGAAGTCCTTAATCCCTCAGCATCGAACGATCTGCTGTAAGGAGAAAACTGCATTCTGGGATCTTCCGTCATTCGAAGATTCATCCCGACAGTCCCTCTGGGACCTGATGTCTCCGGGAAGAACATGGGGAGGATAAGCTTTTCTATTAGCTTCGCTGACACTTTGGGGCTTAGCTCAACTGTAATTTCTCCCTTTAACTCTATTTCTCCCAAAGATTCTGAGGAGAATTCTATCACTCTTCTAAGCTCTGGATCTTCTAACCTAGTAGATGAGGAGAATTCTTGTAAGTTCAATCCCGCTTCAATTTTCCTAAGGTAAATCAGAGTTACGGTCTCCTCTAATCCCTTTCCTTCAGTACTCTGCACAGATCTGTTAATTTTTCCAACCATAACCTCTCCAGTCCACCTGCCCGAGGGATCCATAAGTCTCAATTCATCCACAAGTTCTCTCCAGGACTCTTCTGGATTCAGCTTAGGGTCTTCAAGGTAACTTTCATCCAGTGGTTCAGGTGATATGATTTCATTGTTAGGATCTGGCTCACCTCTGGCCAGTAAATTCTCGAGTAGATCTAAGGTATCACTTAATTCATCTGTTAATAGTTCAACGGCCCTGTTTCCCCTAACCGCCCTCACGTATAGGTTTTTCTCGATTTGATGAACGGGAGTTAGGTGGGCCTTTTTACGCACTAGAACAGTGTCCCTCTCCTCGGCATATATGGTACAGGCAATTCCTCGCTCCTTGGCCTTTGTCAGAAAAAGATCTATGTCATTCAATTTATTCACCAACTCATCAACGAAGGAGTATGAAAGGCGTTGTCACTTTAATTGGAATTCTCCCAATCCACTCGATTGAAGTATATAGATCCTTGGAGCATTCAATAATGTTTTGAAGGAAGTTCTTCAAGTTCAGCTCAAGTTTTGTTCTAACAACCTTGTCCACTTCTCCTATCTTTCCGTCTCCTATGAGCTCGATTTGGTTACCCATAAGGGAAACGTTCCTTAGACGAAGAAGAATCAAGTCCTGTTGGTTGAGCTCACCCTCTATTTGATCCAGTGTATCGCCTTCACATTGGAAAACGATATTTCTGGGTGTGGGGGATGGTACTCCGCCTATTGTGGAGGCTCTACCGTTACCAGTTGGTCTAAGACCATAGTAGGCAGAGGAGGATCTGTCCGTCATCACATTAATCAACACACCATTCGATATGAGTGTTAGTTCTCTCCCCTCCACTCCCTCATCATCTACGAAAAGATTAGATGCCGAACTTAATGGAGCAGGAAGGTCCTTAACTTGAACGTGTTCAACCCCTACCCTTTCATCGATCTTCAATTGATCTGGAGGTTCTGGAGAGGCCGTCTTTATCCATAGAAGAAGTAGTTTGGAAACCAACCTTGGTGTTAATAATATCCTTTTGGGATAATTATTAAACCAACTGGCCTTTCTTTCCATTGTCCTCATCTCTAGAGCCTCATCTACCAGTTTTTCAACTATCTCTGGTGAGGGTGGAACGAGTCCTCCAGTAACTCTCCATTCCTCTCCATCTCCTATCTTAATAAAGAAAAATTTCCATCTTTGCTCTATTTCTCTTTCATCTGTACTTAAATACTCTTTTTTCCAGTCCTCTTCTATTAATTCCACCTCTACATCTTTAATTTTGGGAAGATCTTGAAGCAAAGAATAGATGGATAGCCCCTCATCAATGGGGGAACTCAGTTCAATCTTGGCTGGTTTCAGTCTAACTACTTTCCCCCTCTCGTCTCCAAATGAGAGTTTGGCCACCTCTCCTCCCTTGACATTATCTAATTGATTAGTAGAAACTACTCCCCAATTTCCCCTAAACAATCCCCTTACAAGCAAACCCTTCTCGTTTCTCCGTCTAGGTATCCCTTCTCCTAACCTTATGATATTTGAATTAACAAATTCAGCCCTCAGGTCAGCGAACTCGGCGCCTGAAGAAGTTATCTCCTCTAAAATCTTCCTCCCTTGATCAAGGATCAAATAATCTCACTGCCGTTGCTCTCTCTTGACCCTGTTTCTTAAGCTACCTATACCGTCTACGGTAACTTCTACCACATCTCCTTCCGCGAGATATCTATTTCCACTGAACTCAGCCACTCCTGAGGGAGTTCCAGTTGTAATTATATCACCTGGTTCAAGCGTAATTCCTCTGCTCACGTAACTTATGAGTTCTTCAGGGCCAAATATCATATCATCGGTGATTCCTTCCTGTCTTATCTCGCCATTGACCTTGGTTATTATTTTCGCAGGCCACTTCACCTCTTCCTTAGTTGCGATCCAAGGGCCCATTGGCAACGCTGTATCTACTCCCTTTCCAAGGACCCAATTTAGACCATATGGATGTCTTTCCGGATACTGCATATCCCTTATACTGACATCATTGACTATTGTGTAGCCAAACACATAATCCATAGCCCTTTCTCTTGGAATGTACTTCCCCTTTTTCCCTATGACTATCCCTATCTCTCCCTCATAATCCACTCGAGAGCTGCCCTGAGGCAAAATTATCTCTTCCTCTGGACCTATGATAGCATTAGGGAACTTGGTGAAGAAGTATGGTTCCTCTGGAGGCTTAGTGGAGCTCTCCTTCGAATGACTTCTGAAGTTTACCGCGGGAAGAAAGATCTTTCTTGGTGTTAAGGGAGCAAGAAGTTTCTCCACATTAACCTCTACCAGTGAGTCAAGTCTTAGAAGTTTGAAAGCCGCCAGGAAGTTTTTCATATCTGATAATACGGCCTCTATCCCATCCTGAGGTAGTGAGAGGAAAGAATGGTCCCTTACGATTACAACTCTCCTCTCACTCCCCACTTTAGCCATGCCAAGTAGCATGCTCAAAAGGTTTATCGGTCGCATAAAAACTTTCATAGCACGGACTATAGAGCAGCTTGAATTCCTTAATTTTTCAGGAGAAACGAACTGTCTACTAACAGTTAAATCGAATTATCAAGGATCTGCTCTATTTCCGCTAACTGAACCACCTTCTGAGTTCTGTCCTTTAGATTTCTAACCGTTATGGCGGAGTATTCCATTTCCTTTTTCCCAACTATCAGGCCGTATTTGTACCCTAGTTCTCCATAATGTGACAGTAGTTTAGGAAGTGATTCGTCTCTAAGGTTTACCCCAACATGTTTTCCAGCTCTCCTTAGCTTCCCTGCGACTTTTAGCCCATAATTAACTACCTCCTTAGAGCGGTCTAGAAGAATCAGTACACTTCTATCTTCGTTGTCATGATATTGTTCTTTTGTGGCCAAGAGCACCCTCTCTAGACCCACCGCGAATCCTACCGCCGGTGTCCTAGGTCCTCCATATAGCTCCACTAGCTTATCATATCTACCTCCTCCTGCTATACTGACCTTCACTCCCTCTGCAACGGCCTCAAATATTGGACCTGTATAATATGCCAACCCTCTTACAAATCCTGCCTTCAGGTTTATTCTTAACCCTAATTCCTTGAGATTATTGCCTAATTCCTCCAAATATTGTATGTGAGGATGGACGTACTCCAGCTCTCTCCTATTTAGAACCTCCTTCACGTTGTCCTCTTCCGATATCAGAAGTTCTTTCACCGATTCCAGAATGTCTTGGTTTACGAAGGACCCCAGCACTTTAATCGCATCGTCAATGAGTTCCTTGTCTATGAGATGTAGGCATCTCTCTTGAACATCGTCAGGCATTCCAGCCCTTTCCATTATTTCCCTCAGTATACCGACGTTTCCAAGTTTGAAGCTAACCTTATCACCTATTCCTATCTCATCGAAGAACTCCTGAAGAAGGATCATGGGCTCAATATCTGCCAAAAGACCACTGGCCCCAAATACTTCTACTCCCCCTTGCCTGAACTCTCTGTATCTGCCTAATTGAGGCTCATCGTATCTATAGACTGGACCTATGTAGAATATCTTGACAGGCTTTGGCAATGGAAGCATTTTGTTGATGTAGACCCTTACGGCACTAGGTGTTATTTCTGGCCGAAGTGCTACCTCTCTTCCCCCCTTATCCATAAAGGTATACATGGTCTTTCTGAGTTCCTCACCACCCTTCTTGGCGAAGAGTTCAAAGTTCTCCACTAGGGGTGTTATTATCTCTTGAAAACCAGCTCGCCTAACTACCTTTCTGAAGGTGTCCTGAAGCCATACTAACCTATTGGCCTCTTCCCCAACATAGTCCCTCATTCCTCTTAAGGGTTCCAGTTCGTCCACTTCACTTCAGTTTATGAAGAGCGGAAAAGGAATAATAAGTGACGTCCCCATACATATCGACCACTGCCAATAGGGTCTCTAGACTCAATCTCCGCTTATTATCTGACCAAGAAGCCAGTTCGGTTAGTTTTAGATCCTGGTTTTGACTAACTATGTATACCAAGGTATCATAGTCCTTGCTTCCCGTTTTAACTAACAGCGAGTTCTTATCTGGACCTCTTCTTACATTTCTGCCTCTATTCTTGAGATCCGCACATACGGTGGCCTTCTCCAAAAATAGGGAGTCAATCGAACTTAATCTCTCTATGAACCTTCCCAAATCAAGTTCCTCTCCCCCCCATCTAATATTCATCTTCCTTCCCTTTACCAAGGCCTCGCAGACTATTTCCAGCAAGATTGGATCTTGTGGAGAAACTCGTAGGACTTCCTTAGAGGATTCCATTTCTATGACTAAAGTTTCGGCGTTCACACTCACAATATGATCTATTGAATCGAGGTTCTTATCTAAAACTGATTCCCTTAATTCGTCTAATGATATGTGAGGCCTGCGGATCCTCAAACCTAATATGGGACAGTAGAGGGGAAGTCGTCTGTGGAGATTGTGGAGTAGTCAACGATAGAATCTATTTAACTGAGAACTTTCAGACCAGCCAGGAATCTGATCAAGTTACACTCAGGATCGGCGATCCATTAGACGGTAGAAGAATGGCGAGAATGAAGAGATATGAAGGTTATTTAAAGAAATTTGACAGAAAAAGATTTATTATAGTTAAATCCTCCCTATTTAATTACCTTAAGGGCAGTAAGAGAGTTAAGACAATGTTGAGGCGAGACTCTAGACAAGCTCTCGAACTGTTAAGGAAAGATCCCGACGCGACGAAAATTTATGAGAAGGTGATTGCCCATGACCTTTTCTTTAATGGAAGGACCGAGAAGACAAAGGTTGCCATGGCTTTTTATTTGAAGTACTCCCTTTATAGAAGGGAGAAGGAACTAACGCAGTTGCTGGTAGGGATAGGAATCCAGCCCTCTTATTTCAAGCAAATGATCTCCAAATTATCATTTTCACGGAGATGTGAACTTTTGGAGGAAAGCCATAAGATCTTAAACCGTTAAACACTTCTTCCAGTCTTCAAGGCCAAAAGTTGAGCGTAGGATCTTGTCTCAAATTCACCTTGCACCTTGAGTAACTTCATTAACTCTTTTGTTAGCGAAATAAGACCATCATCGTCCAGAGCATTGGCCTCTATCTCCATGAAATCTCCGAGCTCCTCCACCCTATCCAACGATATCACTGCGCCCCTATAGTCATAGTTCTTCCTTCTTTTTTTTACTATTAAAATAATGTTATAACCTAAGTTGAGGAGTATTTTCCTCATGCTCTCCGGGTCCTCCAACATTAATGATAGCTCGGCTCTGGCCTTAACCTTGTCGCTCAGCCTCGGCCCTTTATACGTTAGTTCCGATCTAGTGTCAGTCATCCTTAATCTCAGGGCCTTATCTCCCTTGGTGAGCTCCATATTCTCTTTATCAAAGTAATAATCAGTCTGCTCTTCCGTCCCTAAGGTTTTGGCCAACCGATCGAGTTCTTCCTCAATTTTCTTGAGAGGGGGAGAAGCGATCCTTATTTTAATCTCCCTCTCCAAACCTGACTCCATCAGTATGCCTACTGATGTCCACAATAAAAAGTACCTCAGCCTCTTTTACTCCGATAATCGGGGCGAGTGGAGAGGACTTGCGGAGAAGTTTGGGGTCTTAGACTACATGGTGGAAAGATATGTCCAAATGTTAGGTAGAGACGGTGCGGAGATGTTTCTTTCCAGCTGTCTAATTCCACCGAAGAAAAGTATAAGATGCAATGACCTTAAGATCGATTGTCAAAGGCTGCAGGAAGTCATGGAAGAGAAGGGTTTCAAATTATCTAGAATATCATGGATACCACACGGTTTATTAATTAACAATGCACCCTCCTCTCCATCCCTAGGAGCAACGCTAGAATACCTTAAGGGTTATTACTATATTCAAGGTCTAGCCTCTATGCTTCCTCCCTATGCCCTTCATCCGTCACCCACCGACACGGTCCTCGACCTAGCGGCGGCCCCAGGTGGAAAGACCACCTATCTATCCCAGTTAATGCATAACAATGGTCTAGTTTTAGCCCTTGAGAAAAAGAGAAACAGAATGAGGGGGCTTCTCTCGAACATTAATAGAATGGGAGCTACAAATGTAGTTCTTCTACGAGGGGATGCATCGATTGCTCCCAAACTTGGAATTAATTTTGATAAGATTCTTCTTGATGCGCCCTGCTCAGGAGAGGGTCTTTTAGGAAAGGATCCCTCGAGAAGGACTAAGACAACTTTAAGCAGGTTAAGGGAATTCCAAGAAGAACAAATGAAATTAATTAAATATGCTGCGTTAAGTTTAAAGAAAGACGGATTAATGGTTTACTCTACCTGCAGTGTTGCCCCCGAGGAGGATGAGGCCGTAATAGATTTTGCGGTGGAACATATCGGTCTCCACGTAGTTGATCCAAAGGTGAAGGTAGGAGAACCAGGAATAACTGAATTCAAGGGCGTCTCATTCGACCCTTCAGTGAAAATGTGTAGGAGGCTCTATCCCCACCTTCATGGAACGGAGGGATTTTTCCTGTGCCTTCTCTCCAAGTGAAAGAAGCTGCTCCTACGCTCGTGAAGAAGACATTGAACTCTTTGTCTGAAACTTATAGCTGTAGATTTGGGTTGATGTTTGAAGGCTTTTCCTTTTTCCTAACCATTTCCCGCTTCTCCCAACTCCTCATGTTCAAGGGCGATAAAGTACAAACAGTTCTATCTTCGTTGAAGAAGTTAGGGCTTCATCCGTATTCCTTAGGTATTCCGGTAGCTATTCTACAACCACACGTAGAACCCATGTTACCTTTCGGCAACTTCATGTCCCCGGTTTGCAGGAAACTATCACTAGAAGGGGAGCAGCTTTATACTTTTCTTTATGGGAGAAAAATAAAAATTGATTCAAATGAACCTATAGGAAACGTGGTTGTAACGGACGGATCTGATGAGTTCGTTGGGTATGGCCTTATCTTCCAGGATAAGAAAGGCGATAGGGGTTTGAAACCATTAAGAGATTTAGGTTGGTATTTGCGTCAGGGAGGATAATCGGACTTTCTCTCTTGATTTGAAACAATGTTTATACCTAACCTCTATTAAGTTCACTTGCATTGAGGATCTCCAGAAAGGAGTATGACTATATCCTAGAGATCAAAAGCGAGGCTTCCCATGGCAAGGGAGCTAGGCTCACAAAGGTGGCCAAGGGACTTAAGGTATCTCCAGCAAGTGCCTATGAGGAGATTTACCACCTGGTAACTAAGGGATTAGTTAAACGAGAAGGAGACTACATATATGTCACGGAGGAGGGAAACAGGGAGTTACTCTACGCCCAGAAGGCCCATAGAGTAATAGAGACCTTCCTGGTTAAGACAGGGATGTCTCTGGAAGAGGCCTGCGCCCTCACAAATAGATTTGACCTGTTAGTTCCTGAGGAGGTCATAGAACACATATATCAATTCTTAGGGAAGCCCGACCGTTGTCCGCACAGTCATCAGATACCCGATGTGGAGTCAGAGAGGAGAGAGTAGTTGGGACTAATCTCTACCCTAGTTCAAGCTCTAGTGGGTAATTACTTTGGTATTTTTGCTCTAATGTTCTTAGAGGGAACATCACTTCCAATACCAAGCGAAGTCGTCATGCCTTTAGGTGGTGCTCTATCTAGAGATGGTTCTCTCACCATTTGGTTGGTGATTGTGGTGGGTACAATGGGCAGCCTTCTTGGATCCCTTGTTGATTACTATGTGGCCCTGTATGCTGGAGAGGCGGTTGTTAAGCGGTATGGTACCTATTTCCATATAACAGAGAACAGATTAAATTCAGTACAAAAATGGTTTAGCAACTATGGAACTCTCGCAGTCTTCTCTATGCGTTTTGTTCCAGGATTTAGAGCGCTAATTTCTTTCCCTGCGGGATTCGGAAGAATGAAAATAGTAAAATTCATTGGTGCCACTTTTTTGGGACATCTTATTTGGGACACGATATTAGCCTATTTAGGGTATACTTACAGTTCCTCGTGGAATACCCTTATCAGTGTCGTGGATCAATATTTGAATTACATAGCAGCAGTCCTAGCAGTAGTAATTATAGCATATTTAATTTTTCTTTTTATAAAAACAAGAACTAGGTAATTCCTAAAAGGGTTCCATTGTTTTTACCATTAGTACATGATTGACAGATCGAGCGTACCTTAGAGCGATCGGAGGAGAAGAATAAAGAGGTAAAAATACTTGATATCATTTCAAGACATCTAAGAAACAAATTTAAGTAAGGGTTTCATTTTCCTTATATTGGGTAAGACTCATGGCGGAAGATAAGAAGAAGTTTCTCATTGTCGTGACTCATGGTCCTGAAGACATAGATAGGACATATGCTCCTCTATTTATGGCTTCAATTGCAGCATCCATGGAACTAGAGACCTCTGTTTTCTATATGATCAAGGGTCCTAAACTTCTCTCTAAGGCATGGCAAGAGGAAGCTAGGAAGAAAGGAGACAACCCGTTCATAAGGTTCTTCGACATGGCTAAAGAAAATGGAGTAAAGATGTATGTATGTGTACAGAGTCTTAAGGACATGTGTCATATGAATGAACAGGAGATAGTGGAGGGAGTAGAGATCGTTGGAGGCTCCACCCTCATAGATCTTACGATGGAGGCTGAAAGAAGTCTGTTCTTCTGAAGGTAAGGAGTAATTGACCAAATATGATGTCGTGATCATTGGAAGTGGCCCAGCAGGCTATATGGCAGCATCTCTTCTTGGCAGAAGAGGACAGTCCGTACTTGTTGTTGAAAAAGGCAATTTCGGAGGTACCTGTGTCAATTTCGGCTGTGTTCCAAGTATCTTCCTGCATGATCTCACCCTACTCTTAAGTAGGGGTAAAGAACAGGACGGTCATTTTGGTATCGTAAGAGATCAGAAAACGGCAAATTATGTGGAAAGAGTAATGGAATTGAGAGGGAGACTTTCAGAGGCGGGCGAGGAGCTAGTGAGGTCATCTGGAGCTGATATAATGAAAGGGGAGGCCACAATTCAGAATGATTTTGTTGTTATAGGAGGCGTAAGAGTTGGATATGAAAGATTGATTCTTGCATCGGGCTCCACCCCTGACTTATCTCTAAAGAAGGAGGAAGCGGTGTATAATGAAGATCAATTAGCCGAGTTGGACTCGGTTCCAGAAACTATGATAGTTGTAGGAGGAGGGTATGCGGGGGTGGAGATATCTCAGTTTTACGCTAAATTGGGATCTAGGGTCACGCTCCTTACAGAAGGCGAAGTGGTTGGTAATCTAGGCTCAAGACTTTCCCATCTAGTTCGGGAAGCGTTGAGTTGGGATGGAGTAGAGGTTAAAGAGCACGTTCATGTTAGCGCGGTTAAGGCCAAGGAGGTCCTCACCAACTTGGGCTCATTCAAAGCGCAGATTGTATTGTTGGCAGCAGGCAGGAAGCCCAATTTACCTTCCGGAATAAATGTCCTCGGAGTACAGTTAAGTCCAAAGGGGGTGATTGTGGACAATCATATGAGGACCTCCAACGCCAGGGTGTGGGCTGCAGGGGATATTATATCAAAGGACTTCCATAGAAACGCTCACTCAGCAATGGCTGAAGCAATCGTTGCATCCAGTAATATAGTTGGCCGAGATCTAGCCGTATCCTATGACGCCATTCCTGATTTAATATACACGGATCCCGAAATTGGAGTGGTTGGAGATAGCAAAACTGTAGAAACTTGGGCAGAATTTCCCTTCAGGGCAAACACACGGGCCATAATTTCTGGTTTCACTGAAGGATATGTAAAGATCGGTTTTGATTCCTTTGGTAGAGTAGTTTATGGTGAGGCTGTGGGACAATGGATAGAAGAATTCCTAAATCTACTATCGATTCTAGTCAAATTTAGGGTTAAGAAAGAAGACCTTTCCAACTTGACCCTCCTTCATCCCTCGTTAGGAGAATCCATAATTAGTGCTGTGAGATCTCTAAGTAATGAAGATGTGGAGAGGCCCCTTAGGAGAATTTAGGGAGGGAATCCTTCAATAGAACTAGATCAGAAAGTACTCCATAGGCTGCTCTACGTGGACCAGCTCCGGGTCCAGATATCAGAATATCCTCTAGGTCAGTTCTCAGCAATAATCCATTATTAACACCGTCTATACCATATAGTGGATGGGAGCTGTCCAGAGGTACTACAGATACCTTCAGTTCCGATCTTGATGCTGTTGCCACTAACTTAGGCTTCAATCCCTTTTCCCTACATTTCAGCAGATAATCTAACGACAGATCTTGAATGCCATCGAAGGTCACGTCCTTAATCGTAGCTCCCGAGTTCAAGTAGACGTTACTTAAGATCGTGATCTTTGCGGCCGCATCGAAACCATTCAAATCTAATTTGGGATCTGGTTCTGCATACCCTAATTCCTGGGCATCCCTTAAAGCGTCACGTAGGGAAATGCCTTGATACATCTTAGTGAGTATGTAATTTGATGTACCATTGAGAATTCCCTCTACACTTATGAAGTGTGAGGCAGGTAGTACTCTCTTCAGATTGATCGATGGAACTCCGCTCATTACTGTGGCTTGAAACATCAGCTTCACATTTCTTTTCAGGGACTCACCCATTAGATCAACGAAATGAAGTGCTAAAGGCGCCTTGTTTGCTGTGATTACATGAATACCTCTTTTGAAGGCCTCAAGGTAAGCAGAAGTCGATGGTTCTCCGCTTTCATAATTTGGAGAACTAACGTCTATCAATACGTCTGGTAATAGTGAATCTAGGACTTCCTTCAGATCTCTGGGTTTAGGTGGGGACTCTATTGGTGAGCTAAGTCCGTTCCTTCTCATTGCGCCCACAACTTGAAAATCTCCCACCTGATCCTTCCTATCCTGGAATAGTCGCAGGAGCTCTTTACCCACATTTCCCAGGCCAAGTAAAAGTACTTTCAAATTATCTGAACCTCCGAGCTTAATCCCCCGCAATAGGTCTCTAAACAGTTAACCACAGATCTACAGGCCCTTTCTAAAACCTCTCTCCCGATTCCAGGCACGCCGGCAGCCACTACCAATACCTTTTCAGTGCTGGAGGAGATCGAACTAAATATTGAATCTCGATGAGGGTAGAGATGTAGGACCTTCTCATCATCGATCATCACAGGGAGTCCAGGTCTTAACGTAATCTCTTCCTTCTCACCTATCGGTAAGAATTTCTCTTCTCCTTTCGTGAGTGTTATCCTCGGTTTCCCAACTATCTTAGCTAAGTCGTATAAACCTATGGGTACTAGAGTCTTTAAACTAATCAAGTTACCACAATCCACCACGTTATTGATGAAGGGAAAGGGTTTCCCATTGATTATCCTTCTTCTTAATGCCTCGCCACTAGGTCTAACCTTGGTCGGGTCTAGCCCAATCCTCCAATAGAAGTCCCTATACGCTCTTATTATCGGATCAGCGGTTAAATTTTGACTTAACTCCCTACTTTTTTCAACCTCTACTCTCAGTTCATATGGGGAGTCCCTCACTTTCACGTTTGATACAGTGGACGTGGCTATCGAAATGCCTAACGCCCTTGCATCAGCTTCAATGACTATCAATTTAAGAAAATGTTGAAGGGAGGAAAAGATTAAAGTTATTGTCGAAAGCTCTTCCCCAAGGCCTCCATAAAGGACAGCACAAGTCCCAGTGCGTACCCAACATCTGGGTTCCTCCCCGCAGTAAGTAGCCCAAACGTGCCAACCGGCTTGACCTTAGGAACATTGGCAGACCACTCTTTCAGTGCCTTGGATAACTTCTCCAACATTTGGCTGAGAGCTCCGGTGACCTCAGGGGTTCCCAGAACATCTATTAATTTCATAAGGTTATCCCACGATCCGTTGTTCTGCATTTCTACCAATTTTCCCATCAGCGAGAAAAGTGAATTCCAATTAACTTGATTAAGTGCTCTCATGGTCTCAGGGTCAGTAAATTTCTTGATAAGAGGAGCTACTCCTCCCAGTGCATCCATTAGACCAGCCCAATCTATTTCCTCCATCGACTTCATGACGTTCTTGTCACTGAATTTGTTGAGCAAGGGGGAGAGAGCAGCAATGCCCTGTAGGAGTCCTCCTAGATCCATTTCCTGGAGAGCTGTAGTTGTTTTCTCATCTGTTAACTTCTCCAGTAGAGGATAGAAAGCTTGAAGCTTCCCTATCTGGTCTAAGCCGAAACTCACTAATGTATTTATTAGGTCTGCCTTCTGTACCGCCTCATATAGGGACATTCCCTGTTCGAGTAGATTGGAAATCTGATCAAGGTATCCCTTCTTTTCCCACTCACCTAGCCTCTGAAGCGTTTTGTCAAGTGTGGGCAAATAATCCATTAATTTGGTTATAGTCATTAGAGTGGACGGTTGTAAAATCTTCTCCAACGGATCCTCGGTCATTACTTCCTGGCTCACTCTACTTCACATCCTATACCTTAATTTTAAACATTTAACTTTATGGTAGGTATTACGAGTGTATCCATACTGTCCACACTGATTAGGTAAATTAACATATGCCCATCTATCGAGATCTGTTAACTCGCCACAATCCTTATATTCATGTCAGTCACACAATGTTCTGAAGGGAGAGATAATTTATTGTAATAACTGATGACACTATGGTGACGGACTGGACTTCCACCTCCTTAGCCCCCAAGGAGTTAAAAGTAAATTACTAAAAAGGGTATGTATGAGCAAGATAGCCAGTTCTCACAGGGTGAGTACCTGAGATGTCAGAATCTATTATCTGTAAAGTAGTAGTGTCTCCCTCAGCCTATGATCTCATACCTGGATTTCTTAATGAATGTAAATGCTCTCTTATAGTAACTACGTTAGGAGTGGCTGAAGCAATAAAAAAGGGACTGGACGTGGATGGAATATTGGAAAGTTGTTCCGTTATGGCATTCAGTCATAAGGTGCCAAAAAATGATGTACTTCCTCTCTCTGAGTGGGAGGCGCTACTCTTGGCTAAAGACTTAGGTCTTCCATTATTGGCTAAGGATCTCCACATAATTGAGGAGGCAAAGAGACTAGCTATCGAAGTTTGGAGTTCGTGTTAGAGGTTTAGTTCTACCTAATGATTTATTGAACCATAGTTTAAATGCCGGGGCTCTTTTTTTTTACCTAGATGATGATTAGCAGATCACGAGTACGAAGCTACGCTAAACTTAGTAAACCAAGGATTGTAGCCCTCTTGGATCTGGCTGCAGTTGCTGGAGCTCTTCTAGCTTACGAAAGAGGGGCCTTTCACCTAATAGCCTTTCTGTCCATGTTGGTAGGGGGGACGTTAGCCTCCATGGGAGCCAGTATGGTAAATGAAGGATTGGAGGCTGATAGGGACCGGATGATGAAGAGAACCTCTTCCCGTCCCACGGCTTTGGGCATAGTATCCGCCAGGGAAATATTAATGATGGGTTCCATATTAGTTTCTCTAGGTTCCATAATTGGAGTGATTGCTAACCTATTAACGGCCTTCTTTATCCTCATAGGAGCGTTGATCTATATATTTGTCTATACTATTTATTTGAAGCCCAAGACCTATTGGAACATAGTTATAGGAGGTTTTGCGGGAAGCGCAGCAGCTTGGGCCGGATATGCCTCGCTTTCTGGCAAATTTGATCTTCCGTCCTTCCTATTGGGCTTCCTCATTTTCATGTGGACGCCAGGTCACTTCTGGTCCTTAGCCTTGAGGTATAAGGACGATTACGCTCGAGTTGGGGTTCCAATGCTCCCAGCAATAACTACAGAAAGAAATTCCGTATTGGCCATAGCAGCTTCAAACTTTCTGATGATTCCTTTTGCAATGCTGCTGTCAATCTATTTGGGCCTTGGATATCTGACGGTATCCCTAGTGGCAAGTCTAGTACTCTCCTATTTCACATTAAGGCTAGTTTCTAGACCAACCAGTGAGGAAGCCTGGCGTTCCTTTAAGTTCTCCTCCCCCTATCTAGCTATAATATTACTGGCAATTGTTATTATAAAGATAATTTAATTATAGTCAATTTTAGATAATTATATAATTCATCTTCCAGATGGTGTTCAGGGAAATATTGAGATAGCTGCCTAACGGCAGGAGGGCGACAACTACATTTACCTTTCCTTGAGGAACAGCACCGCTCATTAGCGAACTCCAACGAGTTCCACCCGTCACTGAGGGACAGGTTAGTCAGGTTCAAGAGGGCAACCAAGCGAACAGGTTGGAAATGGTCAAGTACTCTCTGGTGTTGGTCCTGTGGGAGAGAAAGCTAATACCGGAATTTACATAATAAGTGACTACACTCTCCTTAGTTCTAACAGTGTTTCATCAGCATGCTAATTGCAAATTCTGCGCATGAAATGTTTTTAGAAAAACAATTTTGGATCTATCAATAGGGGAGAGTCTTCCGCTCCAACCCTACAGAATTAAACATGTCCGTTTGACATCATCTTAGACACTATCCATCTTGGTTATTTTCGCATAATTGCATTATTCCGCAGTCCTTTGTTTATACAACTAGTTTTTAAAAAGTTACAAAAACTTTTTAATCCCTGACTAGAATTCCGATTCAGGTGACTCCTTGGCCAGAATTGAGGAAAGCATAAAGGTCTCCCGAAACTATCAAATCACTATTCCCTCAAAGATCAGGCAGAAATTCAAGATAAGTGAAGGAGAACTGGTTAGTGTAGTCTATGACGATAGGGAGAACGTGGTAAAGATCGAACCGCTGAGAATTTGAAGGAATAAGGCTAGCTTGCCTCCTCTCCAACATCGGTTGTAATAGTTATCTTGCCTCCCTTCTCCAGAGCCTCCAATATTTGTAAACCTTTATCGGTTAACTTGTACACTTTGTGGGACCCTTTAGAATAAATAGGTTTAATGGTCTGTAGCCCCTCTAGGACATGAAATATCGCGAGAACCTCGTAACGAGGTAGGCCTGTTTTTACCACCACATCACCTGGATTTAGCGCTCCATCCTTTATTGCACTTAGGACCATCTTTATTTGCTCCATTTCGGTTGTGTGTTTTCATCTCTTCGCCTTTTAACCGGTTAGGCCCAGGTCAAACATGATCTTTAGGAGAAGCTCAAAGTCGATACTCTTATATTGATTAGACGATGCTACACCTGAAGGACGATGGCAGCTAAAAAGTTAATATTGGTCACATCTAATGGTCATCCGTTGGATAAGGTCTTTAGGGAGATAGTTGATGAAGTATCAAAGGAACTTCAATTGGAAAGTGAGGTGAAATTGGAGGACTATGCCTTTCTCTCCGATTATGGGGAGAAAGATGATTTAGGATTAGCTTGGTTGCCTCAACTGTTAGCTCAAAAAACTGACGACCAAATTGTACCCATACTGACTCAAATTCCATTAGATGAGAAACTTAAACCGGACAAGGCCAAGGGTAAGGAAGAGACTATAAGGAAGATTAAAAACCTCTAAGCCTTGACTATGTTGAGGAAGTAGGTTTGAGTTACATTCCACATGTACCATATGTCCCAACCCCTGAACGTGTAGTGAAGCAGATGCTAGAGATTGCCAAGGTGGGTGAGGGCGATATAGTGTATGATTTAGGTTGCGGGGATGGGAGAGTTGTAGTCACCGCAGCTAAGGACTTCGGTGTTAAGAAGGCCGTCGGAGTTGAGATAAATGATGAGAGAATAAGAGAAGTACAGGATAACATAAAGAAAAATGGGGTTGAAGGGAGAGTCCAGGTAGTGAAGGGGAACTTCTTTGAGGTAGACATTTCCGAGGCAACGGTTGTTACAATGTTTCTCCTTACCAACGTTAATGAGATGCTTAGACCCAAGTTGGAAAAGGAACTCAAACCTGGAACTAGGGTAATCTCTCACGAGTTTGAAATGCGTGGATGGACTCCTAAGCAGGTGGTTCGAGTGGAAGATGGTAACATGACTCATACGGTGTATCTATATATAATAGGTGAAAATAAGTGAAGTTTTTAGTATTGAAAAGCGAAAGTGGAAAGGTAACGTGGGAACAATTAATTGACGGTGATCTTAAATCCACAATTACCACAGTAGCTAGGAAGGCCCTAGATGAATGGGACGTAGACAAGTCAGATTTCATTATACTCAAGGACGTTCATGAGGTTAGGAAGAAGTTACCATTATCTCCCTCTGTATATGAAATGATAAGCAGATACTTAAAGGGAAAAGAAGGAGGGGAAGCTTTCGCTGAAGTGCCAGTCTATATCATAAGTTTTGATAATCAGTGGGAGGAGGATGATTTCAAGGATAAGAGAATTTACGTACTCACCCCCTACCTTGACGATGAGTCAAAAAAGGAAATGGTTCAGTACGCCACTGAATTAACCAGTGAGGAAGTTAACGAGTCTGAGGAGTGAAGAAGGAATCTATCGATATCCTCGAAGTAATGTCGTCCCATGTCAGTCCGAAGGCCTTCAATACTTGTTCAAAGGTACTTCGTACCGCTTCAACATACTTTTCCACGTCCACTTCCTTGAGCTTAGCCAGTTGCACTGGTTTCACTCCATCCTTTCCCTTAACCTTGACGAACAGTATAATGTCCCTGGACGTAACGTTAATGCCTGTACTATTCTTTAGCTGGAGTGCCGCTTTGGCATGTTGCGGCATTGTCTTAGTATATTGGTCTATTGACTTTGATAGCATTACTTTGAATGCCAACTGATCAAGGTTGTATCCCTTCTCCTTGAGCCTTGTGTAAATTTCCTTTATCTCCTGTGCCACCTTCTCCTTGGCTGCATTCACGTCAGCTTCAGATTGCATTGAAGCTATTATTGTCTTTACATCGTTGAAGGACGTCTTTAGAAATTCAGGAGTATTTCTTTTTTTCGCTAACATTCCCTTTATCTCTACCTTCCCGTCTTGAGAGACTCCCATATAGTTCTTCTTAAGCCCGGAGAAAAGCACGAGCTTATAGGTCTTGTCTACCTCAAAGTCCAAGTTGAATTGCTTCTTCACCCACTCAACTATTCCCTCCAACTCTTTCTTTGGAGGATTATGAAGGAACAGCGAGTCGGTGTCTCCATAAAGTACGCGTAGTCCTATCTCTCCCGCCTTTTTTAGTGTGCTGGTAATTACAAATCTACCCAACGCCGTTACACTTTCAGCCACGGCTGGAGCATAGAGCGGAAACTTGTCATCTCCAAATACTCCATATGTTGCATTTATGAACACCTTCATTGCACGTTGAACAACTTCATATAGGGCCTTCTGGGAAGGATCTATGTCCTTCTGTTTGGACTTCTTTTTGTATATCCTAACGCGGAAGTCCCTTAACAGTCCAGTGATAAGTGCCGTCAATCCTATTCTCTCCATGCAAACTTTATGAAGAACCTGACCACTCTCATCTATAACGTCCCTCTCCTTACTACACGTTTCAGCATCCACCGTCTCATAGCTTATGTTCCAGTTCTTTATGACGGATGGATACAGCGAGGCGAAGTCCAGAACTACAACGTTGAAGAAGACACCAGCAGGGGGGTCTATAACTATCGCACCTTTGTATCCCTTTCCTTTAATTACAGCAGATGTTCTAATCTTACCTCTTCTTGCTATCTCCTCTTTGGAGGGAATTAGTAATCCTCTCTGTCTATGTTCCCAATAATAGAGATTCTTGATCCATGTGGATACCTCCACCCTTGTCAATTCCTCTAGTCCTAACTTGGATATTCTAGCCAAGAGAATCATTAACTTCCAGACTAACTCATCATTGAATGTAGTCAGTCCTAGAGTTATTTCCGCATCTCTGTAATTGTATAAAATTAGAGTCTTTAAATCTACGAAACTAACGATCGTGTCGAGTTTCATTTTGCTTGCTCCCAGTATGCCCGAGGCAACTGCGTCAAGATTGTATTCACTATACTTCGCTTCGAACGCGTAGTTTCTCACAGCCTTATTAAAGAAGAACCTGAACAGATCAATGTGCAAGCCTAGATTATACTTAGTGGCAGGCTTACCCTCTTGCTTTATTACGGTGAAGGGAGCCCAATCCCCTATCCCCAACTTGACAGCCCTATAGTATATATACGGAATGTCGAAGTCATCGCCGTTGAATGTGAGCACTACGGGATAGTTTGAGACCACCTCAAAGAACCTGTTCATTAAGGATCTCTCATTGTTAAAGAACTCCACATCTAAGCCGTCTAGGGTTCCCTCAAATCCTCCTACGTCATTCCTTCTCAGTACAAGTACCTTCTTCATACCATCACTTCCAGCCAGGGCTATACTTATTATTGGAAACTCGGCGTCCTTTGGATTTGGAACCCTTCCCTTTGTCGGTGTGTAAACCTCTATGTCAACTGCAACCCTTTTAACTGTAGGTATAGGCGTCTCAAAGATTGGAAACCAATCTATTGCTGTCCTTATGGCGACTTCATCAACATATTCCAGGTTCTTGATTAAGGCCTCGCCCTCCTCTTTAGATGGGATCTTGCCTGTTAGAGTGAGGCGACCATCGCTAACCGTATAGGGCATTCCGGGAATGAGTCCGAGATCATAGATATAATTATTGAAATATTTTATATGGGCTTCATAAGCAATAGGAACAGCATCCCTCATCCTACGGACAGCCAAGGGATCCTTAGTTACTATTTTGGTTAGCTTCACTTTCTTCCCGCTAAATGGATCTATTTTCTCGACTATTTCTATTTTGTCAAAAGAAGAATCTTTTACTATCTTGCTAATTTTTGATATTTTATCTGTAGGGACGTCAGTAAGGAAATATGGCATATGTTTCGTATTATCGTAGAGTATATGGACCTTACCCGATATGGGATCGTATAGCTTACAAAAGGCCTTTCCCTCCTTGCCATCGTAATCCACCTGAAGAAGAAGGTAATTCCTACCTTCCTCTGGGGGTGTCATTTCTACCTTTAACTTTCTCCCCTCTTGGTTAATTTCTGTCTTCCTAATGGTGCTTTGCTGGGCAGATTCGGCATGCTTACTCTGTACATCTTTCTTTACGGGGGTGGCTGACAGGAACTCATCAAGGGTCTGCTGTTTAGCCTTTGACATTAAATATAATTTATGCCCACACACTATCTATAAACTTGCCTGCGGACCCGTAGCTCAGCTAGGATAGAGTGCTGGCCTTCGGAGCCAGTGGTCCCGGGTTCGAATCCCGGCGGGTCCGCTACATGACATCCAAGCGTACATAACAACCTTCCATTATGACCTCAGATAGTCATATCTAGTGAACAGAGCATCACCTGGCATATGGTGGAGTACGTAAGAGATGAGGAGACAGAGAAAAAAGTCAAGGAGATAGTGACTAATTTGAACCTTACCTACATCGACGTTAGGAGACTGGCAGTAGTCAAGTCAAAGGGAAGTAAGAGCAAGGCAATAGCTAGAGTGTGGTCAATACCTAAGGCTATCTTAGTCGGCTTTGGCGTAGAACCACTTTATGTAATAGAATTGGTTCAAGAGCGTTACGATAAGCTCAGCGAAGATAACAAACTTCGAACGCTCCTGCATGAAATTCTTCACATACCACGCAGTTTCAAAGGTGGACTTAGATCCCACGGAAAGTTCGTTAATGATAGAGAGGTAGAAAGATTGCTTAAACTTCTCAAGGACAGACCTATCCGTTAACCCAATCGAAAGATAGAAAAGCGTGGAAAAGGTCCTTCACTTGGACATCATGTTGGCTTTGGAGATCCTATCGACTCGAGGTATTGTTGCCGCTTCGAAGGCATTAAAGTTTGCCAACCAGAATGACCTAGTTCCCATGGTTTCTTTCTACTTAGAGGAAGATCTAATTGATCGAGTAATGAAAAAACACAGGGGTACATTGGAAAAGTTCTACAAAGAGTGGGGCTTTGAAAAAACCTTCTTCGTAAGGAAAACATTAGATGTATTAAAGCGGAAGGAAATCCCTTCCATGAGTTTCGCCTACTATGCTACCCCACTTAGCAATGCGGAAGTAATAGTGTATGAGAACAACCAGATTCCCACAAAGGTTATTCCATTAAATGGTAGATATAGACTAACCTTCATGTCCTACACGAGTCTTAACGAGTTAGAGAAGACGGTGAAAGAAGGAAATGAGGACGACGTAATAGCCGAGTTTCAACAGGGTAAGCTTACTAAACTCGAACGTCGAAGAGTGGTATTTATGGAATTGAAGTCAATAGATCAGCTATCTAACTATACTGGAACCGTAGTCATAAACTTCGCTCCCACTTATCCAACCTTTTTGATCATGCCCCTGATAGCTATGAATGTATATCCAGGTGAGAATAAAGTAGCCATCGATTTAGGGGGGGAGGACGAGATAACATATAGGATCCTAAATGGTAAAGCCCCCCAATCAGATGTCTTGGATGGTTCGACCCTTACTCCTAGAGGTTTAGCCGAGCTATATTATGACTGGAGGTCCAAAAAGATCAGCCGGGAGCTGGAAATTCAAGGTTTGACAGCTAGACTTCCCTCGTGAGAGGGGCCACGAGGTAACCCAGCTTCTGTTTTGGTCGGCATTGGACTATGCGTACTTGGGGAGAGTCGGACCCCTCTCATTCTCTCCCTCACTTGCTACAGATAGGACGGTCTTTCAAGTGAAGGACGAGGTCTCTCGTTCACCAGTGAAGTTACCTTCCTGGGTCACGTTCATATTCATTTCCTCGCCCCCCGCGGCTTTCTGTGCCGTTGCCGAGGCTCCTAACCTCACCCCTATTGGGGTTATCCTGGGGTCAGTAGGCTGGAGTTTCCTCAGGGCCTTGAGCCCCGTCAGCCGACTCCGTGGCCCCCCTGTGATGTTATTTTGTAAAGTATAATATCGCTTCTGGTTATGATTCCCAACGGCTGTAGTTTTTCGTTTACTATTAGGACCGCTTGATGTTTATGAAGAAGTTTCATGGCCACGTCCAAAGAAGTTTTTAATGACAGAAGTGGTGGGACAGGGGCCATTACATCCTTGGCCTTTAGTTCCCTCGCGGGATTTTTGAGCAACCTTTTCAATATCATTGAATCGTAAATCATTCCCACAATCCTTCCATCCCCGTTCAATACTGGAAGCTGTGATATACTGTTACTTTCCATCTTGTGTATGATAGAGGATAGTGGTTCTCCTTCCTCAGCGCATATTACAGGATGTTTCATCACTTTCTCCACCGTTTCATGTGTATTGAGTACCGAATATATTTCATCCAGAATTCTCTTCACTAATGATACTTTAGGATCTATCCTTCCACTCTCTACTTTGGCAATCAATGATTGTGATACTCCAACCCTTTTAGCTAGTTCCTTCTGTGTGAGTCCCGCCAGCTCTCTCAGTTGCCTTAGTTCACCCCTGGACGGAATCATCTGCAGCCTACGCCTCAGGGCACTGGAAGCAATTTAGTTATAGCTATCACGGCCGCCACTAAAATTACACTACTAATAAGCAGAACTTTGGGAGATACTTTCACTACTTCTTTCTCTTCCTCGTAGTACCTTATTAATCCAGCCATACTACTCATGGGAACCGTATCCCTTCTCTTCTTCTTACTTGGCATCCTTCCTCACCACCTTAAACTGTGTCACGGCCTCTATAACTTTTATGGCCCTTTCTGGTTCTGTCTCCAAAAGAGTCCCTGTGACTATTATGTTGGCCCCAGCCTCACATAGTGCCTTAGCTGCCTCTGGGCTCCTAATTCCTCCTCCAACTATTACCTTTAGGTTAGTGGATTTGGATACATATTTAACCATGGTAGGGCTCACAGTTCTGGACGACCCTGAGCCAGCTTCAAGGTAAACATACTGCATCCCCAAAAATTGAGCGGCCATTGCATAGGCTGCGCCGAGTTCACTGTTCTCAAAGGGGATCTCCCTAACCCGTCCCACGTGGCCTGCGGTTCCACCTTCACCTATTATTAAGTAAGCAGTGGGAAGTACTTCGAGCTCCATCTGCCTCACCAGTGGTGCACCGACCACCTGGGCACCCACTATGTAGTACATATCATCGGAGTTGAGTAGGGACATGAACAGTATCGCGTCAGCCATCGGAGAGAGGACATTAATATTGCTGGGGAATATGATCTTTGGTATTTCGAAGTCTTCCATATATTCAAGAACTCCTTCCAATTTAGACTGTGTGACCCCTATTGTCCCTCCCACAAGGAAGGCAGAAGTCCCTGCTTTGTAAAGCTTCTCAAGCAGATTGGCGAAATTGCTGTTCAATCCCACCTTGTCTGGGTCTATCAAAGAAAAGTGTAATACCTTTCCCTTATCTATTAATTCCTCTATGTAACTATTCACTTTCCCCTTCATCCTCAATTTTTTCCCCTCCTGAAATCTCCACTTTGCCTTCTGTGTAGAGATCTATAAATCTCCCGTACACATCTACCTGTCCGAACACCGGCGGAACTTCTATTTCTGTGGAAAGTCCACAGCTTCCGCAGTTTACTTTCCCTATTCCATCTTTAATCTTTATGGCTATGGAAACCTTGCCACACCTGGGACATTCGAACGTTTTAGGTAGCTTAGGCTTTTGCCTTACTGGGACTAGCTTTCTTCTTTTTCTCCCTCCCACCTTTTGTCTTACCTCCCTTCTTTTTTTGTGAGGGCCCCATTGGCAGTTCTGAAAGAGCTGCGTAAGCAGCAGCCAATCCGATCCCCGCTACGGAGACTAAGTAGACCAATAGGGGCAAGCTCATTGAAACTCTCATTATCACGACACGTATAAAAAGCTATTACTCTTTCTTCATATAGATAATGAGAATCGTATATGATATGTTAGCCGTAACTCTATTATCTAGATGTTCAAATCGAGGGCATGCTTCAGGAAGAACTGAAGAAACATCTAGAGAACATAGAGGGAAGACTTAGTGATAGATTTGAGGGGAGGGAGAGAGTTCTTCTGCTCTCAAGGGAAGTAATTAGACTCTGTGGGGAGGTAGTTTCTCTTTCTCATAGAAGGGAGAAGGAGAGGGCAGTTGAGAGATATGGTGTAGCACAGGGGAAGGTGGCAGAGCTTAAAACAATACTTAGGTCATTTCCAGAACTGTTGTACGGTGACGTGGGGACTGCTTTTCAGGAGATGGCTGAGGCCTCTGTCGTCTTGGCTCTCTATTTTGATGTGGCCTTAGCAGGGCCAGAAGAGCTCGGGATTCCAGAGATATATTATGTGACAGGTATAGCTGACGCAGTAGGTGAGATGCGACGTACTGTACTGGAGTTTCTAAGGAAGGGGAAACTTAACGAGGCAGAACAGATTTATGATATAATGGAGGGTCTCTATGAGATGTTATGGAGGTTGGAGTACCCTAAATCCCTAGTCCCAGGATTGAGGCAGAAGATAGATGGGTTACGAAAGATATTGGAGGAGACTAACCACGATCTATTCCTAGCTGGCGTGGGCTAGCCGTACTTGTATTTCAAGTATTCCACGAATCTCTCCGCTACATTAATGTTGAGGGCTAACATGAAGCCCTTGAACTCGGGGACGTCATTTATTTCATTTACTAGGTATCCCCTTTTCTCATGTTCTAGAATATCAACTGACATGAACTCACCTCCTACAGTCTTTACCGATTTTAAGGCCAACTTCTCTAATTCTTGATCCGGCTCAATTTTAGAAGGCACCCCTCCAAGCGCTATGTTGGCCCTCCAATCATCCTTTGGTATGTTCCTAGCGTAACACCCTATTACTTCATCCCCCATTACTATGCATCTTATGTCCCTTGACTTAAAGTTCACATACTCCTGAACTATGTGCACTTTGAGTAGACTATTGTTCATCATTTCCCTATGCTCTATAATGGTTTTACCCTCTATTACATCCCTTACTAGCGAAACAAGCCTCCCCCAACTACCTATAGGTGGTTTGTCTATGAGTGGATAACCCCTCTTTTCGTAAGCTTTAAAAGTAGAGTCCGGTGAGAGGGCTATTTCTGAGTCAGGTATAGGTATCCCTTCCCTGTAAAGTAACGAATATGTCAGTATTTTGTCTCCAGCTAGTACTATTCCCGTTGGAGAGTTCACGCAATGAACCCCTGCGGCATTGAAGACTGCAGCAGAATAAAGGGCTCTACTCATGCTAACTGGTCTCACTACGGCTACATCATACCTACCCAATGACCTAGTGAAGGGCAATGACTCCTGTCCCACATTTAATACATCGTATTGGATTCCACTATTGTTAAGTGCATTTATTAACAATTTTTCCTCCTGTCTTACAAGGTCAACTAGAAGAACAGCCCTCAAATTCCACCACCGTAAGCTTTAGTTTCATAGAAGGTTAGTTCTGTGGTTAGAGACCTGGCCACCTCGTACCCTAACTTACCATTTAGAATTAGTGGGACGTTGAAGTCTGCCGCGGTCCTCCTTATTTGGTAGTCCTTATCTATTTCATATCCATCGGTTATTACCATATCTATTTTACCTCCCCTAAGTAAGTCCACTATCTTCGATTCATCCAACTTCTCCGCCCCTCTTACACTCATTCTATCGAGGGTTGCGACTTTCTGGCCGTTATCCAGTAGTTGGGCAACACTTCTCTCAATTGCAGTCAAGTTCTTCCTACCATATGCTAAGATCAGTTTGTCTTTGGAGGGCAGCTTGTTAGGGGCAGCGGAAAGCCAACTTTTCAACAGTGCCTCATGGAAAGTGAGTCCAAAAGCGGCCGCCTCCCCAGTGCTTCTCATCTCTGGTCCCAGGAATGGATAGGACCCTCTTAGCTGAGCCCATGAGAACTGCGCCGTTTTCACTAGCCACGAGGTGGGCTTTAGCTCCACGAATCCATCTAACTTTTCCTTACCTTCGATTATTTCCACTACCTTATTTATCAGGTTAAGTCCCACTGCCTTACTACTGAATGGCATAGATCTACTTGCCCTCAGGTTCATCTCAATAACATAAGGCTCACTGTCCTTCACTAGAAGTTGTAGGTTGAACGGTCCCTTAACTGCTAAACCTGAGGCGATCCTTTGGGTTATCCCTCTCACCTTACTTAGAACTTCACCGCTTAACTGTCGAGTTGGAACTGTTATGGTGGCATCCCCGCTATGAACACCTGCTTCCTCAACATGTTCCAAAGTAACTCCGATAACCCCATTGCCGTCAGAGACCCCGTCAACTTCCAATTCACATGCATCCTCAATGAATTTGGAGATCGTGACTGGGTAGTTTGGAGAAATAATAACGGCTCTCTTGATGTAGTTCTCTAATTCTACTTCACTATAGGCTACCTTCATCCCTGAACCGCTTAATACATAGCTTGGCCTAATCAGGACTGGAAATCCCACTTCCTCTACAAACCTTAACGCTTCCTTTATGGAGGAAGCCTTGGCCCATGGTGGTTGGCTTACTCCCAACTCCTCTAAAAGAGCGGAGAATCTACTTCTGTCCTCAGCAATATCAACGCTCCTTCCGAAGGTGCCGAATATTTTGACACCTGACTCCTCGAGCTCCTTTGCTATGGAGTTGCCCAACTGGCCGCCTGCGAAGAGGGCTACGGATGAGAATTGTTCCTTCTTCATTAGATCGATTACTTTCTCCGTGCTTACTTCGTCAAAGTATAGCTTTCCTACAACGTCCCAATCCGTGGAAACCGTCTCTGGATTGCAGTTCAAAACAGCGACTTCGTGACCATTTAATCTCAGCGCTCGAGCCAGCGATACGACTCCCCAGTCAAACTCCACTGATACACCTATTCTAAATCCTCCTGCCCCTAGGACCAGAGTCTTTTTCTTGGACTCCTTGAACTCTATGTCGTCTTCCTTTCCGTTATATGTTGTATAAAGATAGTTAGTTGGAGCAGGCCATTCCCCTGCAAGTGTATCTATCTGTTTTACGACTGGAAGAATTGACTCTTCAGACCTTCTTTGTCTTATGTACTCCTCACTTTTTCCTGTTACCTTCGCTATCTGCTTATCACTAAACCCAAGTTCCTTGGCTCTTTTGAGTTCTTCAACTGCAGGTTCTCTCCCTCTGAGCGACTCATAAAATTCTACTATTCCCTTTATTTTCTTTATAAAAAATTTATCAACTCCAGTTATCTCGTATATCTGATCCTCTGTGACGCCATCTTTCATGGCCTTGGCCGCATAGAGGAACCAATACGGTGTTCTCTTAGTTAGATTACTAATCGCATCCTCAGTCGACATCTCGTCATATACACTACCTCCAACCACTCCAGGCTCGCCTATGTCTAACATCCTAACTGACTTCTGGAGAGCCTCCTCGAAAGACCTCCCTATACTCATGACTTCTCCTATGCTCTTCATCTCTGTTCCCAGGGATTCGTCTATACCCTCGAACTTGTTCAAGTCCCACCTTGGTGCCTTGATTACAACATAATCCAAGCTGGGCTCAAAGGAAGCATAAGTCACACCGGTTACTTTGTTAAGCACTTCGTGGAGCTTATAGCCTAGGGCTAGTTTTGCCGCAACGTAGGCTAATGGATATCCTGTCGCCTTGCTGGCCAGAGCACTGGACCTTGACATTCGTGGGTTAGTTTCTATGATGAAGTGTTGGGAATCGGTTGGAGATAGGGCAAACTGGACGTTACATTCTCCTACTAAGCCTATGCTTTCCGCCACCCTGATTGACTCGCTTCTCATGTCCTGAAGTTCCACATTATCAAGGGTTTGACAAGGCGCTATTACCACGGACTCTCCCGTGTGTACGCCCATTGGGTCCAAGTTTTCCATGCAGGCGACAATTACACCGTTGCCCTGGGAGTCCCTCATGACTTCATACTCAAGTTCCTTCCAATGGTGAAGGTATTTCTCTACTAAAACCTCCCCTATGTAGCTCTGGGCTAGTGCTCGCCTAATCTCCCTCTTAAAATTCTCCTCATTCCACGCAACTGTAGAGCCTCTTCCACCCAGATTGAAACTAACTCTGACCATGACTGGGAACCCTAAATCCCTCGCCCTCCTAACGGCTTCCTCTTCACTGGTAGCAGCGAAGCTTGGAGGGACTGGCAGCCCCTCCTCTATCATAGTTTCCCTGAACTTCTCCCTGCTAAGGGCCTTTTCGATTCCTTCAATTGGAGTTCCTAGAACCTTGACTGAATATTTTTGAAGTACTCCCCTTTTGTAAAGGTCTACACCCACGTTAAGCGCAGTTTGGCCTCCAAAACCAACCATTATGGCGTCTGGCCTCTCGGCCTCTATTATCTTCTCAACGCTCCACCAAGTCACAGGCTGAAGATAAAGTCTCTCGGCAAATTGATAGCTAGTCTGCACTGTGGCTATGTTGGAATTAACCAATACGGTCTCAATCCCTTCCTCCCTTAAGGATTTTAGGGCCTGGGTTCCACTATAGTCGAACTCACCTGCCTCGGCGATCTTAATTGGACCAGACCCTACAAGGAGAACCTTCTTAGGCAACTCCATTTTTACTCACCATCTTCAAGAAGTAATCGAATATCCACTCTGTATCCCAAGGGCCAGGACCGGCCTCCGGATGGAACTGTACCGTTATTATGGGTAGCGTTCTATGTTTCAATCCTTCCACAATCCCATCGTCAACGTTATAGAACCACACCTCTGTGGATGATGGGATGGTTGTCTTATGGAGGGCATAGCCATGATTATGGGTAGATATGTAGAACCTGTTAGTCTTAATGTCCACCACACCTTTGTTTATTCCCCTGTGCCCGAACTTCATCTTCTCAACATCCCCATCCATGGAGAGGACGCCGATCTGGTGACCTAGGCATATCCCAAGTATTGGAACCTTATACTCCGTTAAGGACTTGAAGGTCCTAATTTGTTTGACTAAAAGCTTAGGATTACCTGGGCCATTGCTGAATATGATACCTTTAGGAGAGTAATCCATGATTTGCTCAGCAGTAAAATTACACGGAAGCCTTACTATGGTCACCCCCCTGGCTTGAAGCGACCTCAATATGCCATGTTTTACACCACAATCCACTACCACGATCAGCTCCTTCCCTTTTCCCTCATGTATTATAGGGTTGATAGGGGAAACCAAGGAGACCAGATCCATATCGTCGTATCTCTTCATTGTAAGTTCGGAGGTATTACTTGGAGGGGATCCGTGAGAGATGATCCCCATCATAACCCCTCTATCCCTTACTTTCTTAACTAACGATCTCGTATCTATTCTGGAGAGTCCAGGGACTCCCTGTTCTGTAAGCCAGTGGTGAAGTGACATAGAAGAGTTCCACTTGATCCCCTCGGTTTCCTCCTGTACAATCAACCCCTCTGCTTGTATCCTTTCTGACTCGAAGTTCTGTAGAACTCCTTCCTTGAATTTGGGTGCTGGTACCCCGTAGTTCCCTATCAAAGGATGGGTTATGGTAAGAATTTGACCTCTGTATGAGGGATCCGTCAAACTTTCAGGATAACCGTTCATAGCCGTAGTGAACACAACTTCACCTGACTTAGTTGTATGGGCACCGAAGGCACAACCCTCCATTAGGGTGCCGTCCTCCAAGTATAGGTAACCCTTACCCTTACCGCAGTAACTCATTTTTCCACTCCTCCACCGATTTCAGTCTCTCCTCTACTGCGGTTCTGTATCTTGTGTAATTCTCTTCGTCTTCCTCCAACCTCCTCCAACCTCTCTCCAGGTCCTTGGACAGGACGGTGGGAGAAGGAGAGCCTACTACCCTCTTTAGGGAGATTGACTGCTGAAAGTTGATTGTTGGAGAAAAAATTCCTTGAGAGACCTCTGAGGCGACCTTAGCATGGGCCGTCCTGTATGGGACTCCACCCAACGCCCTTCTCTCCGCCTCATCCGTAGCCAATGTGTATGGAGACAGAAAGCCTTCAACACTGTTCTCTTTGACCTTTAAATGTTTGACTATGTCCTCCAACACTATCGTTGTATTAATGGCTATGTCGGAGAGTTCCCAGTAATGTGGATTCATCTCCTGAAGGTCTAGATTGTACCCTGTGGGAAGCCCCTTGTAGTTCGTAAACAACGCAACTAAATGACCTATGGCATCTGAGGCTTTAGCCCGTGCAACCTCTGCCGTAACTGGGTTCCTCTTTTGAGGCATGAGGCTGCTGGTGCTCACATGAGTGTCAGGAAGTTCGATTATTCCCAGTGTACTATAAACCACAAGATCCTCCGCGAATCTGCTTAGAGTCAAAACGTATAACGTCAACATACTGGAGACTTGCAGCAAGTCCAATCTTGAGGACGAGGCCGATAGAGAGTTGACCAATACGTCATCAAATCCTAGAGCTTTGGCTTCCCTTATCCTATCCAATGGAACCTGAGTTCCTACAGTAGCACCTGCGCCTAATGGTGATCTATTTAGGCTCTTAAGGGAGCAGAAGAGGCTCTGCCATATGGTAGACAGTTCCTCATCTATATGCAGCATGTAATGTGCAAATGTGGAAGGCTGGGCCTGCTGAAGGTGAGTGAATGTAGGGAAGAGGATATGAATAGAGTCCTTTGCTCTAGATAAAGCCGTCCGTCTCAACTCAAGAATGAGCTTTAGGAGCTCAAGGACGCTGCTCCTCATCCTAATTCTGAGGGCAGTGGCAACGTGGTCGTTTCTGCTTCGCCCTAACCCTATTGCTCCTGCCTCTTGTCCTATCCTATCTATTAAGAAGGCCTCAAGGCCCTCATGTACGTCTTCATATCCTTCGCCCTCCATTTCAAATTCCTCAAGGCTCTTCACCACCCTGGCAGACAATTTCCTGTCCAGGGCTCCCACACGTGTTAGTTCTAGGACGTGAACGAGCATGACCAACTTTACCTCCTCCACCATCTTTCTGTCTTTATCCCAGGAGGAGGTGAACCTTATCACAAAGTCGGATTCGTTTCCCCACTTCCTGTAAAGCAAGGCTAGGCCCTCGTCCTACTGGCTAGTAATGAATGCATTCCCCATATCTCTATGAAACCTCTTGCCATTTCGTCTGAAGGATACCATCCCTTCTCATAACTAGCCACACTCTCCGAATATGGTGAATACTTGGCCTTTCTGCCTAGCACTGCTGCTGCTCCATCTTTTACTCTGAGCTTTACCTCACCCTCGACATATCTGTTCATAGTTCTTCCCACTTCGTCCAATATGTATCTAAGCGGCTCATACCAAAGCCCCCTGTACACAAGGTCAGACCACAACTGATCCACCTCCCGCTTGAACCTCAATTCCAGGGGCGTATAGACTGTCTTCTCCAGGTCCTGATGAGCCATATAAATCAAAAGTGCAGCGGGGACTTCGTAAACTTCCCTCGACTTAAATCCAACTAACCTGTTCTCTATGTGATCTACTCTACCGAATCCTCTAGCTCCTACTTCAGCATTAAGTAATTTCACTATTTCCAGTAAACTTAACTTCATTCCGTTCACTTTTATCGGAAGTCCCTCCTGGAACTCAAGAACAAGCTCCAGTGGTTCCTGTTTTCTGAACTTGGTCCACTCGAAGGCGTCTTCTGGAACCTCTGCATATGGATCAGCTATGGAATCTCCTTCTATACTCCTTCCCCAAAGGTTCTCATCTATGCTGAACTTCTTGTTCTCCTCCTTTATTGGGATCCCCTTTTCCTTAGCATATAGTATTTCCTGTTGTCTGGTCATGCCCCAGAATCTGGCTGGAGCGATGATCTCTCCCGTGGGCATCTTGCTCTTTATGGCGAGATCGAATCTTACCTGATCGTTACCCTTGGAAGTTGAACCGTGGGCTACGTGGGTTGCCCCCTCCTTCTTTGCCACTTCTACAACCTTTTCAGCAATAAGTGGCCTAGCGAGAGCTGTAGAGAGGGGATATGTCCCCTCATACATTCCATTCATTTTTATGGCCTGACCAACGAAGAACGTTGAAAACTCCTCCTTCGCATCTATTGTGTAGTGTTTTGCTGCCCCTGCAGAATATGCTCTCCTCTCTACATCGCTGAAGTTTTCCTCTTGTCCCACATCTACTGTGACGGTTACTACTTCTGCCCCATACTTTTCTGACAGCCATTTAATGGCCACAGTGGTATCAAGACCTCCAGAGTAGGCGAGGACTATCTTCATTTCAACCGCCCACAGTAGTCATGGATTATAAGCCGAAGACAAAATGAAAACTATATAGTTCTCTAAATAGATAAAATTAAAGGTCTCCCTTAATTGTCCTTTAAAATAAACCTCAACCAGACTGTTTAGCATTCGTCTTGTTGAGCCTCTTGGAGATGTAGTAGTCGAGGGCGTTCCTAATGAAGTCTGATCTACTTCCTATGTTATTGGCCTTAATTGCCTCATCCATTCTTTTCACTACACTATCCTTCAATCTAACACTCAGAACTTTCTTCATTGGCATATGCTATAAAGAGGTTCTAGTTAAATTAAACTCCCCTACCCAAGGAGTGTAATTAAGGAGAACTGTGGGGACCCAACAGGAAAATCTATTTATTTACTGAAGTAAATATTATCTGTTCTCTGGCCTTCTTGATATTCTCAAGCTTCTGCATTGAGTTCTTTATGGTCAGAACCACAATCTCTTTGTGGAACTTCCTTATGTGCTCTTCAGTATCCTCCTTGGGCATAGTCTGTCCGCATAGCTTGCAGGCGAACATGCCAGATTGTGTCTTTGAGACCACAGGTTCAGTTCCATTAAAGATCTCTCGTAATATCGGGACTACTTTCTTAGCTCTCAATTCACCTCCACTTTTCTCTGTTATACGTTGGGCATACCCACGTAGCTGGTGCTTGGAAATAGAGTACCTGTGAGCTACAGTTGCAGGTCCATCTCCCTTAACCAGGTACTCCTCCAGTGCATCTAGGACGAAATCACTACCGCCTAGCACCTTCAGAGCTACGTAGCTTACTAGGGACTTCATATCAAGTTGTTTCATTGTATTTCACACTAGGAAACTCTACACCTAGTCAGGGTTTAAAAGAGATGCACTATATTCTATAGATCAAGAATAACGTTCTTATGAGTCCTTACCACTATGCCGGTCCCCTGATTCACTTGACCTAGTATATTTGAGCGAACGTATTTCCCAGTTATTGAGAGGACCTCTTCTGCATTTTCCTTGGAAAGGAAAAGGATCATCCCTATTCCCATATTGAACACTCTATACATCTCATCATGGGGTACGCCGGCCTCCTCCAGTCTCAAGAAAATGTCCTGAGTATTTTCAATCGCCATTTCGATTTTGTATGTGGTGATCCTTCTAAGTTTCGAGAAAGAACCTCCAGTTATATGTGCAGCAGCCTTAATCAACGACAACACCTCAGAGACGGGCTTCACGTATATTGACGTAGGCTTAAGCAACACCTTAGGATCTTCCTTTAACGCACCAGACTCCAGGAGCTTCCTGACCAATGTAAACCCATTGGAATGAATACCGTTGCTTTCCAACCCTATTATAATGTCGCCAGGCCTTACGTCTCTTCCAGTCTTTAGAACCTTAGAGGCTCCTAGAGCCGAACAGGATAGATCCATACCCTTTATTACACCTGGCATTATAGCTGTCTCTCCCCCCACAATATCTACGTCCGATTCAGCTGCCCCCGCCTTAAGTCCTCTAATGATTCCGTCTAATGGCTCCTCCATAGGACTCTCCATGGCTATGTAGTCAACTAACGCCAGGGGTTTGAGCCCTAGAGAGATCAGATCATTCACATTCATGGCCACACAGTCTATTCCCAACGGTTCCGTAATCCCATATGATAATCCTAGCTGTACTTTAGTTCCTACACCGTCTGTATGAAGACCTAAGTAAATATCATCCAACCTTATGACCCCAGCGTAATGACCAGGACCTAGTACAGTGATCGTTTTTTCTGGACTTATTAGATTCCTTATGATCCCATGGAGCTTAGCTACCTCATCGAGGTCTACTCCTACATCTGCATATCTTGTCACCAGTTGTCACCCTGCGGAATGAATTCGCTCAAAGAACCCAAGGTTCCATTCGATGATTTGAATTTGTAAATTCTCCTGGAGATTGTAGCTAGCCTCTCCTGCTCGGGTATAGTTAGGCCGACGTCACTTCTGTGAAAGAGAGGATAATCTGACTTCACCATGGAAATGCACCTTTCAATTCTCATTGACGCATCTACAAAATCTCCCTCCGCCACTATCTCAAGGGTCCTGGAACCTTGAGTAATTAATTGGCCTCCCTCTAAGGAGATGGAGCCGAAGTATACCCTACATCCAATTTCCTGTATAGCTCGTAGATCCAGTTCTATTTTGTGACCGGTGGACATGGCCCTAGAGATAGGGTACCCCCGCGGAGCCAAGACCTTGACTACAGTGGGAAGTTGAGATATCTCAGGTTTCGCTTTCCCGAGACTTCCAAACGCGGCCAAGTGAAGAAGGTCACCAAAGTTATGAACCCTGGGAACTATTGCTGCTGTCTCTGGATCTCCCATTCTGGAGTAAAACTCTATTACGGTCGGTCCCCATATCGGGGTTAACATCATTTGTCCTCCCATGAATCCCACATATCTTTCATGAGCCTCCAATTCGACGCTTCTTAGACTTGATTTTACTATTTCTTTACTCGCTTCTAACTCTGACGAATCTATGAATGGAAGACCATCGTTAGGACCTGAGATAGAACCCATTCCTCCCGTCTCTGGTCCCACACCGTAGTCAAAGGCATGTTTGTAGTCCTGGGCCAGTGGGAGGAAAATTGTGGAACTGCCATCACTTAGAGCATGCAATGTATATTCTGGTCCTTCTACCTTCTCCTCAACGAGGATCTTTTCCTTTCCCTTAACTACGCTAGAGACCTCCTCTAACGATGAGCTAACTGAAGTCTTTTTATCGTCAGACAGGTAGGCCTGCAAGTCTGTGATCACCTTCACGCCCTTCCCGCCAACCTGCTCAGCTGGCTTCACCACTATGGAACCTTGAATCGTCCTCACAAAAGACGCGGCTTCTGAAAGAGAGTCAAACTTCCTATACCTGAGTCTCCCTGGAATCTTGTATTTCCACATTAGTTCTCTCATCCAAACCTTGGAACCCTCAATCATTGCGCATCGCTGAGATGGTCCGATTACAGGGATCCCCTCCTCCTTCACTGTGTTGGAAACTCCTGAGAAAAGCGGGTCCTCAGGTCCTATTACCACAATATCAGGATTAGTCCCCCTTAAGATCTCCTTAACCTTAGATTGGCTTGTTATGCTGCCCAATATTAGTTGGCCGCCAGTGTGTTCGGCCACATTGGCTAATCCTGGGTTTCTGTAGGAGGCTAAGACATATACCCTATCCTCAGCCCCGGCTAATGCCTCAGCTATCGCATGCTCCCTGGCTCCCTCACCAACCACAAGGACTTTCAGGGCTCTTCACCCCCTCGTCCTCCCATGCAGAATGTACAAAGGTCGCTGTTCCCTATGGCCTCGTACATGGCTTTCATGCTCAACCAATGTATGGAGTTGGCTCCAACTATCCTTTCGATGTGTTCCCCTTCCGAGGTGATCAGTTTATTGGAGTCAGGTACGTCCATGCCGTAGGGGCAGCCTCTAATTAAAGGTGGACTTCCCAATAGCACATGCACTTCCGTTGCTCCAGATCTTCTAACCCATTGCACTGTGTTTCTCAACGTATTTCCTGTTACCATTGAATCATCCACAAGAATTACCTTCTTCCCGTCGAATGCCTCTCTAATGGGGTTCAATTTTAGTTGGGCTCCCACTAACCTCATGAATTGGTCTTCTAACCCCATTGTCCTTACATGGGAACCGGTTCTAACGAATCCAAGCTCCATTGGTATCCCCGACACCCTGGAGTATCCAAGGGCCATTGGCACTCCAGTCTCGGGGACTCCTACTACAACGTCCGCGGCCAGCGGATACTCCATCGCCAGTAACTCTCCGAGCTTGAGCCTCGTTTTGTATATGGATGCATTGCTAAGGGTGGAGTCAAGCCTGGAAAGGTAAACAAACTCCAAGGAACAGACCCGCCGTCGCGATTCCAGCACATTTGATCTTAGGCCCCATCTATCTATTTCTAATACCTCCCCAGGTTGAATCTCCCTCCTCAATTCGCCTCCCACTGCCCAAATTGCAGAGGGTTCCGAGGACACCACGACCATATCGAAACCGAAGGCTCCCAAATAGAGGGGCTTCAGACCCCAATAGTCTCTGCCTACTACCAATTTCCCTTCTTTATTTAGGGAAATAAATGCGAACTTCCTTTTATTTAGAATCAAAGGATCCTCCGCCAATGATTCGAGGGAAGGCCTATCCGCTATCCCATCAATTACTATTGAGCTATTCTTAATGATCAGAGGAAATTCATCGCTTTTCCCTACATATCCAACCGAGGCCCATCCTCTCAATCCGTCCGTCCTTAAATCCTCCACATCTCCAGTTTTTTTAGAGGAGCTAAACCTTCTGCCCTCCAGAAGACTTATGCCTACAGCTCCCCTGCCCCTGTGCTGAAGCGCCAGTAAACCATAGTAAGTGAAGCGGGCAACATTCCATCTATCGCTGAAAGCGAAGAACCCCACTATGCCCGACATACAAATCTCCTCCTCTGTTCTTCCGCTGACGGAATTTCCCTCAAAGGATAGATGCCCGTGAAACAAGCGTTGCAGAGGTCGACCCTGCCTATGGCCTGCATCATCTCTTCTGTGGTCAAGTATTCCACGGAATCGGCACCAATGTGCTCACCTATTTCCTTTGGCTCCATATTAGCCGCAAGGAGCTCATCCCTTGTGGGAAAGTCCACGCCCATGTAACATGGGAATATTATGGGTGGAGAACCGATCCTTACGTGTACCTCCTTTGCTCCCGCCTCTCTTATTCTTCTGATTAACTCCCTCATGGTGTTTCCCCTTACTATTGAGTCATCAACTACGATTACTCTCCTCCCTTTCATTACCTCCCTTACTACACCAAACTTATCCTGTATGATCTTGATTCTGGACGACTGAGAGGGCATTATGAACGACCTCATGGAGTTGGTGAGGCGCACAAGTCCCTCCGTAATATGGATACCACTTCTTCTGGAATAGCCTATGGCGACGGGCCTTCCTGAGTCTGGAACAGGGATAACTACATCTCCCTCAGCTGGATGTTTGAGAGCAAGGACCTCCCCTAGCCTCATCCGGGCCTCGTAAACAGAGATTCCATCGATATATGAATCCGGTCTGGAGAAATAAACGTATTCAAACGAACACGTATGAACCTCTCCTCTCCTTTCAGCTGTTCTAATCCATTCCTCCGAAAGAACGATCACCTCTCCAGCTTTCAGCTCCCTAATTACTTCACCTCCAATCTGTTCTATGGCTGAGGTTTCTGAGGCAATTACGGTGGTAGTGCCAACTCTGCCCAGGGCCAGTGGTCTGAAGCCAGCAGGATCTCTCATTGCCGCCACCTTCCCCCTCAAGCTCAGAACTACCACTGAATACGCGCCATCTGCCATTTGGGAGAAACTCAGCAATGATTGTTCTAGCTCTGTCCCTTTCCTTATCTGATTACTTAAGATGTTCAATATAATCTCTGTGTCCGTGTTCACACGTAAGTTCAACTGTTTCTCAAGTCTGCGATAGTTGGCAATGGTTCCATTAAACGCAACTGATATGAAGCCGTTATCCATAGGTTGAGCATCCTTTATGGTGGTGGAGCCGGTAGTGGAGTATCTAACATGACCTATGGAAACAGTAGCTCCTACATCTAATTCCTTAGGGCTCAAAGCGTTTTCAACTAGACCTAACCCCTTCTTTGTAACTATTTTTTCCGAGAGCCAACTGATCCCGGCAGATTCCTGACCCCTATGCTGTAATGCCTTTAGCATCCTATAGACAAGGATGGTAGCCCTTGGCCCTACTGCGGCAGCAACTCCACAACTCTCCCTCAATTCATTCTCTCCTCCAGCAATGAGTGATATGAGGAAATTACTTCCTGCAGCTCTATTTCCAGGTCTCCTACCCTCAAGGTTCTCTTCTCAGTGATCTGACCTATCTTGTTACAATGTATGCCATTCTCCTCGGCCTCTGAAATAATGGAATCGTCTCCGACCAATAGGAACCTTCCTCCACTCTCGGAAAATAGCTTCACCCTAGGGTCTGTGGAGTCTGCAATAATGGAGTCAATTTCTATTGTTACCCCTAAACTTTCCTTGATTATGGGTATGAGTGCACCAACTAGACCTCCTTTTCCCACGTCTTTGGCATACCTCACTAATCCTCTATTAACCCATGAAGAGACCAGCTCAGAGGCCCTAAGGTCATCCACCAGTATGGGATCTGGAATCTCCCATTTACCTCCAAACAACTTCTGGTAAAGTGAGCCTCCTAGCCCCCCTCTGGTGAAGCCCAGTAGTAGAAGACTATCCCCAGCCTCTACCTGAAACTTAGGAGGGCGTCTTTCCGTTATTCCAGCCATTACAACTAGGGGGGTGGGTTTTATGGGATTTCCATTGGAGTCCTCATTATAGAATGATACTTTCCCCCCCACTATAGGTACGTTAAAGAACTTCGATGCTTCAGCTAGTCCGTAGACGCTATCTATGAAGTCCCTATATACGCCTGGACTCGCGGGAGAGCCAAATTGCAGGTGATCCACTGCCGCTCTCGGCTTAGCACCTACGGTAGATAGATTTCTAAATGCCTCGGCGAATATGGCTTTGGCACATCTAAACGCGTCCCATTGGCATAAATCTGGATTGGCGTCCCCCTTCAGAGCTAAGAATTTTCCGTTTGGAAGCCTAATTACACTTGCGTCGGCCCAGCCGGGTCTAATTATAGTGGAGGCAAGAACCTCATAATCATATTGGGAGTAGACCCACTCCTTACTCACCAGGTCCTCATGTTTAAGAACACTCAGAATGGATTCCTCAAGATTCGAGTTTCGATACTCAGTTACGAATGGCTCTCGTCTCTCTCCCACACTCCAACGACTTATGGGCCTGTATTTCACCGCTATATTGGGAATGGAAGCTATTACCTTTCCTTCAAAGATAAAAGTCACCTTACTCTCTGCCGTCACCTCTCCTATCTCCTCACACGCATAGTCCACCTTCCTGAACTCTCCGCAAAACTTCTCAACTTTAGATGGTTCTATGACGTAGATCATCCTCTCTTGGGTCTCTGAGACCAGGACTTGCTCCGGCGTCATGTTCTTCACTCTCAAAGGCACTCTGGAAAGATCGATGACCGCACCGAGTTCTCCCACCAACTCCAGAATTGCCACTCCTATGCCACCAGCGCCCAAGTCCTTGATATCGTCCACTAGATCCATCAATTGTAGAGTTTTGTCCATGACTATCTTCCCTGAGAACGGATCAGCTATCTGGATCGCACCCCTTTGATCCTGCCCATCCAGAGGCTTTGAGGCAAAGGATGCTCCTCCCATGCCATCCAATCCAGTTAATCCAACTATGACCAGTTTTTGGCCAGCTCTCAATGTCTTACTCTTCAGCCCATGAGTAGAGACTCCAACACAGGCTACATCAACCAGAGGATTGTTTAAGTAACTTGAGTCAAAAGATAGTTCTCCTCCGATCACTGGTACCCCAATACTATTTCCATAGAATCCTATTCCCTTCACAACCCCTCTAAGTATCTCTCTGCTTCTCCGATCCGTTATGGGTCCAACCCTGAGCATATCGAGGAGGGCCACAGGTCTAGCTCCAACACTTATTACGTCGCGGATCACTCCTCCTACTCCGGTGGCTGCTCCATTGAATGGATCCAAGGCGGAGGGATGATTATGGCTCTCTAGCTTTAACACAACAATCGTTCCATCATCAAGTTTGAAGGCCCCAGCATCTCCCCATTCCTGGACTCCCATGACTATACTTTCATTTCTCCAGGAGAATGTCTTGAGATAGAACCTCGACGACTTGTACGAACAATGTTCAGACCAAAGTTGCTCCATAAGGGCTATCTCTGTGGAATTGGGATCTCTTCCGAGAAGAGACTTTAGCTTAGTCAACTCCTCTGGGTTCAACTCATCTCCCTCCCAGTCCTCTCAGTAATTGTAACCCATCGGTCGACCTAGAGAACGGGAAACTGGCCCTTTCTGGATGCGGCATCATTCCTACTACATTACCTGACTCGTTGGCGACGGCAGCTGTGTTCCAGAGTGAACCGTTGGGGTTCCATTTCTCATTAACTTCCCCCGTCGCCGAACTATAGGTCATTACTATGGTTCGTTGAACCCAATCACCTTCTCCATAGTACCTGCCCTCAGCGTGAGCGATTGGCATGAAAAGGACCCTTCCGCCCAAATTCCTCGTTATCGCAGTGTCATCCCTAACCACCTTCAAATAGACCCATTTAGTCAAGAACCTTCCATTAAGGTTAGGTAAGAGAGCTCCACGTAACAACCCTGCTTCCGTTAGAATTTGAAAGCCATTGCATATTCCTAACACCTTTTTCCCCGAGTCGGCCATTTCCTTGATCTTCTTCAATGACTCACTTCTGGCAGCTATGGCTCCTGCCCTTAGGTAATCACCAAATGAGAAGCCTCCTGGGAGTACGACACTCTCAAATCGATCAGGATCGAAATCTGCATGATCCACGATTTCCCCCCTTAGGCCAGCCTCCTTAAGGGCCATCGCGGTCTCCAATTCGCATGTAGTTCCAGGGAACTTGATGACCGCGATCAAATTGCCCTCAGCTCCACCTTGTGTACCAGGGGGTTATGGAGTCCCCTGGAGGAAAATTCTTCAGCCATCTTAATGGCCTCTTCCTTACTTGAAGCCTCAAGTATCACTCTGATTACCTTCCCTACCCTCACTTGTTTCAATTTCCCCCTCACCTCACCTAACATATGTCTCTCAATGGCCTCACCCTCAGGGTCTCTGATACTGTCCTTGGGAAGTATTAGAATCTCGACCGTGTAATTCAATTGGACACCATCTCTAGGAATCTTACGTACGCCTTCTTCACTACTTCCAAGTTTTCTCCGCGCCTGTACAGGTCCTTGTCTAGCACTTCACCGTTGCTCTTTGTTCTTACCCTCATACTATCCAAAGTCAACTCATCCCCCAACATCAAGGAGCTTCCATCCCTTCCCACCTCCACTTTGAGGTCATAGAGAACTAGTCCTTTAGGATCCAAGAAATCCTGGAGCACCTCATTTGCGGCCAGGGCTAATCTCTCTACCTCAATTGCCTCCTCTCTCCGCATTAGGCCCAGATGCTCCATATGGGCATAGTTCAGTAGTGGATCGTGCCTGGCATCATCCTTAAGGAAGAATTCAACCAACGGCGGATCGAAAGGATGACCCTCCTTTATGGGAAGCCTCTTAACTATTGATCCTGTTGCTATATTCCTCACTACGACCTCAACTGGTATCATCTGAAGCTTTCGAACAACGAGACTCCTTTCATCTTTCTGCTCTATGAAGTGATTCTTAACTCCCCCTTTAGTAAGTTCAGAAAAGAGAATGGCCGAGGTCTTAGCGTTAATTTCTCCCTTTCCATTCATCTGATCCCTCCTATCACCGTCTCCAGCAGTTATGGTATCCTTGAACACCAACAGAACTCTCCCTTTTCCCACGTCAAATACGAGCTTAGTCTTCCCCTCAGCTATCGCGGTACTCACGGGAAATCGATTTACATAGGCAATTTAAAATTTAGCTAGATCCTGATTCTAATCTATGGTGTTATATTACTTAGTCATGTAAAGTAACCCTATATATTCGACCTTCCTCACTCACTTCACATGGAAGAGATCTCCATAGATGATTTCAAGAAGTTAGAATTACGAGTAGGGCTAATTACCGCCGCAGAGAAAATACCTGGAACTAGATTGCTACGTTTAGATGTATCTTTGGGTCAGGAAAAGAGACAGATAGTATCTGGAATAGCGGAATATTATGAGCCAGAACAATTAATAAATAAGAAAGTTGTTATCATATCTAATCTGAAACCTAGGGTAATAAGAGGGTATGAAAGCCAAGGCATGATATTGGCGGCTGGATGCGATGACGGAGCCCCAGTGAGAATAGTGACACTCGACGAAGGGGCGGAACCTGGTTCAAAGGTATGCTAGGTTGACTCGTGGTCCATTCGAAAGGCTGAGGATTCCGGATAGTTCTAAGACAGCGTTGGAGCGCCTCTCCCACAGGATGATGAAAATTGAAGGAAAGGATAGGAGGGATATTGCGATAAGACGCCTCGATGCGTGTTTAGAACTCTTAGATCAATATATTAGGTTCTTAGAATCAATCCCTGCCGCTGGAGCATTACACCCATTCCACTTGGGATTAATTGGATCTGTTCTAGGAGAATATTGGGAGGAGGAGGTAGAGGAGGTGAGAGCCAGGTTATTGAAGGGGAGAAAAATAGGTAATGAATACCGCAGACGTCTTTTGAGGTGTCCAACTGAGAGGGTAATACAAGTTGAAAAAGAGGGGATAGGCAGGACGCTTTCGTTCCTTAGGAGAAGTTCAATGAAGTTAGATCGATTGATTGGTGGTGTTAGATCTTTAAGTAGAATAGATAATGTAGATCCGTCCCTCCTCACCATTATAGTGGCGGGACTGCCCAACGTAGGAAAGTCGTCCTTGGTTTCTTTACTTTCCTCTGCCAAACCAGAAGTCGCACCATATCCTTTCACCACAAAGGAGGTACATGTGGGGCATATGAACACTACCTTAGGTATGGTTCAGGTCCTCGATACTCCAGGGCTTCTTGATCGTCCAGAGAAGGAAAGGAACCAAATAGAGCGTAAGGCGGTAAATGCTCTAAAGAACTTAAGCGGACTTGTGCTCTTTGTCCTTGACGGGTCTGATTTCACACCTGAGGATGAAGAACTAAACGTTCTTGACGAGGTATTGGTCCTAGGTAAGCCGACCATCTGTTGTATAAATAGAATTGACATGAGGAATGAGGAGAAAATTATTTCCATAAGGAAAGAGTTGGAGAGACGTAACCTGCAGTGGGTGGAGCTGAGCTGTAAAACTGGTGAAGGCATAGATGTTCTCAAAGACGCTATAGAGTCAAGTCTAAATCAATTGTTCAGAAATCGAAAAGAATAGAGAAAAATCACGAGTTCAAAGATGCTAATTTGAAGCAAAATCCTTCTCCATGTATAGAAAATGATAGGATGATGCCAAGCAACGGGCTCTTACCACAGCAGGGTTTAAGACTGCCTTTTCCTCAGTTCCCACCAGTTGGGAGTGATAATGAAGTACTGGGTAAGCGAAATCTTCACATCGATTCAAGGCGAAGGACAGGTAATTGGGACGCCCTCCAATTTCGTAAGATTGGCCGGATGCAATCTTAGATGCGTTTGGTGTGATACCAAATATTCGTGGCTGAGGTCTGATGGAAGGGAAATGGATTTAGACGACATAGTGAATTCCTTAGATCCCAGAGTTAAGGTAACCACAATAACGGGAGGAGAACCGCTTCTTCAGGACCTTCTCCCCCTCGCCCACAGGTTGAAACAGATGGATCACTACATAATCGTGGAAACTAGTGGTACAGTAAGACCAGATCCAGAGCTCAGGAAGATGGTTGACGTTTTTTCCGTCTCACCGAAGCTCAGCAACGCCGGCTTCAGGTTTCCCTATGACCTAAATGAGGACTGGGCTACATATTATAAGTTCGTCATTTTAAATCCCGAAAAGGACTTAGAGGAAGTAACTGGTATAGTTGAAAAGTTTAGGCTAAAGCCATCAAAGATAATACTTCAGCCTGACGGTAATAGGAAAGACTATGAAAACGCTTTAAGAGAATTGGCAGACGCCGTGACTAAGAACAGATTGCCCTATAGGGTTCTGCCACAATTCCACAGGATTCTATCTTATAGGTAACGCCAATTACCTGTTTAGGTTGATCTCCCATTGCAGTTTGATTATTTGAAGAATATCATTTTTGCTCTAATTTATAGGCCTGGAGTGCCTTGGTCAGTAAATTTAGTTTCTCTTTGCCCTTACCCAAAACCTCATTAGCGACCTCGACTATCTTTTCCAGGGCTGAGTTCTCACTTCTATCGGCATAAAGAGCGTGGTCCATTCTGACCCCGCTCCTAACCTCCACAAGAAACCCATTGGCATTCTTAGTAAGTATGCCGCTGTGTTTAAATCCAACAGAGCGGCAAACTTGCAATAACTCCCAAGCGGAATTGAGATCCTTAGCATATGCATGTACTATAGGGCCCTGTACAACTAGCCATAATCTCCTCAGTGCCCCCTTACTGATCAGGTCCTCGAGTTCGGCTGTCGTCACTCCCAAATGGTCCTTGAACATTACCGTAGAATTTCTCCGATCCCAAGGCATAAGGGCGTCTATTACGGTGATTCTACCACTGCAACTACTCTTTGTAAATATGTTTGGCCATGAGAAGAAAGCTTCTAAGGTGGGCAATATATCGGGGTCAAGATATCCTATCTCCCTGTCCCTAAAGATCCTCTCATAGGCTCTCCTCTTTCTGCTCTCCCAGTCTTCTTTCTCCTGCATTATGCTCCATTTGTTTAAATGAGTGTCCAGATTTAAGAGGCTCTATTTTAGCTTCCTGATAATGAGAGCTTCAGAAATAGCTAAGAGATTTATGATGGCTGAGGAAGGCGTACTTGTCCTGAAGGAGGGCGAACTCAGTCCTGACGAATTGGAGGGGGAAACGGTAAAGTTGGGAATCAGAGTTCTCGTGAGCGGTAAAGATAGATCTCGAACCTTTGATTTGGGCGCGTTGACAATAATCTATAACTCATGCTCCAAGGCATTTGCGTCGGACTATCTGGATCTAACGCTCTCACTAGAACAGCTAATCCAGAAGTATGGGTCATTAACAGAGCTCCATTTCCTCTCCAGATGCGTCAAAGAAGGGAAGGTAAGTTTGACTTTCCTGGAATCAATGGGATCACGGGACTTCGCTTACCTTATCTCTACTTTATCTTAACCGAGGTTCAGGGGCGTAAGTCCCCTACCGTGGAGATGGATAGCCTTCCATTTTTGAATGACAATTCCCTCGAGCATATAAATGCCCGACGTAGGTTCTGCTTCCATGCTTACGTGAGCAGACGTTAAGGTCGTTAAAGGCCCGTTTGAGGTTGGCGTCTGAAGTGTACGACATCCTGTGTTGGACCAATATATATTTCCATGAAACGTATGGGGAGGGTACCTAAACTGAACTGAAACACTTGGCCCTAGAGTTGAGGAAACAGGACAGCCAGTACAAACTATTCTAGGCGTGGTTAGACTGTAGACAGGGACTATAACACACCCCTAAATATCCTTAAGAAAGCAGGGCTGGGACGGCCCGTTGTGTCTATGGAACTTCATCATCGACCCTTGGCAAAGGTAAAGCCTTGAAGGAGGGAGCTCCGTAGTAAGAGCAGGTAGTTCACTTCAAGATAATGATTCCTGAATTGTTGTTAATTCTGCGTAAATCTGTTTTAGCCTCGAATCGTATAGTCCTCTTCTATATACTAGCTTTCCATCAATTATAGTATAATCAATATCCCTCCCTGTTGCGACATATGTAAGGATGGAGTTTAGGTTACTCTCAGTTATGGGACCCAAATTAGACATATCCACAAGACTCAGGTCAGCTGGTGCCCCCCTCTCTATCACTCCACCTTCTAGTCTCACGGCTTTACGTCCTCCAAGCGTAGCCATCCGAATGGCGTCCTTGGCTCCCACTGAAGCTTCCCAGTATCCCTGTCTTTCCAATAAAACTGCTTCCTTCATTTCCCTGAAAATGTCCAATGTGTTATTTGTAGCAGGTCCATCTGTCCCAAGAGCCACATTTATTCCCCTTGCCAACATTTCTTTAAGAGGAAAGAATCCACCCGTGGCTAACTTCATATTTGAGGTAGGGCAGTGCACCGCATGAGCTTCCATCGACTTCACCAGTTCAATTTCCCAACTACTTATCCAACCCAGATGAGCCATGATAGTCCTAGGTCCTAACAACCCCTTTGATTTCAAAACCTCCACCGGAAAGATGCCGTACCTTTGTTTCACCTGAAATAACTCCTCTCTAGTCTCTGAAACATGTATGTGGATACCAAGGCCAAGTTCCTCGAACAACTGTCTAGCTAGTTTCAACGTTTCCTCTGAGACAGCGTAAAGAGAATGGACATTGATGATCGGAGAGAATGTGGAAGAGGCCATGGTACTTACCTCTCTCATCTCCTTATCTATCTCATAGGGATCCTTCAATGAGTCTAAGAACGTTGGACCCGCACTCACCTTGATTCCATAAATTTCGCTTAACTCAGCAACATCTTTAGGGTTGAAATACATATCTATGAAACCAGTAATTCCATTTGATAACATCTCAATAATACTTGCCTCTGAGCTCAACCTTATCCAGTGAGGTAGAGCCTTTGATTCTATGCTCCATATTTCCTTTAACCAAGGTATTAGATCGAGGTCATCCTTATACCCCCTTAGGTACGTCATTCCAGAATGTGTATGAGCATTAATGAGACCAGGTATGACTATCATTCCACTGCAGGAAAAAATATCACCCTCCTTCTCGGGTCCTATTTCCATTATCCTTCCGTTATCAATAATTATGTTAGTATTTTTCAATATTTGTTGACCAGTGAATACAAAGTCGCAACTTGTTAATGTATATGGCTGATCTCGAATCTCCACCTGAACTCGCCTTCCTTGATCGCTCTTCCCTCTACTCTTAACCTTCTAGAAAATAATGGAGCGTAAGTGACGAAAGTCTCCGCCTCTCCTCCCTCGAAGGCAGGATTGAAGCCGTAAGTTTGTGCCGCGTCAACCAACTCTCTCACTTGAACCTCGCTTTCAATTTCTTTACCTACTAAATGAAAGGGAAATCCGTAAGCCGACGCTGATGTAATTATATACCTGAATCCGTGTCTCAGCAACTCGTGCATATATCTCACTTGATCCTTGCGCCATAGGGGAGAATACACCTTCAGTCCCACGATGGAAGCTATCAAGTTTATGTTGAGTCTTTGATAATCTGAAAGCAATGCCCCGGTCACTATTCCTTCAACCCCTTCTTCTCTCAATTTCTTGAATGCGGCCATGAGATCTTGAAGCTCCAAGTCCTTCATACCGCTACTGTTCCACATAAGTTGTCTTATACCCATGGCCGAGGCTTGATGTGAAGTCATGTTTACTCCGTTCCACTGGAACATCCATGAATCATCCCTCATGGGTATAAGGGTAAGGAGAGCTGTAACTTCGAAACCCTTGAAAACTGCCCAATGTATGGCATATGTACTGTCCTTCCCACCTGAGAACATCGCAGCGACTTTCACGTTTTTCTATTGTAAGAAATATAATCACAAGCAAAAAAGTTTAACTTGCTGTTATTGATTCAGTTATGCCTTTACTTCTTTTTCTCCTCTCCCTTCTGCCCGCCAGCTTTTTGACCTTCTTCCTTCTTCTTCTTTGCAGCCATTTTTGGCTCTATATAGAGGGAGAGTAATGGGCAATATAAGAATAACTCAATTGGAGATTACAAAATACTGATTTAAAAGTGAAGGGGAAAAACTGTATACCGTTAATTAGAAAACCTCTGCAGTCTATCTATTTGATAATTCTTTATTAGCAAAGATGAACATTACTAAAAATTCTCTTCATATAGCATGAGGGATTTCAAGGTTTCTGCCATGGAGTATTCTTCAGTAGTAATGTAGAGAATGGAAAGCTCTAGCCCAGGGTCTGAAGGGAAGTGGGGAGGTTGTGGACGAGGGCCTTCCCCAGAGATCCTGTACTTGATTTATGTTTAGAAGAGATCTAAGGGTTGGATCCCCCATGTGGACCTCTTTGCCACCCATCAAGTACACGGACTCGGTACCGTATATGATGTCAGCCATGGACTTGGCGTTATTCAACGCATGTGCCAAATAGTCGCTCTTATAACATGCTAATAGCGGTTGTATTGTCCCATCAATAACTGGGGCAGTGACGTCGTATTCCTTTTCACAGAGAAGTTCCACTAACCTTCTTCTTAGGAACGGGAAATCGCATCCCGTCACAAACACTTTTGATTTTCGTAAGAAGGCCAATCCCCTTCTTAACGCGTCCATGGGCCCCCTCCTATGTTCCGGTGGTTCCAACACATCAATTCCTAAGCCCGTATTCGCGTTACTTACAATTATTGGACATTGGAAGTTCTGTGCCACTCTCTCTAGCATTGACTTACCTGAGATCTCAAAGCTGCACTTGTTGGCACCGAACCTCTTGGAGTTACCTCCCGCCAGTATTATGGCATCAAACCAGTCTATATACCTGTATTCTTTCGCCGCTTCTATAGAGCTCCCCCCTTCTTAGTACAGCATAGCCGTCCGCTTCTCCCAGTACGCTATACAGACCTGCTCCCCATCTGAGCGGTGTAGCAACACCGTCCTCTATGGAAAAAAGGTAGAGAGAGTCCATCTTGTGCTCAACCTTTATGTCCTTAGCTAGACTCACCGTTTCAGTTCTGTATAGCTTCGAGTTCATCATCCTAGAAAGAATCCTTCTCCCATGTTCAGCTAAGGTAACGGCCGCGGCAACTGCTTGACCTGGCAAAACTAAAATCGGCGTTCCATTAACCAGCCCTACTGCCCCTCTTTTGATAATATTCACTGTGACTCCTTCAAAGAGGAGAGTTCCAACTTTAGACAGTGCGGCTTTTACATAATCTTTCTCTCCTATGGACGAACCGCCCACAGTAATTACAAGGTCGAAGGACTTAGAGGAATCCATTAGAACATTAGAGATGGATTCTATGGAATCCCTCACTACACCTAAGTAACTCACCTCTCCCAATTGAGATAGTAATTCGACTACAACCCTTCCTATGGCATCCCTGCTCTTTCCCTCAACTGCTTCCTTAGAGTTGAAGGGGAGTAACTCATCGCCAATGGACACCACTGCTATACGAGGCATATATACGTCCACATAATCTATGTTAAGGGCCGTAAGCACTCCTAAATGAGTCGGTCTTATCTGCACTCCTATATCTAACACCGTATCCGCTTTTCTAACATCGTCGCCAGCTGTCCGAACGTCCTTTCCTGTATATACAATCTCAGACACTTGAAGTATGTCCCCCTCCAACTTGGCACCCTCAGCTCTAACTACCGCGTCTGCTCCTGCAGGGAGAGGGGCACCTGTTGCCACATAGGCCACCTCCCCACTTTGTATTGCTTGAATGTTACCTCCCGAAGGGAATATCTTGCCCTTCAGTTTCAGTCTCAATTTACCAACGTCCTCACTTCTTACTGCATAACCATCCATGGCTGACATGTTATGAGGCGGAAGGTCAATCTCCGCAACCACTTTAGAGGCACATATCTTGCCCAATGCCGCCTGTAGGGGAAGTTTTACATGTGGTGGTCGTTTAACCTCCATCCCTTGTATAATGTTACGAGCTTCCTGGAGGGGTATCAACATTACTATTCCCTTTACGTAGTATGGAATATATGGTTTGCATATTCCAGTTAGTGGGACAATCTGGAGTTGGAAAGACTCACGTGATCGAGGAAGCCACAAGAAGGCTGAAGGAGTCTGGGAAGACTGTGACGATATTGAAACACTCTCATCACGAACTGGATGTGAAAGGTAAGGATACTTGGCGTTTCAGACAGAACGGGGCCGACCTGATAGCGTTTGCCAGTCCGAAGTCCACGGTGATTTTCACAACAATGGATCCTAAACTCTTAATATCGATCGTTCCCACTGACGTTGTTTTCGTTGAAGGTTGGTCTGAAATTCAGTTAGGGTATAGGATAGAGGTTAAGGGTGAGGATATGTGGAATGAAGTGATTAGTAGGATAGTGAATGAGGGTAGCCAATGTTCGCGTGTGAGAAGGGTTAGGGTCAATGGTAAACTCACCAATTCGAAAGGACTGTTAGGTTTAGTTGCTGGTATAATGGAATCATTAGGGATAACATCCATTTCATTAGACTAGTAAATATTGATGAATGTTTAGATAATGTCGCTATGTATTAGATAAATTCTGATATCAGTCTTCCATCCCACAAAACTAGAGCAGTTGAGTACTCAAAGATAATGCCATTCTACAAATACGGCGATATAATTTTACATGTAAGGAAAGGAGGTATTACCTCTATAAATTGGAAATGATGAGACAAGGTAACTTTGCATCGTTTTTAGTGGAGTAGTAAAAACTTACGAGAAATTGAGAGTCGGAGGCATAGTGTCGTCACTTGTCAGGATAAATCATCTCCCCCTTCAGAATATTATGCGACTGACATGAATTAATGAGGATTGTGACGGGTTAACAGATCTCGATAGATAGGCATGAGTTAATTTACTTAATCCGTGACGACACTATCGACACATTCGTAGTTGGGTCTATTTCAGTTCTTAACGCCGTCGTCAACAGTTTCCGATAAACCGTGAAGTTAATATACTTTGTATGTAAGTTTAACTACAATGCTGAAACCTAAGGAAGTGTGCCAAAAACTAGGAATATCATACCGCACACTACAGAGCTATGTTAAGAAGGGTTACATAAAACCCGTGATACTACAGAGTGGAAAATGGAGGTTTAAAGAAGAGGATGTCGAAAGACTCATGGGGGTTGT
>Ga0208006_100029_pt1 | contig 67283 bp, 69 predicted proteins | sample ECH_Bnyco_MetaG_FD_187131 | JGI IMG/M metagenome (GOLD analysis project Ga0208006, IMG submission 187131) | Hot spring microbial mat communities from Yellowstone National Park, Wyoming, USA - ECH_B nyco_MetaG (SPAdes) (version 2) | ecosystem: Environmental > Aquatic > Thermal springs > Hot...
GCCATTATGGGAAGAGCTACGGTAAGGAAGTTCTTGAGAGGTTGAGTCAAAGTCCTCCAAGAGTACAACAGGGTGAAGGCCATCTCGGATATCATCACCCCGAAGTACCAGTAGTTCTCCACGCCCAAGAGGGGATTCCCGAGATGTCCGGTCGACATGGCGTAGAAGGCCTCTCCCATGAGGGCTTCAGACAAGGCCATGGTGACTGCGAAAACTAGGAGCGTGACCCAGTTTCTGACCTTGACTCCGACTCCCCTGTTCATCCTCATGAGTATAGAAACCAGACCGATCACCATATACGCTGAGTTGAAAGCTAGGGCCAACACCTCAGTAGTCTGGTTAGATGAGGAGAAGAACACGGCCAGAGCTGCGAACATCACTACCATGCTCCCACTGAAGTATAGCACTAGGAGTAGCCCAATTCCGTCGATTCCCCTCTTTACTAGGTAGATGAGATAGATAGAGAATACAGTCATTATGAAAGCTATTGGGAAGAATACTAGCAGCTGTTCACCTTGAGGTATTGGTGCCATGAATATTGACATGAATATTTTTCTGTTACGGGGTTTTAAATGTTTGGTATCTAAACGGATATAAGATAATATTTTTAGATTATTTAGACTATATTAATTTAGGAGGATTACCAGCGTTTACCCGTGGCGTAACTTACCTTCTTTAATCACTTCTAATTCCGTCACGGGCACTCCTCTTAAGGGGTCATACACGCTCTCACCTTCAAGTCCTTGGGCCCGTGAAGGGAAACACCTCTACCATCCCATCCACACTTTATCACCCCCGTCCCCGTGAGCGATGTCCGTCATCGGTTGGGAGATAATCAAAAGAGAATTCTTGGGCAACACTACATAGCTTAATCAAAACGATATTTAGAAAGTTAAAAATAACTAGTAGTTACGTAAAAGAGTTGCAGTCTGTGTTTAGGGAGTTCGCCGACCTCCTCCGCATTAAAATCTCAAAAATAAAACCTACAGTATCAGGAATTATTGGGGCAGGATTAGGATTAAACCTTTAAAGTTTTGGTAGTAGGATACTATAGAAGCTAGGAATATGAATATTCCTGCTGCAAGAGATAAACTGAAAGCTAAATTAGGTTTTTCTTCAGTCATAAGGACATTACATATATATCGCTTTTAAAGTTCTTATGGCCTCCTGCCAAAAAGCAGCTTTAAACTCGAATAACCTGGTTTTCTTATGGCCGGCCAGAGATAAACTCCTATTTTCCTAGATCTAGGCTTAATTACTGGTAAATGAGCCTAAGAGAAGAGAAGAAAAATTTTTCTAAAAATTTTTCTAAAGTAATAACGATTAATATTCGGATTGATATTTGGATATATTTTTTGTAACTACAGGAAGCGAAGTTGGTCTGCTTCGCGATTTTCTTAAATTAGACTCTGAAGACTCACCATTAAGAGGTAGAGTAAGGAGAGAGGTATTTCTGGATAGATTTACTGATGAACAAAGCATGGAATTTCTTAAGAGAGGCTTTGCTGAAGCAGGAATAAATGTACCAGAACCTGAACTCAAAGAAATCATATCTGAATTAGATGGTATTCCTGGCTGGTTAACGCTTTATGGTTACTATAGAACTGTAATAAATCTTAATCATAAAGAAACTCTTAATAGCATTATTGAAGAAGGTTCTGCAATCGTACTTTCTGAGCTTAGAAAAATAATCGAGAATTCTTGGGCTAGATATGTAGTAATTCTAAAGGCTATTGCTTCAGGATTGAAAAGATGGAAAGATATAAAAGCATATGTAGAGTTAAGAATAGGTTCAATACCAGATAATAGATTTGATGGGCTTTTAGAAAAAATGGTTAAGTATGGCTACGTTAAGAAAATTAACGGTGAATACATTATAGAAGATTCCATACTAAAGTATACTATTATAAATAAGTTATAGCCGTAACGTTTCTTAAATAAAACTTATTGGGACTGTTCTTAGGGAAACTCTAACAATTCTTAAACATTTTGTGCTTATTAACTTTTCATTTTTCTGTGAAGTTTTTAGTTATTTGCCAGTTCCAAATCTTTATATGTCTCTTTAACAACATTCATGGAAACCGAAGAAGAAAATAAAGTTTCCTTTCCTCCTTATGTGAAAAGATACAGAACAATAAGTCTATCTCTCTCCATTGTAGTAATAGCAGGCTTCTTAGTTGCTTACCTTTTGAACGATTTAATAATTTTGAATTACGTTCATATAATAACTGGTGGAACATAGACAGGCATAACTTTATTCATGGGAACAGTAATGAGAAGAATAATGTTAACACTAGATATAAACGCCAGAAAAGAAGTTGCAAAAAGATTGTCTCCTCTCCTTTTGTTTTATGCCTACTCTCGCAGCCGTCACGATTATATCAGACTACTACCCGGCAGTTAAATTAGGAGTGCTTATAATAACTTTTCCTTGGATGATCGCTACAAGGATAATCGTTATAATACTCATTGTTATAAGCTTTGGAATTATAATTGAATTATTTTCATAGGAAGCAAATCTCCTTTCCAGTTCAATACCCAAATATTATTCTTAGAAGCAAGTTCCAAAACATGAGGAAGAACAATGTCTGTATATATTACTTTTATTAACTTAGGTCTTAAAAGCTCAGGCTTATATTTCCTAATCAGCTCAATTTTTTTCTCCACTTCGTTCACTATTCGAGGTCCTAATCTAACAGAAGCTTCTCCAATTACGCAAATATCTCCACTTGCACCATAGATATTAATTTCTCTTCCTTTTATGAACAATCTGTCAAGCTTAATTTCTATACCAAGTTCTTTATTTAACCTGTAGCTTATAACATCCCTCGCTTCTTCTTCTACTGAAATAGTTAATCTTTCAACAGTAATACTGAGCCTTCTTTGTTCTTCGCGCATTGCTCTCATCTCTAAGCGTATGCTTTTAATTTCCTTCCACAATTTATTCTGGCCTTCTCTTAAACTTCGTATTTCTTCCCATATTTTATTTTGATCCTCTCTAAGGCTCTTTATTTCTTCCCATATTTTATTTTGGCCTTCCCTAAGACTTCGTATTTCTTCCCAGATTTGGTTCTGGCCTTCTCTTAAACTTCGTATTTCTTCCCAGATTTGGTTCTGGCCTTCTCTAAGGCCCTTTATTTCTTCCCAGATTTTATTTTGGTTTTCCCATAATTTCTCTTGATTTTCTTTGAGCGCTTTAATTTCTTCCCACATCTTATTCTGATTTTCCCATAACTTATTCTGCTCTATTCTAATTTCCTTTATTTCTTCGAGAATTTTAGTTTGGATTTCTTCAAGTCTGTCTAATCTTTTAAGAATATCAGCAAGCCCCAAATAGCCTGCTACAGCGTAGCGAAATTCTTTATCCTTGTCTAACAATTCAAGGAATTTTTCCTTAAGCTCGCTTTGCACCCTCAAAAGAATATGTTTAATAAAATATTTAAGAATACTTTTGATGCTTTGATGAATACTTCTTAATCAATTTATTGCGTAATAATATTAATTATTTCTAAAGAAGAAGTTTCAGAAATAAGAAGACAAGTTGGCTTAGCTGAACTAGAAGCAAATTTGAAGCTTATTCATACATTTACAAAGAAATGAAAGCTTCGCCCTTTAGGACGGGGACAGAAAGATTCAAATACTTTAAAAGAAAATTTTTAAGCATGACAATAAATCTTCTCCCCAGCTCGATAGGGGACTTAATGGGACTTAGGAAGGAACGTTCAGCAAACTTTTATATTTGTTTTTCAATGAGAATCCCTTGTTAATTTTATTCGGGTTCCTGAGAAACATATATGTGGACAGTTCCCTTAGCTTCTTACTGCCCCTCATATGCGATATGTAGCTACGAATCAATGGTGAGAAAAATGAAACGCTTTGAAAAGGCAACCCTCGAACTTTTCAAGGCATGAAGGAAGTCAGATATTTCATCTGCTGAGAATTCTTATAGCTTCGAGCTTCCCCATATATTCGGATTTTAAAGACCTTCATAAAGGATAAAATTAAAGAAGAATATCAGAAATAGTTTAGAAAAGTAGAAGAATATGCTAATAATTTAAAGTTAGAAATTAAGAAAACTTCAAAGAATTGAATCTAACATTTTTGTATTCCATAAAGTAGATGGAAAGTATCAAGAATAATACTCGCTTGTTTTATCATTTATCGTATAATATCATACTCGTCCGTAAAGCGCTCGCAAGTATATTTCAAGAAGCATGACAAAATATATTTCGTTATCCATTCTTTTAATTCTTACTTTTTTGCTATTCTTTTTATGTTTATTAAAAAAGGTAAGTTAGATTCTTTTATTTCATTATCTGTAATAAATGAAGTACTCAGAATCTCTATCTGTTTCAGCCATCTCCTCATAACTAATAAATGGTTTAAAATGTCTTTAAAATCAGGTGTGATTAATAACGGATAATATTCTCCATTGAATTTGTAAAAGAAATCTTTTGTTAAACCATCAAAAATTCCTCTGATTCTTTCTTTTCTTTTGAATTTTAATTCGAAGAACAAATTTCTTAATAAAGAAACTTTCAAACTACTGTTTAAAGGCTTTTTCTTCCAAATTTTCCGATGACAAAAAACTCTATTCCTACTTATAAGATATTGTCTACTGAAGCTTTTCCTTTTTAAGGTTCCTTCCTCTAAATGTATTCCCCCTTCAATAGGTAACACTGCACAATAATAACCATTACTCCAAAATGAAAAACCAACTTCTAAATCTTCAGCATCCCAGTAATAATAAGGTTCAAATACTTGTGGAAATCGACCTATACTAACTAACTTCTTAACGTCTAGCGCGAAAAAAGCTCCTACATTGAATGAAACATAAGATAATTTATCTGGATATTCAAAAATTTTATAACCAGCAAATCTTATTATAGGATTAAAGTATATATCAATAAAGCCAGATACATCACTTATATCTTTTTTGTTTTCTTTTGAATTAATACATTGTAAAGAAATGACTTTTTTATTTTTATCAAAAAAATTAATCATATCAGAAACACATTCATTATTAGTAATTATATAATCATTATTCATAAGTACTAAAAATTCATACATCTTATATTGAAATATTTTTTTAATAGCTAGATTAAAACCCCCTACGAATCCGTAATTCTTATCATGCGAGATAAGGTTAACATCGAATCTTTCTATAATATCTATACTTTTATCGGTAGATGCGTTATCAATCAGATAGATATCAGCGGGATATTTGATATTTTTAGCACTTTCAATGCATCTAAAAAAATAACTACCGAGTTTTTTATAACCGTTATAATTTAAAATCAGAATTGCAACTTTTTTCATTTAGATCTAAATATTACCTTAAGATCTTTATTTTCTGCATAATTAATATATACGTCCAAAACAATTCCTTTAATTTTTTGCTAAACATGAATATTCTTCTTCCAGCTTCTTTAGGCCTATAATATATGGTACTAAGTAGCTACTAAACATTCGATGATATATTTTAACATATTCAGAAAAACTAGCTAGCCGATAAAGAGTATAGCCTTCACAATAAAATTTCCCTCCGTCTAATTTAGCCATACCTTCAAGTAATCTATTATTTACTTTTATAAAATGCTTATCCATTTTTCTTATATATTTTGTTACAACATCTGACCTCCTCCCCGCCCTAAAGGGCGAGGGTTCCCTGAGGTCTCGGGGGTTACACCCCTTTAACGGGCGCTACTCCGTTATGGTCTATGATGAAAGACAACGGTTTTTTCACCGTCGAAACCACAATGTTAGTAGCCATCTTTAGTATGTTTAATGCACCGTTTAAATCCGAGTGAAGTTTGTGATCTAGTGGACAGCTAATTACACCTCTCGGCTTCCTAGTTACTTCAACATTGTGATATGCACAGTACTTAGACGTGTTATATTCAACAACCTCATACACCCTCATGCCATACTCTTGAGCCTTCAACTCAATCGCATCCATCAGTTTGCGGTAAGACCATAGATTCACCGTAAACTTGTTACCCTTCTCTTGTGCAATATTGAAGGGATAACCTAGATATATCGTGGGGACTCCTAGCTCGTGGAGTTGTTCTAACAAATGAGACGCGAAAGTTCTGTATAGGTGAAGTAGTCTCCTATTTAACTTCTTGTACAGTCTCTTCATTTCCATTAACAACTCCTCATAAGCCTCATACTCGCCGAGGTTCTTGGTCTTGCTAGCTAATAACTGAACTTCCGATATCTTCTTCTTGAGATAGAAGTAGTCCTCCTTAGTCCTAACACCCTTGTACAACAACCACGTTCCGTCGTTTATTACTACGCTTGCTAAAATGTTTATTCCTAGGTCTATTGAAGCGACCTTGTTTCCCTTAGGTGATTCAACTTGAATGACTTTCCTTTCACCATTGACGATATGTTTAGCTTTGTTACCCCTTCTAGTAGTTTCTACTCCAACTTCAACCGGAATTGAAGCATACCAAGCATTTCTGGTTTCATCGTAGAATATCTCCAGTCTACCTTGCTTACCATACCACCTTAACTTACCTACGAAGTCTATTTCCATATCGAAGTACTTGAGTATTAACTTGTTATTCTTTTCATCCACAACGTAATTATCTTCTCTCACTACTAGTATTAACTTCTTCTTCTTAGTGTCCTTATCCTTCCAGTAACCCGGAGGGCTTACGCGTTTAATGAACAGTGGCAATTTTCCTTCCTTCTTCAGCTTCAGTAGTTTAAAAAATGAATCCCAAGCCTCGTTATTCTTGTTAATAACTTGTTGTGCACTTGCACTACCTAATTTATCCTTGTACTTCTGGTAATACTTATCGTATGTACTCTTAAAGTCTACTTCATGTTGTTTGAAGAACTGTTGCCTTCTCTCGTAGTTTATCTCATTGTATAACTTAGCAGATATATTTGCTAGCCTTCTGAGCTTTCTCTCTTGAAAACAGTTCGGTAGAATTCTTACTACATTTGTCCTCTTGTTCTTATGCTCAACTTCATAGATGCCCTCCTCCGGCATTGCGGGAGAAATCGGCTCCCGCTCCTCACTCCCATTAAATTGGCCGGAGAAAGGCATATTAAAAAATGTGTCTAATTGATATTTAAACACTTCTATAAGGGGTTATCCATCCCCGTCCTAAAGGGCGAGGCTTTACGCACTCTTAACCCCTACTCTGTAACCTCACCAACAACAATATAATCTGGTCTAAACCTCATGGACAGCTTTGTGAGAACCATTAAACTAACATCAAACTTTGTTTCAGGAATACTGTACGTATGTCTAGCCTTCAAATGCTCCCAATGAACATGAGGGAGTCTGAGTTCAGGCGTATCCTCAATCGTGCATATCTTCATCGTCGGTGAGATTATGGTTGCGAGGGAATTAATCATACTAGTCTTACCAGAACCCATCGGCCCAATAATCATCACAAAACCCTTATTCTCAACAAGCAACCAATAATAAGCCGCCATGAGCGGACTCATAGTCCTAAACTTCACAATATGACCAATCGTGAAAGGCTCCTCAGGAAAACGACGAATATCAAAACTAGAACCAGGCAAACTAACTTCACCACTAAAAGTTACCGCAATACAATGACGCTCCTTCGTCATAGAATCCGTGAAAGGTACTGCAACAGTAACACTCTTCCCACAACGCTGCGCAAGACTCTGAACAAAACTTCGCAACACATCCTTCACCATTTCCATTCCAGCAAACACACTTCAACAACACGTAACGTATATAATTACACTATAAAGATCACCCTGAAGATTTCTACAGAGATTTATACGAACTAGAAACATTAGAACTATCCGAGGAAATGAAAACGTTATTATGGAACAAGTATTCAGAACTGACAAAAGAACCTACAGTATGGGATAAACTTTTTGATTCTCTTCTTTCTAATCTTCCTAGCTTTATATTAGGTATTCTTCCAACCATAATTGCAACAATAATACTGAAATACTTAGACTATTTGTAAAAAGATGCAGTCGTAATAGTTCACAATATTCTCTCAATCTTACTGACAGAAGTTTTTATATTAAATATCTTTGACGATGAATACTAGTGAAGTTTATGTTTGATACTATTAGTAGAGGTTTTGCTTATAAACCAACGTATGAGAATGAGATTGTTTGCTGTTTACAATCAAACTAACAAATTACTTTTCATTGTTATCTTGAATTCCATCATTATTCAAAGACTTAATAATTCAATGTAATCTTTCAATTCTAAATCCAGAGCTTGCTTAACGTTAAAACTTAGTTTTAAAAGATCTTTCTTATAAACAAAAATCTCATTATATCACTTATTCCTCTTCATCGTTATCCTTAGTTTTATTCCATAATCATAAACAAGGTAGATGATATCAGGCATACAACAACGCTAATCACAATTAGCAATGCTAACAATTTCTTAGTCAAACCCAAGAAGGCTAACCCTTTATCATGTTATACTAACTTGTAGGTGAGTTTAAAACGATTTAGTTTTACCCTCTCTTATCCATATACACCAACTATCTCCGCTTATATATTGGGAGGCTCTTTGAGAGGAGCTCTAGTAAGTTGCACTATGGCACAACTGACTTCCTCCCCGCCTTGAAAAGGTCGAGGGTTCCCTTTTCAAAGCGATTCATCGTTCCCCTCAATTGATTCGGAATTACATCTCGCATATGAGGGGCAGTCGGGTGGCACAGAGAACCACCCCCATTTATATTTCTCAGGATCCCGAAATCGGATAAAATTAACAAGGGATCCTCATTGAAAAACAAAATAGAAAGTTTGCTGCATACTGGATGCTTCTCCCTCAGTCCCATAAAGCCCTCAATCGAGCTGGGGAGAAGCGTTGTTGCCATGCTTAAAGAAAATATCTTTTTAAAATATTTAAATCTATTCATCCCCGCCCTTAAGGGCGAGGCTTTCATTTCTTGTAAAATTCAATAAACAAATGAGAATGAACATCAAAAATTAAACGGAGTCTGTTAATCATAACTTAAATGAAGCTTCTTTGTATATCGGATCCAGAAAACGATAATCCTTTATTATGCTTAACTTCTCCATCTTTTCAACCAATCTTGAAAGTGTTGCTTTTGGTAAAGTTATCCCTTCTTTTTCTTCAATATATCTCCTCACTTCACCCCATGAATTTGAACTTGAAGCAATGGCTTTAAGAACAAGCCTTTCTCTAATGCTTAGCTTTTTAAGCTCATCCAAAGCTAAATTTATAGCTATTTCTTTCAAATCTTTTAAGTCCCTTATACCATCTGCATATTTCCTTCCAAAAAATGCTAGCCATCCAATTATTCCGTCAAAATAATCCAATGCTTCTTCGATTATATTTACAGGCGGATTCAAACCTTCTTCTTTAAATCCACGCACCAAGAATTCCTTAGATTCTTCTCTTGTAAGTCTTTCAACATGTATTTCATAGATGTACCTACCGTATAGAGGAGAATCGGGTCTTTCGATGCCTAAAAAATCTCTTAGCAAACCTATTTCGGAACCAGCTACTATAAAGTTTATATTTTCAAAATTATCGTAACCGTAAGCTAGCAAGTTTCTTAGCTGAGCTGAAACAGGAGGTTTTGTTGCTTGGACTTCATCTAAAGCTAAGATGAAATTATTGGTTCTTCTATTGATTTCATTGAGCAAACCTACAAGGCTTATAGAATCGCTACCTTTCCATTTAATTTCTACAGAAAAACCTGCAAAGCTTATTCCTCTTATCCCTTCAAGTATTCTTCTAAATATTCCAATCGAAGAATTTATGCTATCAGTAATCCTTTCTTGCAATTCTATAGTCTTAAAAACTCCTCTCAAATCTAAATAAATTCCACCCATTTCATTTAGGAACGTTTTCAATACGCTTGTCTTACCAATTCTTCTAATCCCTAAAATAGCAATAATAGAATATCTTTTCTCAACTGCTTTTTTCAGTTCTTCAAGTTCCTTCTCTCTATCAAAGAGCTCATTTCTATTTTTCTTAGGTTTAAGATCAAATAATGTCATAGTTCCATACCGAAACTTAGTTTCACACTGAAACTAATAAACTTATCTCTTTTCTTTAACCGAAATTATAAAAATTGAGAAGATAGCGAGCTTAAGTACTCTAATATCTGAGTTCTCCCCGCCCGAAAGGGCATGGTTTTCAATTTATGTAATAGCTTTCGTAGCTAAAGAAAAATAGCTCACAAGATAACCCTCAATGATATTGTTCTGATTTAAATTTAAAATGAATAAAATTTCCCATCCAATGCGTTTGATTTTAATTAAAATTAATTTTAAATATATCTTTAGAGAAATATCTATATGTACTTTATAACTTTAGTTAGATTTAGGAAAAAGTTAACGCAAGAAGACTTTAAAGCTTTCGATGAAGCAGAGAAAGAATTCGCAACAAAAGGCTTGAAGATTCTTCATGATTTCTATACATTAGGCAAATTCGATAACGTTATCATATCTGAAGCACCTAATGAAAAAGTCGTTATAGAATTCTTCATTAAACTTTCACATATTGCCCAAACAGAAACCCTCGTTGCAATACCTAAGTCTGAAGGTAGGAAATTATTTTCTTAACGACTTCTCCCTGCCCTTTAGGATGAGGCTTTCATTTGTTTAACAATCTGTTTTTCTCTTTTTTATGGAAAACAAGAGTAACAAAGTTTTCTCCTTTTTGGAAATACGTTTATTCTTTCTCAATTATTAGAGAAACAATCACACTTCATCATTATTCGATTGATCAGGAGATATCTTAGGAAAATTTGAGTGGATTTTAAACTTACACTTCATGTATGATATTCTCTGATTAATTTTTATAACAAGAAAATTTCAGAAAATGATAGCTATTAAAGTTTTGAATTTATAAATCGTTATGACTTAAGAATAAAATTGCTATTCTTAGTTTTAAAAATAAAGACATAACATAATTTATCTTATATTTTATAATTTAGACTTCAACATAATAATCCAAAAATCTTTTATACCATCTATCGAAGACCTCATTTGTGGCGAAATGAAATTCTATCGGAGCGAAGAAATCGTTTAAATATTCCTTAATCTCAACAACAGATTTGGCATATTCTTTTATTTTATCACTAACTATAAGTATATCTAAATCGCTTAAAGGCGTATATGTTCCTCTGGGAACACTTCCAAAAACTATAACTTTTGCATTTTCATCATATTTTTTGCTTATAAATTCTTTAATCTTCTTTGCTATTTCTAAATAATTATCAAAATATTTCTTTTTATGAAGATAAGTTAAAATAGCTATATCAACCGCTTTCATATTTTTCAAGAAAATCAAAAGCTTTCTTAACAAAATTTAGCAGCCTTTCTGCTTTTTCTTTTGAATAATTGATAGCAAGGTATCTTGCACCTGTATATGCGACCTCCAATTCTTCGATTTCCTCTTTAAAGTTTGAAAAGAAATCGAGAATATTTTGAAAAACTCTACTTGCTTCATTTATAAGTTGGGTGATTAAATGAGTTTTCGAAAAATAGCCTATTTTCTTAGCAAGCAGGTATTTGATTTTTAGCTGAAGAGCTTGTTCTAAATGAAAAACTGCTAAATCATAAAATCCTTTTTTTATATCATCTTCAGCCTCTTTAAAAAAGCGATGGGCTCTTTCTTTTAAGAAATCTTCTTCTTTCATACTAATTAAACGTTTTTTACTTATATTAAAAGCCTAGTCCTTTAGGGCGGGGATGATTAAATTTAAACAATTAGAATTTAAATTTTTTTAGGAAATTCAGTGGCGCTCTTCCTAAGCTTGATAGATGGCTTGATGGAACTTAAGGAGGAGCATTCAGTATTGCAATTGTTTAATTTAAATGAAGGATTCTTTTTAGAATCCAGAATTTAGTTAGCAACCCTTTTAATGAAGGTTTATTTAAACTAGATAAAATGGGAGAAGCTCTGAGCTATAAAATGTCCAGCAAATGAGATATGTAGCTAAGAATCAATGCTGGAAACCAATGAGATTCTCTAGAAGCGGAACCCTCTACCTTCTAGAGCAGTGAGAAGGCCAGTTTGAATATGCAGTCGACTTGGAATGAGTTAGATAGGAATCACATGACCATATATAACATTGATGCCAAACTCATTTGCTCTATTCAATGCATCTTCATCAATATGAACAGCCATCATAACCTTTCTTCTTAATGGTTTACCAAATTCACTTTTAATACGCTCAACCTTATCATTGAACCACTCTACATCATCCTTAGATGCATGTGTCTTAACTTCTATTACATCAATAGCATTATCACTTATAATTACATCGAATTCGTACTCTTTTCCTTTTATTCCATATTTACCTTCCTTATCTATATATCTAAATCTTTTAGCATTATCTGGATTTATTCCCATTTGTATTAATTGATCTTTATATATGTTAAGAATTGTCTTCTCCAAATCTCTACCATATCTTCTGGTTAGCGAACCTATAGCAACACTTAGCTCATTAGTAACTACTCTAAGACTTCTTAATTCTTCAAATATTAAGTTAAACATTTTATCATGTTCCTCCAATTTTTTCCTATGAATTATTAATTCTTCTAATATTGCATTGAATTTTTTGTCATGTTCTTCCAATCTCTCCCCAATCATAACAAATTTTTTGTCATGCTCTTCCAGCCTTTCCTCAATTTTCAATAATCTTTCTTCGACTTTCGCAAGTCTAGCTTCAGTTTTCGCTTGAATATCGGCCAATTTTGCAATATTTTCAGTTAACCTTAGTATCGATTCTTCAATCTTATCTAATCTATGTAAGCCTAGTAAACCTATGATGGCATATCTAAACTCCTCATCTTCTTTTATAAGTCTTAATATATCTTCTTTGAGCGTCATCGTATATTAAATACTTTATTCCTATCAAATATATTAGCCGATCCTTATTAAATTATACTTATAATAAGATTTCTTAAAGAAAATGAAGGATATTTAGACAAATATTTTAAGAGGTTTGCCTTAATTTCTTCACCTCTCTCTCATAAGCTTCTATTAAATTATCCATAGTTACAATTCCTTTATACTTACCATCTTCAACAACACATGCCCACTTACTTCTAAGTCTTGACATAATTTCCCAAGCTTGCTCTAATGTTGAATTAGGCCTAACGTAAGGTGATCCTATTATCATATACTTTCTAACCATATCATTCTTGTCAGCATTCAGCAAATCCCTTAAATATACTATACCTAAAAATCTATAATTATGATCTATCACTGGCAAACTTAAGAAATTATAGTTAGTCATTATAGATATTGCTTTTTCAATGCTTTCATCATCAAACACTTTTATATCCTCAAATTTACATTCTGAAACTCTAACACTCTCTAGAACTGGAATCATAAACTCACTCCTATGTGCTGGCGAATCCCTTTTAGTAGAAACTTGAGCCTGATAAATAGTATAGTTACCAGATATTAAATAGGAAATTGCAACAGCTACTATAGCTCCAGGTAATAGCTGTAAACTACCAGTCATTTCTGTGACCATAATGATGATAGATAGTGGAACCTTACCTGCTGCGCTAAAGAAAGCAGCCATTCCTATAATTACAAATGGAGCAACTGAGGGTACGATAGACGGAAATAAGTAGTGAAAGAGTAAGCCAATATCTGCCCCAATAAATGCACCAATAAATAAACCTGGTGCAAATACACCACCACTACCGCCAGATCCAACACTAAATGCTGTCGCAATAATTTTCAAAAATGGCAAAAGTATCAAAAGTATTATAACGGGAAGAATGGGAGAATAAAAAACATTTTGAAAGAATCTACTATATTCTGCTAAATCAATCCATCCATAACCTACCGCCATAACCTCTGGAGCTATTAAAGCTATGGTACTTGCAAGTAATGCCCCAATCATAGGTTTTAAGTAATTATTAATTTTTAACTTTTTAAAGAAGCCATGAACTCCATAAAAAACCTTTACGTAAACTATAGCTAATAATCCAGCTACGACCCCTAATACAGCATACATTGGTAATCTTAACGGATTAAAAGGTCCTGTGTAATATCCGAAGATTGGTGTAAAACCAAATATACTACCAAAAATAGTATAACCTATTGCGGAAGCTACGAGACCAGGATAAATGACTTCTGGCTCTAAATCTCTCCTATAAAGAATTTCTGACGCTAATAAAGCCCCACCAATTGGAGATTTAAATATTGTTCCTATTCCAGCCCCTATTCCAACTGCAACCATTCGCCTTCTATCCTCTGATGTTAGCTTAAGTAAATCAGCGAAAACTGAACCAACGCCAGCTGATAACTGTGCTGTAGGGCCTTCTCTTCCAGCACTACCTCCAGAACCTATGGTTATGGCAGAAGCTATGATCTTCACTGGTACGACAACCCATCTTATTTTACCTTGATAGTAATGATAGGCCTTTATTGCAGCATCAGTTCCATGTCCTTCAGCCTCTGGTGCAAAAGTGTAAACTATTAAACCAGAAACCAAGCCGCCAATTACTATAGAAACAGGTATTAAATAGTAATTGCCTGGATAAAACGTAAAGGTAATTGGGTTTCCTCCTTCGCCTATTGGCCTAGGGTACAATATCCCAATTAAATGGAAAAGAAATAAATCCTCAAATAAATGAAGCAAGAGATAGAATACAGTAGCAGCTAAACCAGATATAACTCCCATTATAACTCCTAATATAAGCCATTTCTCAAAATAAGGTAGTGACGTAAGCGTTGAATTCTTAACCTTCATAAAGTATCTTAATCCATTAATGTTTTTAGTTTTTTATATTTACATAAATGAAAGCCTCGCCCTTAAGGCGGAATGAATGGTTTAAATATTTTAAAAAGAAATTTTAATCAAGTACGGCAACAACGCTTCTCCTAAGCTCGAATGAGAGCTTAATGTGACTTAGGAAGGAGCAATCAGCAAACTTTTATTTGTTTTTCAATAAAGATCCATTTTATTTGGGATCCTGAGAAATATATATGGGGTTGGTTCTCTTAGCTACTCACTGTTAAGCAAATAAGAGATGTAGCTATGAATCAATGGTAGGAATAATGAAACGCTTTGGAAAAAGAGCCATTACTTTTTCAAAGCGTGGAGGAAGTCAGTTTTCTAGGTTATATTTAATTCCAGTAGTTACTAATAAGAGGTTTAACTTATTATATTTTTCGTCTCATTTAACATATCTTCTATTTTCTTTATTGAAACAACAACATCATCTATTGAGTATTTCTTCTCATGAAAACCCCACATATGCAAATCATAAGCTACACTCCAACCTTCCAAAATCCAATAACCGAGCTTTTTTGATAAAGTTTTACTTGCCTTACCTAGTAAATAAGTATACCATCTACCCTCTCTCAGAAACTCCTCATATTCATCAGTCTTAAATTTCTCCGCTAAAGCCTTAACAACCTCCTCAGCTGCTTTATACGCTTTTTCAGAAGCTTTCACCGCATCCTTCTTCTGAATATCCTGTTTACACTCCTCTAAATATTTCACTGCAAATTCTATTCTTTCCTTACTGCTTTCAGCTGGATCTTCCCTGCTCAACACGTCTAATAAGACATCATTTATATCTATACCTTTCTCTTTAAGCTTCTCGATTAACTTCTCATTCACGCTGAGCATTCTCTAAAATACTCCCTTTTAGTAATACACAACAAACAATTAATATACTTTTTGAAACACTTGCTATATTGTATAATTTGAGTATATGATGACTTTGGTTTAATTTAATTCTCTTAAGGTTATTTCTTTCTACTGACTTCACTTCCGTTTAAAGAACCAGGTTTTCATTTCTTTGTTTCTTATATGCATTCTTTTATACCATTTCTTGCCATATTTCCTCCAAGATTCGATTCAATTCTTCTTCTTTAAGCATTCTTCCCAATTTTATTGTCATTCTCTTTTTCCGCTTAGTATGAATTTTTGCTTGACGAAGCTTTTCATTTATAATAAGCGAAAGCTTCCTAGTACTACCATACTTTTTAATAGCTTCTTCAACAAGTTCTTTATACAAATCATCATCTAAGATTATAGTCGTTTTGACCATATCCTATATTTATTTTAAAATTTATTATTTATTGTTAAATGACAAAGATTCTAATAAGTTATTAACTTTGACATTATTCAACTTTTATATAATAAGAAATCTAAAAATTATAATCTTTTTGATGCCTCTGCATATATAGGATCAAGGAAATTGTAGTCCTTGATTATACTCATATTTTCAAGATTATTTATAAGATTGTTCAAAACACTTGTAGAAATACTTGAACCTTCTGCATTCTCTAAACATCTCAATAGCTTAGACCAGCTATTAAAACCTTTAGATAAACATTTGAGAAGGTTCTCATATCTTCTTGCAACTACTATAGATTGTTTTCTTTTTTCTTCAATAAAATTCTTAATTTCTTGTAATGCTACAGAGATCGCAGCTTCTTTTATTTCATTTATATTTCTTTTGTTATAATAGTAATTTCCTGCAAATACTAGCCAGCCTGGAATGCCATCGAACAATTCAACTATTTCATTCAAAGTTTTTTCATCAACTTTAAGATTCAACTCTTCAAAGCCTTTCTCCATGAAATTCAAGGAAGCTTCCTTATTAAATCTCTCTATTTTAATCTCATGATAATACCTACCATATAATGGAGATTTGGGGTCTTCAATTCCTATAAAATCATATAATAATCCTACTTCTGAACCTGTTAAAATAAAAGTTAGATTTCTGTTGTAATCATAAGAATGAGCTATAGCATCTTTTATTTCTTTAGATAAAGGCCCCCTTAGTTTTTGAGCTTCATCTAAAGCTATTACCAACCTTCTTTCGTTTAAATGATCAAAAAAGTCAGAGAGACTTACGAAGTTTCTTCCTTTCCAAGATATTTCTACATAATTACCAACTATCGTAATTCCTTTAATTCTACTAAGAATTTCCTTAATTTTGTCCAAAATTGAAGATAATGCTTCAGAGAAAACTCTATAAAGGTCAGCCCTGCTGTAATTTTCTTTAAGCTTTCTGCAATCTATTGTAATAAAGGGAATTTTAGATTCGTTTAATGCAACATTCATAACTGAGGTTTTCCCAATTCTTCTGATTCCTGTTATAATTAATAAAGGTCTATTTAGATTCGATATTATTTCCTCTATTTCTTTTTCTCTATCGAAAAGTTCTTTTCTATTAATCTTAGGTCTTTCATTAAATAGCACTTCTGCCCCTGAACTTATATTCACCCCCAGAAGTATATAATCTTACAATGTGTCGAATTTTATTCCTTAAAGAAAAATATTCCAATTCTTAAATTTCCTGGTCATTTAAAAGAGGGGCGAAAGTCTAGAATAAATAATTAAAAGAGAACTGTTGGAAGAAACTGGTAATTTACCAAATCAATTCATCTACTTAGGCTGGTATTAAGTTTCATAGAGAAATCCTCAAAAAGAATATTCTTTCTACGAAAAAAATTTAAAAACTAATAGAAATCCTTCTGAAATTAAAAGGATTAAAATTGTTAGCGAAAATATATAATCAATGAAAAATAAAGCATGCTGCTACATTGTAGCTTATTCATTTTATAAAACATTTAAAAAATTAATATTTTATAATATTAAATATCATATTCTATTTGAGTTCGAATAAAGGTGAAGAAACTTTATATCTTTTTTGTTCTTTTTGTAATTCTTTATCAAAAGTTAGAAGTTTAGCTTTACGCCTTTCAGCAATACAAAGTATTAGTTTATCATTGAATTTTTTAAATGAGACTTTTTCTTTTTCTATCATATTTAAAGCATTTATTATATCTTCCTTCTCAATTGGTAAATATTCAAAGGTTTCCAGCAGATCAAGAACCTTTTCATATATTATTTTATTATCCAATCCTAATTTAGCTAAAGTAAATATGAACTCTTCAAGAACAACAGACGGTATAATACAAATATCTAGATTATCTATAATTGCACTTGCAGTTTCATGATGTTCTGAATCCTCTATTGTATCGTAGACCAGAACATTTGTATCTACTACACATTCTTTTATACCATTTCTTGCCATATTTCCTCCAAGATTCGATTCAATTCTTCTTCTTTAAGCATTCTTCCCAATTTTATTGTCATTCTCTTTTTCCGCTTAGTATGAATTTTTGCTTGACGAAGCTTTTCATTTATAATAAGCGAAAGCTTCCTAGTACTACCATACTTTTTAATAGCTTCTTCAACAAGTTCTTTATACAAATCATCATCTAAGATTATAGTCGTTTTGACCATATTCTGTATCTATATTTTGAAATTTAAAAATTTTACGGTTAGATGGTAAAAATATTATCAACGAGTTTTAACTTTATTCAATTACGTTAAACTGACTTCTCCACGCCATGAATTACGAGGCTTTCATTTGTGTAAACGCATTCTTCTTATTAGTGGCTTAATCATTTTATAGCAAATTTAAAACAAGTATTTCTAGAACTGTTTTAGATAATTTTAAAGAATCTCGAGAAGATAAGCATAACTTTGACTATAATTCCTTGAGGCAGAAGCTATAGCTTGATATTTCTTGGCTTAAAAAATTGTTTGCACAAAGGGATATTTTATTCAAAAACTATTTGATAAAAATGTTTTCAACCTTGAGCAAGAATATATACTTTTGTGAAATAATTACAACCATTTATTTCATAACTTTGGTGAAATTTAGGAAGAAACTTACGCAAGAAGACTTTAAGGCCTTCGATGAAGTAGAAAAGGAATTTTCCAAGCAAGGACTAAAAATACTCAACGATTTTTACACGCTAGGTAGGTTCGACAATCTGACCCTCCTTAAACTCAGAAGAGGATTGAAAGTTAAAGTCTGTGAGCATTTCAAAAGTGTTTCCAGGACCTTAAACTAAGAAGAGTATTGAAAGAGAACCAGAGTTAAAAGCATAATATTAACTCATTTATTGAAAATATTAGTCCTTTAAATATTATCCATATGAATTATTAAACGCTTAATAAGTATTGTTTATGATAAAGATTATCTTAATAAGTAACGGAAGGAATGTTAGCCTTAATTCTTAATTCGTTAAATTGATCTATACTCATGCCTGCAATTTTCGCAGCACCTCTCATATCTCCAGTTTCTATATAAAATATTAGCGCAGCCTTAATTTTTGGGGATTGGGAATTTATAAAGTCCCAATCAGCCTCTTTTCTCCTTAACTCTCTTGCCCATTTCTCCTTTTCCTCGTAGAACTTATCGCTCATATCTAACAATTACTACCATTATTACATCATATATTTTTATTATTGACAATAAAATGCCTGAAATTGCTACTATTCTGACCTCTTCCAGCCTTAAATGGCGAGGCTTTTATTTATATAAACTTAAGCCTTAATATTACCATAATTCTTCTTTACTTCAGGGAAAACAAAAGTGAGATTTCCAGTCTTATCTAAGATTATACAGTGAGATTAATGCAGATGTATCTATTATCATGTTCACCTCTCTTCTCTATCTTCTCTTACCAATTCAGCAGAAGATTCAAAATATCCTTGCTTAAGTAGACTATTCCTTATTTTATCAGAATCTTCCAATAATCTCCTCATCTTCTCCTTCCTTACTAAATCTTCTAAAAAATTCCTTACTGTCTCAGAATAATTTATTCCTAACCTTTCTAAATCTTCCTTTAACTTCCTACTTATTCTTATAGAGATAATTTCGCTCATACTATAATACATAATGTAAACATATAAAGTTTACTTAAATAAAAACAAGCAAATCCTACATAGTTTTTTACATAAATGAAAGCCTCGCCCTTTAGGGCGGGGATGAATAGATTTAAATAATTATTTTATAAAAATTCTTGGGAAATTCAGTGACACTACTCTTAAACTCGATAGAGGATTTATGCGACTTAGGAAGGAACATTCAGTATCGCAATTATTTTTGTTATATGAAGGATTCTTATTAGAATCCAGATTTAGGGTTGGCAACCCTTTATATGAAGGCTCCTTATACTCTAATTGATCTTAGAATTCCTCATAAACGTCTATAAATCTCTTGTACCATTCCTCATAAATTTTTGGAGTGACTATATGAAGCTCGAACGGGTCGGTAAATCCCAATCTTGCGTGAATTTTTACTGCAATTTCCGCTCTTTTCCATACATCGTTTGCAAGTTCGGTAATTATTAGAACATCAATATCACTATCTATTCTATGATTGCCTCTAGCAATTGATCCAAAAAGAATTACTCTGCAATTCTTATCAATCTCATTTACGCATATCTTCTTTATTTCCTTAACATAATCTCTTGCATGAGTTAAAATTTCCTTTCTTTTACTCCAATAATCTGAGCTCATTTAAAATCACTTTAACTACATTATATGCTCTCTCAACAACAGACTTATCTACAGAATAAGGAAAGTATCTAGATGTTATATATGATTCTCTAATTACCGCTAGCGTGATTGTTTCCTCATTTCTGATTTTTCTTAAATTGACATTTTTGCTTAACTCTATAACTTCATCTAATAGTCTTAAAACATCATGAGTCTTTTCGAAACTTCCCTTAAATCGAAATAAGATATACTTAAGAGCAAGTTGCAATGACTGTTCAAGATGAAACATTGCTAAATTATATTTTTCGTTTTTAATATCAATCTCTGCTTCTGCTAAAAAATCTAAAGAATTTCTCTTTAAATGTTCTGCCATATAATATAATTACGCATATATTGTAGTAAATCTAGCATTTGTGAATACTGAAATTAAACTTAATATCATTATTAGCATTGCTAAATACCCACTTAACAAACCTAATATTGCTAATGGAATTCCTATTGCATTATAAGATAACGCTACAATGACATTTATCGGTGCAGCTTTACTTAACCTACTTCTCCTTTTTATCATCGTAAGCAAGGAATTAAAATTATTGCCTATTAGTATGATGTCTGCTACATTTTTAGATATATCTATAGCATTGCCCATAGCAACCGATATGTCAGAAAGTGCCAAACTTAAGCTATCATTAACCCCGTCTCCAATCATCATTACATTCCCGTTTAATTTCCTTTTAATAACCTTCACTATTTTTTCCTTATCTTGTGGCAATAGACTGCCATAATATTCCTCTATACCAACTTTTTCTGCAATTGCTTTAACTATATTTTCCTTGTCTCCACTAAGAATTATTGGCTTTATTCCGAGTTTTTTAATTTCTTTCACAAACTTTTCAGAATCACTTCTAAGGTCATCCTTAATTTCAAATCCGCCTTTTATTCTTCCGTTGACACAAACTATTATGTTTATGTCCTCATTATGTTTTATATCTTCTCTTCCGTTGCAATCTATGATTTCTCTTCTTCCAACAAATACTTCGTTTCCTTCCACCTCTCCTATTACACCCTTTCCAACAATTTCTCTAAAATTTTTTACTTCCAAAAATCTAAGATTCATTCTTTCAGCGTAGTGTACTATAGCTTTTGCTATAGGATGAGAAGAGAATCTCTCGATAGATGCCGCATAAACTAAAGCTTTAATATCACCATAGAACCTCTTTACTGTCGGGACACCAAAAGTAAGAGTTCCAGTCTTATCTAAAATCATCGCTTTTATATTACTGAATTTTTCTAAAATGTTAATGTTTTTTACAAGAATTCCACGATTTATATACTTTTCATATAATGAAAGACCAACTGAAGGATAAGAGAAACCTATTGCACAAGGATAACCTATAACCATAACTAATAACGCATTCACTAATCCATATTCCCATGAACCTATGATTAACCAGCCTAAAAATGTTGAAAAAGAAATTACCAAAACAAGAGGAACCCATATTTTATCTATGATCTTATCAAAAAATGTTAACATTCTGGATTTTTCTTGTTTAACGTTGTTTACTAAGCCTAGAATTCTAGTTAGGTAGCTACTAGAGTAGTCTTGAGATATTTTGACCGTTAAATATCCATTACCGTTAGTAGAACCCCCTATCACAGTATCTCCAGATCTTTTAATTACTGGCTCAGATTCTCCGGTTATTATAGCCTCAGATATTTCAGATTCTCCATCTATTACTACTCCATCTAATGGTATCTTCTCACCAGGCTTAATAATAATTATATCTCCTTGTTTAAGTTGGGTTATAGGAATAACACGGCCATCAATTAAATGGGCTACTGGCGGTCTAAGATCTATAATTTTGGACAAAGCTTTTTCTACTTTATATCTTAATATAGCACCCATCCATCCTGATGTTAAATGCAAAGAGGTAAGTAGAGCAGAGATGAAAAGGAATTCCCTGAGATTAGGATATAGAATACCTAGGAGACCCAAAATGTATGCAGATATTCCAGATATTCCATATAAAACATGTTCATTCAAAATTCCTTTCCTTAATGCATTTAAAGCACCCTCATGAATAGGTGATGCAATATATGCTAAATTAAACGTTACAATTAGTATATTAATATAAAACGTATAGAAAGGTAATATGTATATTGGTATCATCATAGGTAAAGTTAGTATAAATGAGAATGTTGTTAACAACCAGCTTATTAAAGCTCTTCTCCTAGAATCTTTTAATACAGTCAATGAGTCGAAAGTTTTATCAAAAACATAATAACCTAATTTTTCTATTTCTTTCTTTATTAATTCTTCATTAACTAAGGATTTATCATGTTTGATTATAGCCTCTCCTGATTCCATAAAAACTTTGACGGATTCTACACCGTTGATCTTACTTAGCCCTTTCTCTATTGTTGAAGCACAAAAACTACAGGCCATCCCTCCCACATAAAACCTAGTTACTTTTATCTCCTTACTTTGATTCATATATGTTAGTTAATTAGAAAAGTATATATACTATAAAGTTTATAGTTAGTAATATGCTTAAGACTAATAAAGCTACAAAAGAAGTATGCCCGCTGATTGGAACTATAAACATCATTTCAAGAAAATGGTTTCTTCTAACTTTAAATGTAATAGGAATTGAAGAAAAGATTGGTTTTAATGGTATATTAAAAAGAATTAATGGAATTAGTCCTAAAGCTTTATCTGATATATTAAAACAAGTGGAAAGCATGGGACTGGTCAAAAAAGTTATAATTAATTCTTCACCTCCTAGAGTTGAGTATTCGTTAACAGTTGAAGGTAAAAGATTAAGGAAAGCTGTAATACCATTGCTTAGATGGGCAGCAGATTACACTGGCCACTATGATTGCCCTATACTTAGTTCAGCTGACCACCTCTCCCGTCCTTAAGAGCAAGACTTTCAATTCTAATAAAGTTAGTAAATAAGGATTAAGCTAGCTATTTATAAGAAAGTCTTGCTAATAACTAAATATGAAAAGATTGATGATAGAAATCAAAGGTATGGAATGTGAGGGTTGTGCAATTAATGTGAAGAATAGTTTAAAGAAAATCAAGGGTATTTTAAATATAGAAGTTAATCTTAATGAGGGTCTAGCATATATTGAGATAAATGATAAGATTAATTTAAATAAAATAGAAAGAGAAATAAGGGAGAAAATTAACAATACAGGTTATGTAACTGGACAGATAAGGGAATTAGAAGAATAAAAATAGTTAAATAAAATCAAAATTTCTCATTTTTGTTATTTGAAATATAGCAAATATTTAATTAAAAATTAAATTTTAACTGTTTCCAAATTCCTCTTTCCTCCATCCAGTTATACCTTGTTCCTTTATAGAAAGTTCAGCGATTTCCAATTTATCATGTATACGGAGTGGTAGATTTAAGATGAACTGTGATATTTTATTTTTCTGTTATACTTAATCGATTCATTGCAAAGTTTAAAAGCGGAGAAAGAAATCTTCCTGACAATCTTACCGCCCTTTCCAGGGCGGGGTTCTCTCAAAGTGGATCATAGGTTTGCCAATTACGAACAGCTTCTTGTTCTTCATAAAGTTACCACATTCGTTATACAGTGCCTAGCCACATGAAGAATAAGGTATTAATAATTTAATAAACTCTTTGGTTTTAATATATTTCGTGGTAAGTCGGTACTATGATTGGCTAAGACAGGCAGAAAGAAATCTTAAGTCTGCGGAAATCAACTTCCAAAATGAGCTTTATGAGGAAGTTTGTTATGAGGCTCAACAAGTTGCTGAAAAATCTGTTAAAGCTTTGTTAAGCTATTTTCATAAGGAGATGAGAGGTCACTCTGTTACTTTCCTTTTACAGTCTTTATCTATTTCAGTTCCTGCTGAGATACTAAAATGCGCTCAAGAACTTGATAAACATGATATCCCTTCACGCTATCCCGATGTTTATGATGAAGGAGCACCAGCCGACTATTATAATAAAGATGATGCTATATCTTGTTTGGAATGCGGTAGGAGAATTCTAACATGGGTGAAAGAAATTGTCGGAAAATCTGTGTGACATATACTCTAAGTTTAATCCCAAACTTGTCATTCTTTTCGGCTCCTATGCTAGAGGAGATTATACCAATCAAAGTGATGTTGATGTTTTAGTAGTATCTGACGTTTTTCCTCTTGATCCTAGGGAAGGTTTTGCAATGGTTTATAATTTACAATTACCTAAAGTTATGCCTGTAGCAATGAATACTCAAGTTTTTCTTAAAAAGTTAGAAGAAGGTTCTACATTTATATTAGAAATTATAGAGGATGGAAAAATATTATGCGGAGATAAGGAATTCATGAAGAAAGTTATTGAAAAATATAAGGAGATAAGAAAAAAATTTAATAGAAAAGGGAGAATATGGGAATACGTAGCAAACTTAGAAACTGACTCCTAACCGCATTAAAAGGGAGGCTTTCAATTTATGTAATTGTTAATAATTTCAGTTAAATCATAAGGTTTCTATCATTTATCCTCTTAATACTATCAACTGATCCGCTTACTGCACTAAAAGGGCGAGGCTTTTATTTTTGTAAACTCTTTTTTTGCTCTTTCTTCGGTATTTATAGTGAGATTAACCTCGATGTATTTAAACTAGCATCATCTTCACATGAAAAGAGCAAGAGTTTATTTCTTGAATAACTAGATTTCTCTCAGCTAAAATTAAGATTATTCTTTATATTGCAAAAATAGGGATATTAAATATATGATAAAATTTTTACATAGATAAATACATACAAAAAATTATAAAATGAATCATTAATTGATTAATCCGTTTTTGAATTATTCTTTTAGGAATATTAAAATAAGAGCGTTTATTAATGCCTGTAGATTAATCACAGAAAATATGCTTAAAAATCAAAATTTAAATAACATTTATTTTAAGTCTTTGTCGAGAGCTGATTCTCCTGTTAATTTAAAGGCTTGTATTGTAGGGTTTGGAAACGTCGGAAAATCTTTTGCCAAAATATTGATTGATAAAAGAGATGAGCTAGAAAGTATTGGAATTAAATTAGATGTAATTTGTATAGCGACTAAAAGTTCAAAGGTTTATAATGAAAATGGAATCGATATTTCAAAGGCAATTCATTCTTTGAAAGGTGTAGGAAAAGAGTTCGATGATCTGTTTAGTGTTTTAAGGGAGAAAGAATTCGACTATTTGTTTGACTTTTCTACCTCTAACTATATCGATGGAGAACCTGGATATTCAATAATAAAAGAAGCTTTGAACAACGGGATAAATGTAATAACAACAAATAAGGCTCCACTTGCACTTCATTTCAAAGAATTGGTCAATTTGGCTAAAAGCAAAAAGGTAAAGTTTAGGTATCAGGCTACTGTTATGAGTGGAACTCCTTCAATAAATTTGAAGGAAGTTCTTCCATTATGCAAAGTTACAAGAATAAGAGGAATTCTAAATGGAACAACAAACTTCATTCTGAGCAAAATGGAAGAAGGTCTTAGTTTTGATGAAGCATTAAATCAAGCCAAATTTTTAGGATATGTAGAAAAGGATCCCGGTATTGACATAAGCGGGTTAGATGCGGCCGCGAAATTAACAATCCTTATGAATACATATTTTGAAAGCGAAATTACAATCGATAAAATAAAAATAAAGGGAATAGATGGTATAACCAGTGAAAGAATCATAGAAGCGAAAAAGAAAAATAGGAAAATTAAGTTGATTGCTGATTCTTCAGATCTCAGTGTTTCGCCGGTTGAAGTTGATGAAAAGGATGTTCTTTATTTTGTCAATGGAGTAGATAATTGTTTAGAATTGAAGACAGATTTTGGAAAAGTTTCTATTATTGGCAAAGGGGCGGGCCCTGTAAGTGCTGCATATGGTGCATTTTCTGATTTCATAATTGCACAGAGGGAAATTTATTGAGAGCTAAAAATATGGAATAAAAATTAATAAGTCATGAATAATTTTAAATAATCACTATATTGCTAATTTTTAAAGTATATATTTTTGACAAGCAATTTTTATTTTTTATCATTGAATCTTGTAAAAATTTTATTTAAAGTATTTAAGAAACAATTTTAATAAAATAGCGTGGTAACAAAGGAAGAAATCAAAATTCTTTTGGATCGATCTAAAAAATTTCTGGATTTGGCAAAGTATAGCATTGAGAAGGGTGACTATGATTTGGCAGCTTTCAACTTAGAACAAGCATTGCAATTATATTTAAAAGCTGAAATTTTAAAAAACGGTGCTAGATTTCCTCATAGTCATGATTTGATTGAATTGCTAGAATTTTTGTTGAAAATCACAAAAAATGAAACAATTCAAAATATATTATCTGAATACTCTGTCGAATTAGGAAGTTTAACAGATGCATATATAATGGCAAGGTATTTCATAAGGAAATATACAAAAGATGAAGCTGAAAAATTATTAAGAACCGTTGAAGAAATAATTAATAAAATTGAACGAAGTCAAGGAAGCATTAAGAAGGAGAGAGATCTTCGATAATTTAGGTGAGTATTTAGTAAAAATCAAAGAATTAATAAAACAAATCGATGAAAATGCAAGGGTGTTTCTTTTTGGCTCAGTAGCTAAGGGAAATTGGACTTATTCAAGTGATATTGATATTTTAATAGTTACGGAAAAGAAAACTAGCTTTGTTCTTTCTGAATTGTTTAAAAAAGGCTTCTCAGAACCATTCGAATTCCATGTCATAGATGATAAATGGCTTGAATGGTATGCTTGGTATAATGAAGGAAGCCTAATTGAGCTATAACTGCTCCAAAATTAAAACTCAACATTCAAGACAATGCAAAGTAAAAAATAGGATACAATTAAAAAATTATAAAAAAATTAAATTTTTATTCAACAATTATGTAGCCTTCCATGTATCCAAATAAGCCCATTCCTGAACCACAAGGGGTTATGCACGTATATACATATGTTCCGGGTTTAGTGAAGGTATAGTTGAATATTACTATAGTGGATGGCGGAAGGGGAATACTTATATTTAGTTGTACAATGTCAAATGTATGGCTTGCTGGGAAATTAACCAACTGCATACCTGGGGTATAAGTAGTTGCAACTTGACCGCTTTCTGTATCGTTAATTACAGTAAAAGGCACTGTTACCTTTGCAGTAACATTATATATCGCCGTATCAAGATTTATTATAATAAATTTAATTGGAACATTTGAAGGAACAACAACTGTATTGTTATTGAAACCTGGAGGCGTATTATTTGTTGCATGTGTTGGAAGAGTCCCATTGAAATTGCTAGCTAATACGAATGCATCATATCCTGCTCCACCGTAATCAGGAATAACGTAAAGTGTTACCGTTGTTGTTTCTTTTTTGCTTATAGCTTGTGTGCGTTGGGAATTAAAATTGTAATAAACAATAGTCGCGCCTAGGGCTATCATAACGATTATTAATGCTATAATTACATAATTTTTTAATTTTCCCATATTTCTACGTTTCTCTGTCATCGATATATACATAAGAGCATGGAACTTATAAATTTTATGTAAGAGTTTGATGATAAACATATTTTTAATGATATTAAAATATAATTACTAATTTATTGATTAATATAAGTTTATTTTCTGAAATACCTGTTTAAATTTATATTAATTTATATACATATCCGATTTTAATTAACTTTGATAATACGGCTGTCTTTATTTTCCATTCCTAATGATTTAATTAAAAGCAATAAAAATAGTTTCACATAGTACTTTAAAAGGTTTGCTAGTCTTGAAAGGACAAGGTTTGTCGTTTTATATTAAAAACTGCTTAAAGCATTAAAAATAAAAGTTTATATGTTGTTAAATTCTAAGGTGAAAGCTTACAAAATAAGGGTTTTCGGTAGAGTACAAAGAGTAGGATATAGAAGGTATACTTTAGATTTAGCACAGGAATTGAACTTATCAGGATACTCTAAAAATTTACCCGATGGTTCTTTAGAAGTTTTAATTCAGGGAGAAGAAAATAAAATAAATAAGTTTATAGAAGAGATGAAGAATCCACCCCCGCCAGTTAAAATCATAGAATTTAAAGTAGAAGAAGTAAACTTTAATCCGGCGATTAAAGAATTCAAGATAATCTATGGTAAGATAGCTGAAGAACTTCAAGAGGGATTTGGAGCAATGCAAGCAATATTCATGGATTATTGGAAAGAGTTCAGAGATTATAGGCAAGAATTTAGAGATTTCCGAAATGAATTTAGAGATTACAGACAAGAGTTCAAAGATTTTAGAAATGAATTTAGAGAATTTGCAAAAAGAACAGATGAAAACTTCAGAATCCTTTTTGAACAGAATAACGAAATACTAAAGAAGTTAACTACGATTTTAGAAATTTTGGTAAAAGAAACCAATGAAACAAGACTCATGTTGAATGAAAGCTTAAGATTGATAAAAGAAGTATTGGAAAAGATAAAAGCTTAATTCTTCTGAATTCCTCCAAGTCCTAAAGGACGAGGTATCTCATTGATTTGGAGCTACATTTATCATTTAAGAAGCGGTGATAGACTAAGAAATTCTCATTAAAGTCATTATAGCTTGCATATCAGGACCCAACCTTTTCTCTTTTAATAGTATAAACATATCTTAAAGCTTCTAAATAGCTCTTCTAGAAAGCAAGGAGGGAGCTTGTTAGAGCGATATTTATCTAAAGTGCTCTTATCGCATTTGCCCTCCAAACCATAGAGAGATCTTGTGAAATTATCATTTACTGAAGAGCAAAACTTCAAATAGTTGTAAGTACCTTTAACTTTTTATAAAAAGAAAATACGTGGAAATTAATATCCTTATTCTAATGCGCTTAAAACTGCATCCAAGAATCTATTCTCAGGCTGAGCTCCTAGCATTTGGATCTTTTCATTTATAACGATTTTTGGAACAGCTTCAACTTCATATTTTATTGCTTCTTCTTCAATTTCTCCTGCATCTATTATCTCGCTAATTACATACTCGTTTTCAATAGCAAAACTGTTGGAAGTTCTTGCTGCAAAAGGACAATAAGGACATGATAAAGTTATAAGAACCTTTATATTTACAGGTTGTTTAATTTTTGAAAGTATATCCTTTGACCTTTTACTCAACTTGGTTTCATTTCTAGATAAATTTCTAATCGTTTCTATAAATATAGGAAATTCATAACCTCCAGGTATTCCAATATATCTTATGTTCCTCTTTGAACCTTTTTCTAAAATTATTGTAGGCGCATACTTCACTCCATAAGTTTTTGCTTCTTCATCATAAACATTATAGTATTCAACTTTTACTTTGCTTACATTTTTGGAAATCAAATCCAAGATTACCTTCAAGTCATTACAATAATGACATTTTGAAGTATCGTCAAGAAAAGTTACTAGCTTTACCTCGTCTTTCATATCTGAAAGGTTTTTTATAACAAAATCTTTAATCTCTGTAAGTTCGTCTTCATGGGTATGCATATGTGCCATAGGTTAATTTTCTTTAACAATTAATAAAAATCTAAACTAATACAAGGCTAAATTTGCTATTCGATAGCTAGATGGTTGGTAAAAATATTTTGTTTAATTCTTAAATGTATCTTCATATACAAATAAAGATTTATCAATGCAAAATTAAAATTAATATGTGTTTGAAGACTTATTATCTAAATTTCATGAGCTTATACAAAACAAAGAGAAATTTGTTATGGCAACAGTTGTTTATACCAAAGGTATGACGTCTTCTAAAGCTGGCTATAAGGCATTGATAACCAATGATGGAAAAGTTTACGGATGGATAGGTGGAGCTTGTATTGAAGAAAGCATAAAAGAATTAGCAATTGAGTGTATAAAGAAAGGAATTACAAGGATGATAAAAATTCAACCTGTAGGTGAAGAGATATATGAAGAAGGGGTTGAAGTTATAAGCAATGCATGTGTAAGCAGCGGAACAATATACGTGTATTTGGAACCTTACAACGTTAAGGCAAGTTTGATAATTGTCGGAGATACCCCTGTAGCAAATTTTCTTATTAAATTAGCAAATCTTTTCGATTTCCAAACAATACATGTAGGAAAAGAGGCCAATGAAGAAGCATATGAAAATGTGAACTATAATGACATTGATAAGTTTACTATACCTGACGAAGCCTTCATTGTTATAGCTACAAGCATGAGTAGCTCAAATATAGCTGAAGAGAAACTTATTGAATTTTTCCTGAAGAAACATGTATCTTACATTGGAATAGTAGCGAGCAAAAGAAGAGCTTCGGCTTTGAAAAATCTTTTAATTAAAAAGGGTTATAGCAAGGAATTGGTCTCAAAAATAAGGTCTCCTGCTGGTATTTCATTGGGAAGTTCTTTAAATTACAAGGAAATTGCATTAAGCATAATAACAGAGATCATAGGAATAAAGAAAGGAGGAAATTTCATGCCTATTGAAGAGCTAGAAGAGATGAGAAATGAAGAAAACTTTATTGATCCTGTTTGCGGTATGGTAGTTAGTAAAGATACATACAAGTTAATCTATGGAAACGTGGAATATAGATTTTGCAGTAAGGTTTGCTTAGAAAAATTCATGCTAACGCCTCTTAAATTTTTGAATCAAGTAAAATAAAAATTATTTAATTATTCCTTTATCCTTTAATATTCTGTGTATTTTCCAAGGATACAATGGCATATCAATATGCTTAACACCTAAATGAGCTAAGGCATCAACTACTGCGTTTACAAATGCAGCAGGAGAGCCTACAGTTGCAGATTCTCCTACTCCCTTGGCTCCGAATGGATGATGAGGCGAAGGAGTAACCGTTTCATCTGTGATCCATTTAGGTGTCTCTACAGCGGTTGGAATTGTATAATCATTGAAGTTTCCAGTTAAGTTATTTCCGTTTTCATCGTAGATTATTTGCTCAAGAAAAGCTGTTCCAAATCCCATTGCTAATGCTCCATGTATTTGACCTTCAACTATCAAAGGATTAATTCTAACACCGCAGTCATCCACTGCAACAAACTTTCTTACCTTTGCAATGCCTGTTTGCTTATCTATATCAACAACGCAAATATAGCTTCCAAACGGGAAAGTCATATTTGGAGGATTGTAATATTCAACAGCCTCAAGACCGGCTTCAAGTCCAGGAGGAGGATTAGTATATGCAGCGAAAGCAATTTCGTCTATGGTTTTAAATTTACTTGGACTTCCTTTAACGTAGAATCTTCCTCTTTCCCACTCCAAATCTTCCTCTCTTACTTCCAGTAGGTGAGCTGCAATTTTTCTTGCCTTCTCTTTTATTTTCCTTGCAGCAACTGCAGCAGCGGCTCCAGCTGTTGGAGTGCTCCTGCTTGCATATGTTCCCAATCCGTAAGGACAAGTATCTGTATCTCCTTCCTCAACAGTAATTTTCTCAATTGGAATTCCTAGCTCATCTGCAATTATTTGTGCAAATGTCGTTTCATGTCCTTGACCCTGAGCCCTTGTCCCAAATCTTGCAATAACAGCGCCAGTTGGATGTATCCTTATCTCACAACTATCAAACATTTTTATACCGAGTATATCGAAAGTATGTGATGGCCCTGCTCCAACAATTTCTACAAAGCTACTTATTCCTATTCCCATAAGTTCTCCTTTCTTTCTTTTTTCTTCCTGCTCCTTTCTCAATTCTTCATAGTTAATCAATTCCATGGCCTTTCTTAAAGCAGCTTCATAGTTTCCACTATCATATTCCCAGCCTAATGCAGATCTATAAGGAAACTTATTGCTTGGAATAAAGTTCTTTAATCTAAGTTCAGCAGGATCCATTTTAAGTTCATGAGCAAGAATATCCATAAGTCTTTCAATTGTATATGCAGCCTCGGTAACCCTAAATGAGCACCTATATGCTATGCCGCCTGGCGGTTTATTTGTATAAGCACCATCTATTTCCACAAAAGCAGCTTTGAAATCGTAAGCGCCTGTGACTATTGTAAAGAGCCCGTATGGAAACTTTGAAGGATTAGCATCTCCTTGGAAAGCTCCATGATCTGCTATCACTTTAACCCTTATTGCCAAAACCTTTCCATCCTTTTTTGCAGCTAATTCGCCTGTTATATAAAAGTCTCTTGCAAAGGCTGTTGTTTGAATATCTTCAGATCTGCTAAAAACATATTTTACAGGTCTTCCAGTCAATACAGATGCAACAGCAGCTACAACATATGGAGGATATACATAGACTTTTCCTCCAAAGCCTCCTCCAATATCGGGAGAAATGATTCTTATGTTATTTTCAGGTATTCCTGTAATTAATGACACAACAGTTCTTACTGGATGGGGTGCTTGAGTGGTCATATAAATCGTTAATTTACCTGTAATCTTATCATAATGTGCTATAACTCCGCATGGTTCCATGTATGATACATGTATTCTTGGGTAATAGAATTCCTGCTTTATTACAATATCTGCTTCTTTGAATATCTTTTCAACTTCCTCTTTATTCCCTGCCTCCCAGTGCAATACATGATTTGTTCCTTTATCCTCTCTAATTATTGGCGCTCCCTTTTCCAAGGCCTTTCTAGGATCTGTTATAGCAGGTAAAGGTTCATATTCAACTTCTATTGCTTCAGCTGCATCTTTAGCTAAATAAGGATCCTCAGCAACAACTGCAGCAACTTCCTGAGATTGATAGACAACCTTATCTATAGGTAAAACCATTTGCTTATCGTTTGCTAATGTTGGCATCCATGCTAAGTTTAGGGGTTGTAAATCTTTTCCTGTTATCACAGCTACAACTCCAGGCATGGCTTTTGCTTTTTCAACGTTTATCGACTTTATCTTTGCATGTGCATAAGGACTTCTTGCGAAAGCTAAGTAAAGCATTCCTGGCAACTTGATGTCATCCAAGTATCTTCCATTTCCTGTGATAAACCTAGGATCTTCCTTTCTCTTCACAGAATGCCCTATTCCATGAATAACTTTTTGCATGCTCACTTTTTCAACTCTTTAGATTGCATAAGTTTAGCTGCATATTGTATTGCTTCAACTATCTTTACATAACCAGTGCATCTGCAAAGGTTTCCTGAGATTGCATTTCTTATTTCCTCCTCTGTTGGATTTGGATTCTTTCTTAAAAACCAATAGGAAGTCATTATCATTCCAGGCGTGCAATAACCACATTGCAATCCATGCTTTTCCCAAAAAGCTTGTTGAATAGGATGAAGTTGACCATCCTTAGCTAAACCTTCAATTGTCAACAATTCTTTTCCATCTGCTTGTACAGCGAATAAACTACATGATTTGACAGCTTTTCCATCAAGTATTACAGTGCAAGCGCCACAGTTTGTAGTATCACATCCAACATGTGTTCCTGTTAATCCAAGAACATCCCTTATGAAATGAACAAGAAGCATTCTTGGTTCAACATCAGCTTCAACTTTCTTTCCGTTAACAACTAGAGAAATATGGTGCTTTGGCATTTTACTTCCCTAATATTCTATTTAATGATAATCTTAACGCTCTTATAGTTAATGCTTTTGCCATATCCCTTTTATATTCTGCAGGACCACGAATATCGCTAGAAGGTTGAGCCGTTTTATAAGATAGCTCTCCAACTTTTTCAAAGGTATCTTCATTAGCTACGCTTCCTATTAATCCTGATGTATCAACTTTAAGCACCTTTGGTCCTAAAGATGTAAGGGCAATACCTATTTTCTTAATCCTTAAATTTTCATCGACGGAAATTGAAGCACCTACAGCCGCTACGGCAAAGTCTCCTACCCTTCTCTTAATTTTCTCATAAGCTGAACCATTTTTTGGTTCTGGTTTAGGAACGAAGACTTCTGTTAAAATTTCATCAGGCTCCAATGCTGTTTGGAAAGTATCGATGTAAAAATCTTCAGCTTTAATCTTTCTTTCTCCTCTAGTACCTTTTACTGTGTAGACTGCATTTAAAGCTATCATAACAGAAGGCATGTCGTTTCCAGGATCTCCATGACAAAGGTTTCCTCCAATGGTTCCCATGTTTCTTACCAAAGGATCTGCAATGTTGATTGCCGCATCATGAATAATGGGATAAGTTTTTCTTATCAATTCATTTTCAGCTATATCATTCATTCTTGTCATAGCACCTATCTTTATTCCTTCGTTACTTTCAATAATGTATTCCAAGCCTGGAATTTTATTCAAATCAATTAAATACTTAGGTCTTGCAAGCCTAAGCTTCATTAGAATGGTTAAGCTTTGCCCTCCAGCAATAACTTTTGCTTCTTCTTTATATTTTTCAAGCAAAGATATCGCTTCATCCAAAGATTTGGGTGCAAAATATTCAAAAGGAGCAGGGTACATAAAGATTAAATCGCATATTTATATTTATTTTTAATTACAAAAAATACATTCAGAAAATTTAAGATTACTCTTCCCTCCATTCTTTAGAATGAAGTTTTTCAATTTGCAAGGATTTCATTTTATATAAAAAGATTTCATGTATGAATATAAGCAGTAATATGAGTTTTTGAAAATAAATACACTACTTACTGAAAATTGGCATAACCTCGTCTGAAAAGAAATGCAATAATTCATAGTCAAACCCAATCGGCATAGCAATAAAATGTTGGATCCCTGCATTAATCTCAGATTTAATTCTATCTATCACCTCTTTAGGACTTCCAATTATATATCTTGAAAGAAGATATTCAGGCGGTCTGAGCGAAAGCATTTTTAACCTTCTTTTTGCTTCTTCCATAGTTCCGCTCTTTCCAATAACAAAAACGAAGTTTTGATGTGCTATCATAAAATTGTTTGGGTCCTTTCCTATGCTTTTCAAATAACTTTTAAGAAATTTGATAACACTTTCTAGCTCTAGAATGCTGGTATCTGTTCTTGCGATCCAACCATCTCCAAGCATTGCTACTCTTCTAAACAATTTCTCATTTACTAAATACGTTTTTTCTTCCGTGAAATGAATTCCATCTCCGCCTCCTGCAATAAGTATTGGCGGCCTTGGCTTTTGTATTGGTCTTGGCTCAAGAGAAAAAGCTTTCAGCTTCCAATATTTTCCTTCATATGTTACCGTCTTTTCGGTAAGCAGTAACTTTATTATTTCAACAGCTTCATTGAAAATTGGAACCCTATCTTTTTCGCCAATATTACAAACTTCTAGTTCAGGTTTACACCATGCCCTTCCAAAACCAATTGTTAATTTTCCATTAGATATTCTATCCAAAGTAGCTAGTTGTTTTGCTAAGATCAAAGGATTTCTGTACGCCACATTTATAACTGCTGTACCTATTCTTGATTTTTTTATAAATGGAGCAATTGATGCGAGTGTAATCAAAGGTTCATACCATGAGGTATTGTAAGAAGGGGGTGCTTTTGCCATTAATCTATCTACATGCCAAAAATGTGTAAATCCTAGCTTTTCGCATATTTCAACAAATTCCCTTAATTGATCTAAAGTAGGTCCTGGACCAAATTCATCGCTACAATAGGTAGGCAAACTTACTCCAAAGCTAACCATAATAAACAATAGTTCGCTTTGTCAAATAAAAGATTTTAACCATATGCAAACTCATTCTCTAAGCAAAATAGTTTTCATCGTCCTGCACTAGTGAACCGGCCCGTAAGGGCAAGTATTTTGTACGCTTAAGTAAATTATCACAAATACAAATTAATCTTATAATATAGGAATTATTAATATAATTCTACTATAATAATTGAAAAATAAAGTTCAAAACGTAAAAAATAAACAATGTCCTAATGATTCATATTTTTAAGAAATTTAAAAAATTTATCCTATTCAACAGATATTATATAAACATTGTTAACGTTGGTTCCTGTATAGCCTGTTTTTATAGTTTTCCCCATTTTCTCAAAGAAAGAGTAAGTATCGTTGTTTTCAAAATAATAGGAAATATTATCAACTTCCATATCGCTAGTTGCTATACAACCTGCATATTCGCTATTGCCATCTATTCCATCTGTAGCAAAAGCTAAAAGTTTCCACTTGGATTTTCTTGAAGCTGTAGTTAAAAAAGATAAAGCAAATTCGCTATTTCTTCCACCCTTTCCTTTACCTTTAACTGTTACATAAGGTTCTCCTCCTAATATTAAATTACAAGGTTTCTTAAAGGGAATATCGTAATCTATTATTGAATTCACTATTGATGCTATACTCTTAGCTACTTCTCTGCTTTCTCCTGTTAATTGCGATGTTATTATTTTTGAATTAGGAAGTTTATTTTTCAATCCTTTTAATACTTCCATGTTATCTAATATCAAGTAATTTATCGCATTTGCTAGTTTTTTAGGTGTTTCTTCGACCTCTCCTTTAACGCCTTTTTCTATATATTTTTTTGCAGATTCAGGTACGTCAAGGTTTTTAATAATTTCATAGGCTTCCTTGAAGGTTGAAGGATCTTCGCATGTTAGTCCGCTTCCAACAGCGCTTATGTCATTTCCTAAAACATCACTTATTATTAGAGAAACAACAGGGGCCTTGGAATAAAGTGCAAGCCTTCCTCCTTTGATCAAAGATAGATGCTTCCTTACAATGTTCATCTGTATAATGGTTAAAGCAGATTTGAGCAAAACTTCATTCACTTTAATATAATCTTCTAAGGGAATCGCTGGTAGCTCAATCATTGCTGAGCTTCCTCCTGATATTAGGAACAAAGCCAAGTCATATTCATATTGATTAAGTACTTCAATAATTCTTTTTGCTGCAAAAACGCTTTTCTCACTAGGATTAGGATGAGATGATTCTATAATTTCAACGTTTTCAATTTTCTCACCAATAATATTCGTTATTACAATGCAGGCAACTGGACTCAACTTATCCATAGCCCATTTAGCCATTCTCAAAGCAGCTTTACCTAAAGAAATAACAATTGGCCTTTTGCACTTTATTTCATCCTTTCCAATCCTTAAGAAATTTTCTATTAGCTTTACTTTCCTGCTTAGAGCAAAATAGGGATCTGATAATCTTAATATCTCATTTATTAAATCTGATGTTACGAATTCAGAGCTCATTCATTAAAAGAAACGCTTTATTTAATATAAGTTAAAAAGAAGTCTGCGATTGACCTGATTACAACCAAAATGATCAAGATAAATACATATAATGCAATGTTTATTGAAAAGTAAATGTTTGATATTGCTATTTCATATACTCCGAATTGACCTGCATAGGCTCTTCCTACTACAAAATAAAGATAAAGAATCAAAAAGAAAGCATTAATTATATTCCAAGGAATGTTAGGCCTTTTTATTAACGACAGTGCAGAAGTTATAGCTACAGGAAGACCAAAGATGAGAAGTTCATTTAAATTCCAAATTACTAAACTTTGATTGTTTAGCGACTGTGATAAATACGTAGTTATAAAGTATGGGATTATTATTAAAGAAATAACATATCCCACTGAACTTAAAATCGCTTTGTATGCTTTCATGTCTTTTCTTGGATATTTTTTCTTGATAGCCAAAAATATCGATGGAAGTAAAACTAAAAATGCAATTAAAAGGAACATTAGTACTAAAATGAGCGTGTTTGGAACATAGAGTATCAAATATTGATTGCCGTTTAAGTCAATCTTTGTTTCAATTGAACTAAATGGACTTGATACAGATAAAGAGTAGTTGCCTTCCATCAACTCCAAATTCAAAGTAGATGCTGTGTAATTAGTGCTATTTAATTTGATTTCAGAGGTAGCTAAATTTCCAAGCCAATCTACAATTATCACTGTAAGATTATAAACAGGAACATATGTTACGTTAACAATTGTAGGACTATTCAACATTAATTTAACACTATTGTTTAATGCCTGTGCTTGAATGCCATAAATGGTCAAATTTGAAGGAAAGTTTATTACATAGTACCCTTCCTTCAAATACAAAACTCCATTGGAAACATTAAATTTAGTATTATTTGCAAGAACTTCTAAAGTTGAATTAACATAGCCAATTCCTTTAACAAAAATACTTATCTTCAGAGGATAGTATGTGTAAAAGAAAATTTTGATGTAATAATCTTGGATCAAGTTTACTGAAAAACTACTGTTAAATATTTGCTGATTATTAACCAAAGCTTTTTGAAAAACATAAAGCGTTTCATTTACTTTTGTTTGTTTTGGAACTTTTAGAACTATATTTCCGGGTGGAAGGGTAACATTTATAGGAGCTACAAGCTTTAATCCATCGATATAAACGCTTAAATTCAATGGAGCTCCTTGAGCGAAATCCTCAATTCTGATTCCATGTTTATTAAAGGTTGCATTTCTTAGTTCATACCAAGATTGTTTTGGAGTCCCATTGCAATCAATAAAGCCAAAGTGACCCTCAACTGAAGAAATTGTATTACCTTGAGCTACACAACCAGGCGGATCAGAATAATCGTAGAAAGCTATTAATTTTACTCCTGCTAAAACAGCGCCTTCGATAACTTTTCTTACATATTCAGCCTGCTTATCCTGCGTATGAATAGAATTATAGTTGGAATATCCGGTTTCAGCTACTATTATTTCTTTACCAAATTGCTTAGCGCTGTTTATATAATCGAAAATTTTTAAACCTTTATCAGGACTTCCTGCATTAGCTGAATAATCATCTAAGTATGTAGGATAGTAATCAATGCCGATGATATCATAGCTTACATGCCAATTAGTTAAATTTTGAATAAATGAAAGCCAATTTAAATTGTTAACTAAAACGTTTACCATGATTGGAGAAGTCGAGTAAGTTCTTACAATTTGAGACAAATTTAACAGAATTTTCTTTGCGATATCGAAATTCCAATTTCCTGTTCTAAATCCCACCAGTAAATAAAAAGATAAATCATTCAGCTCATTTTCTATTTGCCAAATACTTATCTTATTACCGTATCTTTGCACTACAGATTTTGAATAGTTGGATAAATAGAGAAGATAATTTGGATTGTTTACTCCTCCAATACTTAAAAGCCATGAAGGTAACAAATTGACTGAACCATGACCAAGAATTCCGATTAGCTTAAAGCCCAACGATAATGCTTCATTTACAAAATTATCATAAATTGAAAAATTATAGTTCCCTTGAATTGGTTCTATTAAATTCCATGCAAAATTGAATCTTATCCATGTTATGCCAGCATTTTTCATCATATATAGATCGTGCGTAATATTTGAAGAATGGGCTGGATCGTAGAACATTCCTATTTGATAATCACTTAAATTGTTCTGTGAATTCATTCCATAAGCTGGTTTGTAACTTGTTAAAGATGTGATAAGAATTGCAACTATCAAAAACGCTAATATTTTAAATTTCATGGTAGAATAAATGTTTGTTTAAATAGAGCGTAAGGCAATTCGATAGGAAAGGTTATAAAAAATTCAATCGTAATAACGTTTCCATGACTAACATTATTTAATATTTGCATAATTTCGTAGTGAACAGATGAACCAGCATTTATGTTTAGCTCAATAGGTGTGCTATTAATAATTTTATTTGTAGAGTTGTTGTAAGTTATTAGAATGCCTTTAATTAATATGTTAGAAGGCAAGTTATTTTTGAAATTTACCTTGGCTAAAATTGTAGTTTGATTTTTATATATTGGTGTAATTACGATATCTTCCACTAAAAAACTTATTGGAGTTATCCATGAAAATTTGTACATCTTTGAAAACTGCAATCCAGCTGCGAATATGTTGAGATTGATAGAAATTGTTTCATTCTCTGAGAAAAGCTCCAAGAATGCCGTTTTACTTACAGCTATTTTAATTAAGATTATATTGTTGCCTGGTTGCAAAGAAGTTATTAATGAACTAAAGTTAAACAAGACATATCCTGAAGAATTTACTACGTTTCCTTTTACTTCGACATTGCTTAATTTTATCGTTCCTATGTAGTTAACTGATAAGGGAACAAAAATACCTGTTTCATTTACAATCCATGATGATGGATTCATTAATTTGCTTGTATCCACTGTGATATTTTCTATTGGAATTTGAAACGGAATTATTTGATTCAATTCCAATTTAAAGGGAAACACATTGAATGCATATCTTCCACTTGTAATAATTTGCAACTTAATTTGCTCTTCCTTTATCAATTCATTCATTAAGTTAGTATTAATTATACTAGCAATGTTTACAGGAATATTTATTGGAAGAACATAGCTTGACCCATGTTTTATAACGATGTGTTGATATGGGAAACCAAGATAAAGATATGCAATCTGAAAATTCGATAAAGTATATACTGAAATGAATAAGGATAAATCGTTCAAATCATAGAAACCATTATTTATGATAAGGGAATTGGTTTGTATGTAAAGCGTTCCATTTTTTATCATATAGCTGAATTGAGACGGCGATGTCGGAATCACGACTTTTATCAAACTTGCCTCATAAGGCACGGAAATCAAAAATACAGCGACTAAAACTGATAATAGTATTATAAAAATTTGAACTGAAAAGGCTATGATTTTTTTATTCATCAGTTAGTATATTTACTATTTTTCTACTTTTATTTCTTTGTATTTTAATTCTTTTCTCGCTCTTTTCCAATCTGAATATTTTGGAGAATAAAAAACGTCAGTTAATAAAATTGCTATAAAGATAATTAATGCTAAAATTTTTATATAAAAACTATATGAGAGAAATAAAACAATCAAAAAAATTATTAGACTTGTCAAAACAGTAGTTATGGATCCTGCTGCATGATAATTCCTTCTCTGTTTAGGGCCGGCTGAAAAGTAAGTTAAGAAATCTGCAATAACTGTAGGTTCAAACTTTGCTACTCCTCCAAGGTAAGCTTTAATTATCTTTATTCCATATAAACGTCCTATAAATATGTGTGCCAAAGGATGGGTAACGACCAATATTAATGCAGCTCCGATTAAAAAAGAAATTATAGAAACTATATGTTCAGTGACAAAAGAATAATAGAAAATGATTGCACCTATTATCAATCCAAGTATCCAAGGAGTTTCATTGCTAAAAATCTTAGGCAAGGGAATAAAAATCCTATCATAAATTTCAATCCTTTTTCTGTTAAGTTCATTTACTATTGCTGATTTAACACCATCGTACCTCGCTTCTCTCACAGCCTTATTTAGAAATTTAAGAGAAGATTTAAAATCGCCTTTTTTTATACTTTCATCTATCTTAGCCAATAGATCTTTTAACTTATCTTCCACAAAATTAAAATATTTTGAATAAATTTAAACGTGAAAAGTACTTCCTGTGTCTCTTTTTCTTAGGTTTTCCTTTGGTACGTTTATTTGCCTTACGGTAACATTGAGCATAATTTGATACATAGGAAAAATGGGATTTTGTGGATGAGGTACCTTAATAATGTAGCCTATAGATAATCTAACTGCAAGCTCAGATTTATCCTCCAGCTTTAAATTAGCCCATCCCCAGTCCTTTTTGTCTGCTTCAAAACCAACAATTTCAGGACCTTGCAACGGCTTAATCTGTCCTCCTCTCGAATCCAATATTGTATACTCAGTATTTATCGCAATATTATACATAGGTAAACCATTTGGATCATAACCTACTTTTGCAACCGATACTATTACGGGTCTTACTGAAAGCTTTGTTCCATCCTTAAGATTTAGGATTAATTCTTCAAATTCTCTATCGACGGTAAAATTTAGAATCTTAAAATCTTCACCTGGCATATTATTATATAACTGAATAAATATTAAAGCTAAAATTCTAAATATTGCTTTTTTGAAATTTTATGAATTAGATGAAATTTGGCATTTTCATTCCAAACTATGGTAAATTTGCTTCAAAGAAAATGATAGATACTGTAGCTTCTAATGCGGAAAAGATGGAGTTTGATTCAATATGGGTCTCAGATCATATAATAGTGTCGAAGAAATTATCCAACCTATTTGGAACAATTTACGAAGCAGTCTCAACTTTAGCTTATCTTTCTGCAAAAGTTGAGAATATGATACTTGGAACATCAGTAGTTGTGCTACCTCTTAGAGAACCTACACTTTTTGCTAAGCAAATAGCTACGATTGAACAATTTACTGAAAAAGAAATATATTTAGGTGTAGGTGTTGGATGGCATAAAGAAGAGTTCGATTATCTTAAAAAGGAATTCAAAGATAGAGGAAAAATCATGGATAATAACATAATTTCATTAAAAAAGTTGTTAACGAATCAAAATGTTAAAGATGAAAACAATGAAGAATTTTACTTCAGTCCTATTTCAAAAAGGAAAGGTGGTCCACCCATTTTAATAGGAGGAAATTCAAATAAAGCAGTAATAAGGGCAGCAAAATTGGCAGAGGGATGGCATCCCTACAAACTGAGGGCAAAGGAAATAGAAAAAAAGATTAAGATTTTAAGGAAAAACACCAGCTTTAAGAAAGCTATAATACCTAGAATAAGTATCACGTTTAAAAGTATGGATAAAGTTTCTATTAATAATACAGAAATAACAATTAGGCAATTGATAGAAGAACTGGAAAGTTTTAATAACCTAGGAATAAACCATATAGTAATAGATTTTCCAGTTGAACAAGAACCTGAGAAATATGTTGAAGATATGAAAAAAATTAAGAATGTTATAAGCTCGTTTTAACTTCTTTAATGTAGGTTAGCCAATACTTATATTTTTCAATCCTTCCATGCACAGTATCTTCATAAAGCTGTTGCAACTTCCTTGTTAGTGGATAATCTCCATTCCCTATTGGCCTTCCATCAACTTCCCTTATTGGAACTATTCCAGCAGCTGTTCCAGTAAAGAAAAGTTCATCAGAAGTGTAAAGTTCTTCTCTTGAAATATCGTTTCTGTAGAAAGTTATTCCTAAATCTTTAGCAAACTTTATTACAGTATCTCTAGTAACTCCCCTTAATATACCTGCACTTGCAGGAGGAGTTGTTAAAACCCCTTCTTTTACCCTAAATATGTTCTCACCAGGACCTTCGGAAACGAAACCATGGCTATTCAGCATTATTGCTTCATCATATCCATTTAAAACAGCTTCCATCTTAGCCAAACCAGAGTTAGCATAATTTGCAGCACATTTTGCTTGTGGAGGTAAGCTTCTTGAATCAACTCTTATCCAACTTGAAACCATGCACCTTACTCCCTTTCTTTTTCCTTCTTCCCCTAAGTATGGACCCCATTCCCATAATGTTACAGCAATACTGACCTTGTTCTTTAAAGGATTTAGACCCATTTCTCCATAACCTGTAAAAGCTATTGGTCTGATATAACATTCTTCAACATCGTTAAGCTCAATTAACTTTATAATTACCTTTGTAAGGTCCTCCATTGTATAATTTATTTTCATGTTGTAAATTTTAGCACTATTAAAAAATCTCTCTAAATGATCTCTCAATCTAAATATTGCAGGACCTTCCTCTGTTGAAAAACATCTTATTCCTTCAAAAACAGCGTATCCATAGTGCAAGGCATGTGTAAGAATGTGTATTTTTGCTTCGTGCCAGTCAACGAATTGTCCATCTATCCAAAGTTTCTTTAATTCTTTCATCTATATTTCACACATATACTAAAAGGAATATATAAGTTTCTTTGAAAATGTTTATATTTCAAAATTATATATAGACCTATTTTTTGAAAAGTTTGCTAATGTTCGATACACTATTCTGCTTTGTGACTATTATAACATTGCTATTTTCAAAATATTTCAATAGAGGATCTGGAGTTATGAATATATATTGAATATCAGGATTTGACTTAGGAAGAGAGGAAAGCAACATTGAAGTTCTTTCTTTATTTAAAGGATCCAAGTGTACATCGAATTCATCAATTGCTCTTACCTTTGATTTCATAAACTGCTGCATCGCTATCAAAAGGGCTAAAGTTGCAACACTTCTTTCTCCTCCACTTTGAAGCATAGTTTCTACTGATACAGGCGAAGTGTCCCTAAAGCCAATTTTCATTTCTAACGTAGCATTATTAAAATTTTCCAGATTCTTAACCTCTATGCTTCCAAATCCTTCAACGCTACTTAAAACATTTTGAAATATTTCATTCACTTTTTGAACCGCATCAATTAAAGAATTTTTCCAGACTTTCAATCTTTCTTTAAGTTCTTGATTTACTTTTTCCTTATTATCAAGGATTTCTTGATATCTTTTCTTAACTTCCTCATATTGATTTAAATATTCTTGATAACTTTTCGCTGCTTCTTCAGTTACATCTTCAAGCAATTTAAGCTCAGTTTGTACATCCCTTATTTCATCTTCTATTTCTTCATAGTTTCTTCTTGTTTCAACTTTTATAGCAGGCCTTTTCCTATCATATTCTTTTACGGCTTCTTTAAGATTTTCATAAGCTTCTTCTAAGTTTTTAATTTGTTGTTCAATATCTTCAATTTTCAACCTATCTATTGCATCTCTTACTTTTGCATCTGAATACATTTCAATTTTTTGTAAAATCTCATCGAACATTGAAGGATTGTAGTTTTTTGTTAGAATTTCATGTATATTTCTTTTCAATTTCGATATGTATTCAGAATTGTTGATTAAATTTTTAGAAATTTCATCCTTCTTCGACTTGAGAGAGGTTATTTTTTTCTCTACTACATCTATATCATTCAAAGTCTGATTGTATTTACTCCAAAATAATTCAGCTTTTAAAAAATTCAATCTCTCTATAAGCTTCTTTTTTCTTAAATATCTATCATATACTTTTTTCCAATGGTTAAAGTTTAATTCTGCTTGCTTTAAAGCTTCATACACGTTTTGCTTACTTTTTTCAACATCCAATAATTTGTTCAAAGCATTTTCTAAATGCTTGCGATAATCTTGTAATCCTAAAGCTTCTTCAAATATTCTGAGCCTTTCAACAGGGTTTTTAAGGATAAATTCCTCAATCATATTCTGATGCATTATAATGAGAGAATTTTCAGGATTTATCCCCTGTTTTTTAAGCATCCTCTGAATATAACTTTTATCCGTTACTTCTTGGTTTAATTCAAACCAGTAAATACCATCTTTCCTGATAATTCTAGAAATCATGATCTGATCTGTTCTTATATTTGGAAATGGTTTCTTTCCATCTTGAGGTGAATTATCAAGTATTATAGATATCCTAGCTACATCTTTACCATATGATATTAAATCACTAAGCTTTCTACCCCTTTCAACATTAATTTGTCCTAAGGCTACTGATATGGCTAAAAGAATGCTCGATTTTCCGCAGCCGTTGGGCCCTGTAATGAGATTTATTCCCCTTTCTAGAGGAACTCTAGAATATTCATGGGATAAAAAGTTTTCAAGAATTACTTCTTTTATGTATGTCAATCTAATTATTATTTTTCTAAAACATTTATAAGCTATATGGTTATTTCAGCTAAAATATATAGCCTGCCTAAAGAAGCTGAAATAGAAAATGTAAGAAAAAAGATTAGCAATTATAACGTAGAAAAAGTAGAAGAACATGAAGGAAAGAAATTCAACTTGATAACGAAAATCTCTAACGTAAAGCAAACAAATAATAGTCTACTTGAAGGAGTATTTTCAAAAGATGAAGTAATTTATTTACCCCAAAGAGGATCGGTTAATCCAACGTTGTATACAAGGGATTCATTCTTTACCTTTATATTTAATGAGAGAAAAAGTCTAATTATATTTGAAAAAAAGCAAATAGCTGATGCAATAGCAAACGAATTGAGTAAGATCCTCTTCATAAAAGTTGGTATGATAATTGAGGTTAAGATCGAGCCATCTATTATGAGAAGATTCCATGAAGAAAATAGGCAAAATACGAAGGTTATATTCTTCAATGACGTTAAGATTCCAGGTATTAAGAAGCTCTCATTGTATGGAGAAAACTTAGCGAATTTAGAAATATACAATGAATACTTAAAACTGGGTAATATTTGGTATATTGTTTTTCAATCTAAAATTACCAATGGTATTGCTGGTTTAACAAGGGATGGTGTAGTAGTTCACTTCAGCAAAATTGAATTGAAAGATTTTCAGAATTTTATAATAAACGAAATACTTAAGATACTAATCTAAACATTTCTGTTGAAAATTCTTTTAACCCTTAAATCAAGTTTCTTACTTAAAATGTAATCAGCAACTGGTTTGGGAACAAGCTCAACCCAATCCTTATCGTTTGCCATAAGTTGTCTTATCTTTGTTGCCTCGTACCTATCTCTATCAAAGAAAGGAATATTTCTTACCTCAAAATTCCTTTCCATAAATAGTAGCCTCGTTAAGAATTCATTTGAGTATACAACGTTAAATTCAGGAGAATTTTGAATAACTAAGTCAACCCATAGATAATGTTTCTCAACATCAGGCACTGAAGTTATTATAACGCGATCATACAATTTTTCATATTTCAGAGTCATGAAAATCATTTCTATTCTCTCTCCTAATGTAAAAGGATTATCTATTGTGTGGCTATGCTGAGCTGAACCTATTGCAATTATAGCTTCTGAATGATTACTTAGTATGTGTTTTAAAGCTGCTAAATGACCTAGATGGAAAGGCTGGAATCTTCCTACATACAATGCTCTCTTTAATACCATACATTATATTCGAAATATTTAGTTTAAAAAGAATAAAAAATTAAGAAGTTACTTTTAAAACCTTTACTTCATGCCTTTTTTCCCTTTCACTTATAACAGTTTTAAGTTCTTTGAAATGCTTTCTTAATGTAACTTCGCTTATATATGTTTTCGAAGCAACATCTTTTTGCGTTATAGGAATCTTGTTCTTTTTCGCTGCAAGATAAACAGCTGCAGCAGCTAAACTTACAGGAGATTTGCCTGCTAGAACTCTTTCTTGACCGAACTCTTCTATGTATTTCAACGCTTGGTTCTTTACCTTATCATTAAGCTTTAAAGATTCGGTCAATCTCTCAATATAGTCCTTTAAAGAAGGCTTTGATGTTATCTTTATCTTCCGGATCAAAGTATTGTAAATTTCCATTGCTTTCCTCTGTTCTTTTTTATTCAAATCTAATATTGAAGCAATTTCTTTGAATATAATAGGATGACCTTTTATCTTGCAGGTTGCATATAAAATGCTAACAGCAAATATTTTCACAGAGAACTTTTTGGAGAATTTCTTTTCAAGAACTTCTTGAGCTATATTTAAAGATTCATGAAATATAGCATAACCTAAATTAAGTTTCTCAACAACCTTTAGAATCTCTTTAACTAAAATGATAGTTTTTACCTTGTCATTAATTTTAGGCAATTTTATTCACCTGATATTCCGCTTATATTTAACTTCTTTACCAATTCTTTGAATCTGTTTCTTACTGTAACCTCAGTAACATTTGCTGCTTTTGCTACATCTTTCTGAGTAAGCTTTTCCCCATTTAAAGTTGCAGCTATGTAAACAGCAGCAGCTGCCAAGCCAGCTGGATCTTTGCCTGCAGTAAGTCCTCTTTCTTTTGCTTTAGCTATTATTTCCTTAGACATTGGATAGACTGTAGGCTTAACACCTAAAACATGTATTAATCTTTCAACAAAGTCTAAAGGATCTGAGATGTTAACTCTTATGTTTGCATCCTTAATTAAGAATCTATAGCATCTTGCTATATCTTTTCTCTCGGTTGAATCGGTATACTTTGCAAATTCATCCAGAGTAATAGGAATCTTCAATCTTCTACATGCTGCATATAGAGCTGCAGCAACAACACTGCTTATTGATCTTCCTTTTACTAAGCCTCTGTTTATTGCAGTTTTATATATCAAGAGTGCTTCATCCTTAACATGTGTTGGCAATCCAATTTGGCTGGCTAGTCTTTCTAATTCTTCAACAGCTTGGACTAAGTTTCTTTCTATTGAAGAACTTATGCTTACTTTGTGCCATTTTCTCAATCTAAGCATATCAAATTTTTGCTTTGAACTTAGCTTTCTTCCAAATGCATCTTTACCACTCCAATCTATAGTAGCAGAGGTAGCTGAAGGAGTAATTAACGAAGGCTTTACTGGTGGACCTGTTCTGCTTCTTCTCTCCTTTTCTTCAGCAGTAAAAGCTCTCCAATCAGGACCTCTATCTAGTCTCTTAATAGCAATAACTGAACCACACTCAACACATGCAACTTCTCCCCTGTCTACGCTATAAAATAGCCTTTTGCTTCCACAATATGGACATTCTGTAGGTTCAGAAGATACCTTTTCAACTTCACCGGCAGAACTTTCGCCTGACATGTTTTCTCCCAATAATTAGTATTTAATTTCTATTGGAAATAATATATAAATTTTTTGGTCCATCATGAAATTTTTCCATCAATTTTTCCATGCATAAAAAAGATTTAAATAATGACAAATGAAACACATATTCAAAATTAAGGTTAAGATTTTTATTTCAAAAATCTAAATCAATATATGCCAATAATAAAGAAAGTGATCCCTATTTTACTATTAATCCTTTTTTTAACAATTCCACTAGTAAATGCGCAATTTAAAGATCCTTACCAATCTACCGCAGATAAAATTGTTTCAATGTTAAACTATAATTGGCAATATGCATTTTATTCTTATAATCAATCTATCTATGCAGGCATTTCAAGTGCACAACTACAGTCTTCAAATTTAACATTCGATCCTAACAATACCAATATTGGAATTTTAAGCCTAGCAATAAGCTCTTATGATAATCTACTAAGCGCATTGGATAATGCGAATGTAAAAAATGCCTCTTATTACTTAGGTCAAATTATAATGTTAGGCATACAGGCATCAAATGTATTTATTTTGAAAGGTTTTGAGAACAAAACTACAGCGCAATTCTACTCCACGGTTATCCGTGTTGCATTAACAGGAAATATTACGGTCTATAAGAATTATACAGTTAACGGAGTTATTGATGCATTTCAAATGATCGCCAAAAATGATATCAATGCCTATATGAGTATGAATATTACAGCGATTAAAAATAAATCTCTAACTCCAAAGGACTTTGACATAACTACAAAATTGCTTTCAAATAATATTTCTATAATTTTCGCATTAATAAATCAAGCCATCAATACACATGATATTAACGCTTTCTACAACGAAATTTATTACATAGGTATAATTTTATCAATAATAGCGGTATTTTTAGCCTACATAAACGTAAAAAGATTTAAAAAATATATTAAACCAAGACAACAATTAAAGAAATAGCTCGGTGGGGTAGCGGTCAAGCCTGCAGGGCTCTGGACCCTGTGACGTGGGTTCGAATCCCACCCGAGCTATAAAAGTTAAAATAACACTTTCCATAATTAGGATACTTATGAGTATTCTGGCTCATATTAAAAAAGTCAATGATTATGTTTGGGAAATTCCTAAAGAATTCAGGAAAGATATGAGAGTGCCTGTAAGAATCTATGCTTCCCAAAAGCTTTTGAATGAAATGGATGAGATGGTATTTACTCAAGCAATAAACGTTTCAACTTTGCCAGGGATATTAAGGTATTCTTATGTTATGCCAGATGGGCATAGTGGATACGGATTTCCAATAGGAGGTGTTGCAGCTACCGACGCTGAAACAGGAGTGATTTCCCCTGGAGGAATTGGTTTTGATATCAATTGTGGAATGAGATTGGTATTAACAAACTTGACCATAAATGACGTAAGGCCAAGAATTAAAGAAATTGTAGATTTGCTTTTCCAAAGAATCCCTGCAGGAGTAGGTTCAACTGGATTCTTAAAGTTAACAACTAGTCAATTCAAGGAAGTAGTGGAGCAAGGAGCAAAATGGTGTGTAGAAAACGGCTATGGATGGGAAGAAGATCTTGAATATATAGAGGAAAAAGGATGCATTGAAGGCGCTGATTCATCTAAAATTAGTCCTAAAGCAATTCAAAGGGGAATTGATCAAGTAGGTACATTGGGCTCTGGAAACCATTATTTAGAGGTGCAATGGGTTAAGCCTGAAAACATAGTAGATCATGAAGCAGCAAAGAAGATTGGGATTTTCGAAGATCAAATTGTAATAATGTACCATTGTGGTTCAAGAGGTTTTGGTCATCAAGTTGCTACAGACTACTTACAAATCTTTTTGAACGTCATGGAAAGAAAATACAGCATAAAAATACTCGATAGGGAACTTGCATGTGCTCCTTTCAGCTCAAAGGAGGGACAGGACTATTTTGCTGCAATGAAATGTGGAATAAACATGTCCTTTGCAAACAGGCAAGTAATTCTACATAGAGTTAGAGAAGTATTTTCAAAGGTCTTTAAAACTGAACCTGAAAAACTGGGCTTAAAGGTTGTTTTTGATGTTGCACACAATACAGCTAAACTTGAAGAACATGTTATAGATGGAAAAAGAATGAAAGTATTAGTTCATAGAAAAGGCGCAACAAGAGCGTTCGGTCCTAACGCTCCTGGATTACCTCAAAAGTATATGGAATTAGGTCAGCCTGTCATCATAGGAGGAAGTATGGAAACTGGCTCATATTTACTGCTTGGAACACAAAAGGCTATGGAAGAAACTTTTGGTACAACTTGCCATGGAAGCGGAAGAACGATGAGTAGAACAAAAGCAAAGAAGCTTGTTAGAGGAGAGGATTTGGTGAAGGATATGGAAAAAAGAGGCATATATGTAAGAACAGTTTCCTACTCAGGAGTTGCTGAAGAAGCAGGATTTGCTTATAAAAACATCGATGAAGTAGTTGATGCAGTGGCAATGGCAGGACTTTCAAAGAAAGTTGTAAGATTTATCCCAATAGGCAACATAAAAGGATGAAAATTCCTGTAATAGTAATAAGTGGATTCCTTGGCGCAGGTAAAACAACATTCTTAAGAAGATTGATTTCGAGTGTTAAGAAAAAATTAGCCATCATAATGAATGAATTTGGAGAAGTTGCTATAGATGCCGAAGTGATAAAAGGAAAAGCTGTCAACATGATTGAATTAACAGGAGGATGTGTTTGTTGTTCTTTAACCGGGGAATTGGAATATGCGATAAATGAAATAATAGAAAAGGTTAAGCCTGAATATATTTTAATTGAGACTACAGGCATTGCTGAGCCTGACTCTTTGATTTACAACCTCGAAAACATTCCTTCTGTGGTTTTAGATAATGTCATTACAATAGTTGATTGTGATGGAATTGCAAGATTTCCTGAGATTGGTTATACACAAAGAGTTCAAATTGAAAGTGCTGACTTTATTCTTCTTAATAAGATAGATTTGGTTAACGAAGAGCAGCTTAAGGAAGTAGAAAATAAAGTAAGGAGTATAAATGAAAGAGCCTTAATTTTTAAAACAAAATTCTGTAACGGGAATTTAGATTACAACCTATTTTTTGGCTACTTCATAGATAAAGAGTCAGTTAAATTGAATCCTTCCGAACATACTGAAGAATTTGAAAGTCTTTACTTCGATTTTGAAGGCAAAGTCAATAGAGAAGAATTTGAAAAGTTTATCTCGAACTTGCCTAGGGATATATACAGAGCAAAAGGAAACGTAATTTTTAAAGATGGAAAATATATTTTCAACTATGTAGCAGGTAGATTATCTTATGATGAATTTGATTATAATAAGAATAGATTTTTATTCGTTGGGAAAAACATAAAAAAATTTGAAAACAATTTAAAGAATAGCATAAAGAAAATTTTGCAGAATGAGTGAGGGATATAGATATTTAGATGATGTATCCATTGCTGATTTAGCTTTTGAAGCTAAAGCAGAAAAACTTGAAGATTTGTTTAGATATTCAGCAATAGCTGTATCTAAAGCAATGATTCTAAATTTAGAAGAGATGGAAGAAAAGGTAGAAAAGAATGTTGAATTGGAAAGTGAAAGTTTGGAAATGTTGCTATTCAACTTTTTGCAGGAATTGATATTTTACAAAGATTCAGAATTATTGGTATTTAAGAGATTTGAATTAAAGATAGAAATGAGAGATAAATACTATTTAAGAGCAAAAATGTATGGAGAGAAAATTGATCCAAATAAACATAAATTTGGCATAGATGTTAAAGCAGTAACAATGCATTTGTTTGAATTAAAAAGAGAAAAAAATTTTTGGTTAGCTAAAGTTGTTTTAGACGTTTAACTCTGCCAAATATATGTATGCGCTACTTCTCTTAATGGTGGAGATATTAGGTTAAAGTATACAATAGATAATACGAATATCCAGACAATGTCTACAAAGTGCCAATAAATTGTTGCAGATTCTACCATTGCTTTCCTTTCAGGAGTAAAATAGCCTTTAAGAGCTTTTGCCAAAATTACAGCCATGAATACTAAACCAACGATAACGTGGAAACCGTGAAGACCTGTTATAAGATAGAAAGTGCCTCCATAAACACCATCAGATATTGAAAGGCCTGACGTTAAATATTCTCTTATTTGTCCACCAATGAATATACTACCTAATATTAAAGTTACAATAAGTAAAATCTTGAATCTTTTCATATTTCCCTTTGTAAGTCCCCAGTATGCGAACTGCATAGTAAAGGCGCTTGCAAAGAGGAATATTGAATTTATTAATACATAGCCTGTTGCTACAGGTGTTACACCCGGTGGTGGCCATGTTGGGAACATTGCTCTTAAATAGAAATACGATAAGAAAGCGGTTCCGAATATTGTTGATTCTGAAAGAACAAACAACATAGTACCAATGAAAGCGTCAGACCTCTTTAACCTTTCTAATTTCTCTAGGGATATACTAGATAAGAATGTTGCTAACTTTGAAGATTTACTTATATAATCTTTGTAGAACCAGAAAAGTAAGTATCCTGCATATAAAGCAAGTATATATCCCCCAAGATATAAATATCCTTCAAGCATCAGTAGACTCCCTATACCTGCTAAAATTGAGAGAATTCCTGCGAAAGCTGCATATGGATGCGGATAGTGAGCTTCATGTGCTGAACCGTTTAAATTAAGTAAGGGTGTAACATTTGCAAATTCTGGCAAGCCTATTTTAGTAGCACCCCATGGATCTTCCTTAGCAGGCTTGCCTCTTCTCCAACTATATAGTACATCAATGAAGAATATTAAAAGTCCTATACCTAGAACAACTGTAAACATTGTAGAAATGTTTTGCCAGAAATAATATTCAGGAGGATATTCATAGTATCTTCTTGGCATTCCTTCAAGACCTACCTTAAGCCATGGCAGATAAACTCCCAAAACACCAACAAACATTAGTATAAAGGCAACCTTGCTCAGTTTCTCGCTAAACATTCTGCCAGTTATGAAGGGGAAGAAATAGTATATTGTTCCAATAATTGCAAAAGCTATAGGCAAAACAATAAGGTGGAAGTGCCCAAGTATATAAAATGTATTGTGTACATCATAATCCAATGGAATTAATCCTTGAACAACACCTGTAATACCTCCTATTATGAATATTGAAACGAATCCTAAAGCAAAAACCATCGGAGTACAAACTCTAATTCTACCTCCCCATAATGTTGCTACCCAATTGAATACTTTAATACCAGTTGGAACAGCAACCGCGAGTGTTGAAACCATAAAGAAAACTGTTACAGTTGTACCTACAGGTGTTGTAAACATATGATGAACCCAAACAAAATAGGATATAAATGCGATCAAGAAAGAAGACATCGCAATACTCTTATAACCAAAGATTGGTCTTCCAGCCATCCTAGGAATAATTTCGCTTACCATACCCATTGCTGGTAAAACTAATATGTAAACCTCTGGATGGCCCATAAACCAAAATATATTTTGCCAAAGCAATGGATCTCCTTGACCTACGAAGAAATTCGTACCCCAATGTCTATCGAATAAAAGCATTACTATACCTAAGGCAAAAGGTGGTAAAGCTACAATCAATAAAATGATTGTTGCAACAAAAGCCCAAACAAATAATGGTAACCTGCTTATTTTTATACTAGGATGCCTTAATCTAAACACGGTCATCATAAAGTTAATTGCGCTTATCACAGAAGATATACCGTTAAGAAGTACACCTATTAATAGAACATCAACAGCTAAATCTTTGTTCATTACAGACCATGGTGGATAAAGTGTCCATGTTATGTCAGGATAACCGAATAATAAACTTGACCAGAATAATATTGCAGAAGGAATAAGCATCCAAAAAGCTAGAGCATTTATTTTTGGCCAATACAAATCAGGAGCTCCGATCATCTTTGGAAGTATGTAATTAGCTATTCCTACAGAAGCTGGAACAATAAAGAAGAATATCATCGCTAATCCATGTAATGTAACTAAACTATAGTAGAGCTGAGGAGGTATTAGTTGTGCATCAGGACCAAACGCTCCAAGTTGTAATCTCATCGTTGATGCAGCCAATCCCGCAGCTACGAAATTAGCGAAGGCAAACCAAATGTATAATATTCCTATATCAGTATGATGCGTAGTTGAGAATAATGTTCGCCAACTTTTATAAAACTTAGCTTCTTTATGTTCTTCCATTATTCTCACCTCAATCAGTTACAACTATCTCAGTTGTCATTGTATAATGACCAGGTCCGCAATACTGAGCACAATATACAGGATATGTTCCAGGCTGTGTAAATCGAATATACATAACAGTTATATAATTTGGAAATACATCAAATTGATAGCCTAATGAAGGAATAAAGAAACCATGCACAACATCCTTAGATTGCATTTCTAACTTGTATAATTGATTAACTTTTATATGCAAAACAGTAGATTGAGTACCATTTGGATATATAAATGTCCAGAAGAATTGTTGCGCTATGACTTTAATTGTTATATAATTATCATTGCTATCTCCCTGTGCAGCTACCTGTGGAGTATTTAGTTGATATGTTAAAATTCCTGAGATTGTTCCTAAATATATGAATATTGCGATTGCTCCAATGATTGTTACCCATTCAAGTTTTTTCATCACGCTCATTTTTATCTCCCCCTACCTCTATCCCAGAATTTTATTATAAAGTATACAATTGCTCCCTCAAACAAACTGAATATGATACCTGCAAGAATGAAAGTCACTTTGTATAAATCTCCAATGCTTGTTGAAATTGGAGATACAGGTTCCAAGTAGTTACCCCAGTTCCCTATCCACATGAATAGAAAGAATAATACAGCAACTATTACAAAGTAGTATACTAGATCCTTTAAACTCATTCTGGGATAATGAATAGACTCTTCTTTAACCTCTTCTTCTACGTGTATAATATTCATGCTTAAGCATAAAAACTTTTAATCAATATTTAAGTTTTGCTATGAAAAGTTATATTCCGCTATATTATATACCGCGTCTAACGTCTTTAGATTGCTATATACAATAAAACGTTATTTTATTAAAGGATTATTTGAAAAATTTCTATGTTTGAACCCTATGTATAAATTTATGAAAAAGTATATAAAACGAAGTTTTTATGAACAATAAAAGTTATTAAGATAGAGGAAATATAAAAGACAATGCAGAAAATAAAAGTCGCAATAATAGGTGTTGGAAACTGCGCATCTGCATTGGTTCAGGGAGTATATTACTACAGAGATGCCGATGAATCTAAACCAATACCTGGATTGATGCATGTAAGACTTGGAGGATATCATGTAAGCGATATTGAATTCGTAGCCGCCTTCGATATAGCTAAAAATAAAGTTGGAAAGGATTTGTCAGAAGCAATATTTGAGAAACCAAACTGCACTTTAAAATTTGCTGAAGTCCCTAAGTTAGGAGTTGAAGTAATGAGAGGCATGACGCATGATAGTGTTGGAAAATATTTACAAGGGGTAATAGAGAAACATCCATCTCCTACTGTTGATGTAGTGGATGTTTTAAAAAGCACTGAAGCTGACCTTGTTATAAACTATTTACCAGTTGGAAGTGAGTTTGCTACGAAATGGTATGTTGAACAGGCTTTGGAAGCAAGAGTTGGTTTCATTAACGCTATACCTGTTTTTATTGCAAGAGAAAAAAGATGGCAAGAAATATTCGAGAAAAGAAAAGTTCCTTTAATAGGCGATGATGTAAAATCTCAATTGGGAGCTACAATACTTCATAGAACTCTAGCAAAATTATTCGTAGATAGAGGAATAACTATTGATAGAATGTATCAATTAAATGTAGGCGGAGATACTGATTTTTTGAATATGCTTGAAAGGGAGAGGTTGGCTTCCAAGAAAGTATCAAAAACTCAAGCTGTAAAATCAATTATACCGTATGAAATTGATGAAAGAAACATTCACATAGGACCTAGCGATTATATTCCATGGCTTGAAGGAAGGAAATGGGCATATATTAGAATAGAAGGAAGAGGGTTTGGAAACTCTCCTATAAACGTTGAAGTTAAACTTGAAGTATGGGATGCGCCAAATTCCGCTGGAGTTGTAATCGATGCTATAAGGTGTATGAAACTGGCAAAAGATAGAGGAATTTCAGGTGTATTGATCAGTCCTTCAGCATACTTCATGAAATCCCCTCCACAGCAGTATCCAGATGAATTTGCAAGGCAAATGGTCGAAGAATTCATTGAAGGAAAAAGGGAAAGATAAAATTAATAACTAAATTTCCTATGTATTAATTAGGGGCCGTCGTTCAGCTTGGACTAGGATGCCGGCCTGGGGAGATTATAGCCCGGATCGCTGGTGACCCGGGGTTCAAATCCCCGCGGCCCCAATTTTCTTAATCTGACATTCTCACCGCCTTAAAAGGGCGAAGCTTTCCTTTTAGAGAAGCTCATTGGTTCCCAGCATTTATTCGGAGCTACATATCTTATTTTCTGAGCTTTCTTATAGCTTGGAGCTTATACATGTAATCTGATTTTAAGAAGCCTTTATTAAAATGGCTACAACCCTAAACCTGAATCCTAAAAAGAATCCTTTATTAAAAAGAAATGTTGATTGCTCTTCTCAAGTTTCATTAAGCCCTTGATCAGCTTAGGAGAAGTGTTGCTGAATTTCCTAAAACTTCTCTTAAAATAAATATTTAAATTTATTCATCTATACCCCTAGAAATAAAGATTTAAATTATTTAATTTGGTAGATTGTAAAGACAACAGTTATGAATAAATCAAGAAAAAAAATATTTATGGAATTAGTGGTAGGGGATGTTACATGTCAAAAATGTGTAAATAGAATAACTAACTCGTTAACTAAAGCGAATTTCAATGTAATAACAGTTAATCCAAACTATGAGCTTAAACAAGCCTATTTTATAATTTCATTGAATGAAATAAACTTAGAAAAATTGAATCAGATTATAGTTAATGCTTCTAACGGAACTTCACACAGCTATCATATTATAAGCGTAAAATTGAGGGACAATGATAACTACTAGAGGCTCATTTATATGCCCAGTTTGTAAATGCTCGTTACAGAGACTAATATTGTTAGATACTGGAAAGTTATTGAATATCTCTGAGGTTAAAAGAAGAGTTCCCTCCGCTACTTATAATAACTTAACCTATTACTTCTGCTGTGATGAATGTAAAAAGAAATTCCATAAAAATCCAGAATATTATATAAACGAGGCTAAGAAAATAGTGGTTTGCCCTTCATGTTTAGCAGAAAGAGAAAAGCGGAACGCCGTTAAGATAAATTATCAAGAGATTGATGTATACACCTGCGGTTGTCCTCACTGTGAAGAAAACTTCTTAAACGATCCTCATTCTTTCTTGGAAATTATTGAGTAACAAAAAGTTTTCCAACTTAACTTAATCAGATCACTAGTAGCACTTTAAGTCTTTTTCCTCCTCTTAAACATCTTCTTAACACTACTCAACTCTTGATGAATACTGTTCATTAGCCTTGAAAATCTCTTGACACCTAGGTTTAACCCGTGAAATATTTGAAAGCCAATAAGAAAAGAACTTTCAACATGATAAAACCCTTATTCCTTAACCAAGACAGGAAGGAACTCCTATCTACTATCTAAGTATCATGGAGCAATTTTATCACATAGTTCAATTGTCAAAATAAATACTAGATAGATATACAGAATAAGAAAAGAAAACCAACATTTTCTTGCCCGAAATGTTTTTACAAGAAGCTGATGAATTGTTAAATAAAGGAGATGTTGTTCAAGCTTCAGAGAAATACTACAAAGCTGCGGAAGAAGCGATAAAAATACTTGCGATCAAAAAAGTCTGTCCATAATTGATATAGTTAATAAAAGAAAGAGATGGGGTTCTGAATTATTATTTAAGGCTCAAAATGTTGAAAATGTTGGATATATGGGAAGCAGCTTGTACATTACATCAAGATGGTTTCATGAAATGATATTGAGCAGTGAATTAGTTGAGTTTTATTCTAAAAAAGTAAAGGAAGTAAAACTTGCTAAGAAAGTAAGCAGGAACTTATAATCAACTCATCTAAAAATAAAAGCTCAAATATTTTTCTTATTATGGTAGTTAAAGAGACAAGAAGAACACAGCTTTATGTTCCAGGAAATAATGAAAAAATGATAAGGAAATCTGCAACTCTTAATTCTGATTCAATAATTTTTGATCTCGAAGATGCAGTTCCCTTAGAACAGAAAGAAGAAGCTAGGAATTTAATTTCAAAACTTTTAAAAGAAATAGATTTTGGTAATAAAGAAATCTGTCTTAGAATTAATCCAATAAGCACCATCGAATCAATGAAAGACTTAATTTTTGCTTATATTGATTGTTTGGTAGTTCCAAAATCTGAAGGAGAACTTGATAAATTGCATTATGCAACAAATAAAAAAGTAATTGCTTTGATAGAGACAGTAAAAGGCTTTCTTAATATAGATAAAATTATCGATGCTGATGGAGTTGTTGCAGTATCTTGGGGGGCAGCAGATTTTTCCATTTCTGCAGGAGGAAAGGAGGAGGCTTATTCAAAGAACATCTATGTAAAAACAAAGATTGTCTTGGCTGCAAGACATGCAGGAATTGATGCAATTGATAAGGTTTATTTCGATCTTTCAAATATTGAAGGATTTAAACAGGAATGCATTGAGGCTAAATCTTTGGGATTCAATGGGAAACAAATAATTCATCCAAGTCAAATTGAGATTGCAAACCAGATTTTCTCTCCATCAAAGGATGAAATTGAATGGGCGAAGAGAGTTTTGGCTGAAATGGAAAAAGCTAAGGAAATGGGAAAGGGTGCAATAAGGGTCGATGATAAGCTAATTGATTTAGTACATGTTAGACTAGCTAAAAAGATTCTATCCTTAGTTGAGAAGATTGGTTCAAATTAAGCAAAAAATTTTAATTTTAACGAAAATAAAGTTGGCATGGAAAAATTAAATGAAATTAAAAACATTGTAGAGAAATTTCTTAATGAGCCAACAAAGTGCTACGGTCATTGTGATTCGATGGCAAAATTGTATCTAATAGTTTTGGAAAATAAGCTGCTTGGAATATATAGCTGCGAAAATTCATATATAAGCAGAATAATTGTTTACGATACACAAACTAATGAAACGTTCCTTAAGAATGTTTTAAACAAACTAGGCAATGGAGCTATTCAGATCGATTCAAAGGACATTAGAGTAGCTTCGAGGTATGCTTGGGATTTAGGGCTTGAAATAAAAAACATGAATCCAATTATAAAAGAAACTTATTGGACTCAGTATTTTAAAAAGGTAAGCTCTAGTCCAAACAGGTTAGCCCTTTTTCTATGCAAAAATTGTGGGAGTATATTTACACAAGAAGCAGAATCCAAAAATACACTGTGTAAAAACTGTAAAAAATAGCTATTTTCTTAATGATTTGACCAATTCACTTTTTAATAAATTATCCACAGCTTTTCTTGTAAACTCAACTCCCTCTGAATAACCTGTTAGTACATGCTTGATTGTTCCGTCTTCAAATTCAAAGAAAACTTGTGGTATTATATAATCTTCAGACCAATCACCGTATTTTTTAACAAGCTCATCAGCTTTAGAAACCATATCAGTATCTATATCATATAAATAACAAGGGACACCTAATTCTGTCGCCAACTTTTTCATAGGTTCAACGGTTGTTGGCACGCAATGAGGACACCAGTTTGCATATACTACGTGAATAGCTTTCAACTTTCTCTTTTCCATAGTTGGTTTAAAAATTAAGAGAAATAAAAAGCTTTGATTAAATTCTACTCTTTTTAATAGGAAGTTTATATAATGATTATGGAAAAACAGAAATTTAGAATTGAGAAAGACTATTTAGGAGAGCTTCAAATACCCGTAGATGCATACTATGGGATAAACACAATGCGAGCTTATTATAATTTTCAAATATCCAATTACAGATTCCCCAGGATCTTTATCAAATCTCTGGGAATAATCAAATTGGCTTCTGCTAGAGCAAATAATAAACTTGGATTACTTGATGAAGTAAAATTTAGGGCTATAGAAAAAGCCTGTTTGGAAGTAATTGAAGGCAAGTTTGACGATCAATTCATAGTTGATATATTCCAGACAGGATCTGGAACGTCAACGAATATGAATGCGAATGAAGTAATTGCAAGTAGAGCAAATGAAATTCTTGGGGGAAAAAGAGGAGATAAAAAACCAGTTCATCCAAACGATCATGTAAACATGTCCCAATCAAGTAACGATGTAATACCAACTTCTGTATATGTATCTGCAACTCTTTTAACTATTGAAAAACTATTGCCCTCTTTAGAAACATTAATAAAAAGTTTAGAAACCAAAGCTGAAGAATTTAAAGATATTGTAAGAGCTGGCAGAACCCATTTACAGGATGCTTTGCCCATAACTTTAGGCCAGAATTTCTCAGCTTATGCTTCAATGATAAAGCATTCAAAGGAGGAAATCGAAAAGGCACTTGAAAGAATAAAAGAGCTTCCTTTAGGAGGCACAGCTGTTGGTACAGGTTTAAACGCTCATCCTGAATTCGGAAAACTTGCTATAGAAGAAATTAGGAAAATAACAAATGTAGAATTTAAAGAAGCATCGAATAGATTTGAAATCATGCAGACTTTAAACGGAGCATTGTCTTTACATTCAGCTATAAAGTTTCTTGCCGCCTCTCTGATGAAAATAGCAAATGATTTAAGATTACTTAATTCAGGACCAAGAACTGGATTAGCAGAAATTGATTTACCTGCATTACAGCCAGGTTCAAGTATAATGCCAGGAAAGGTTAACCCTGTAATTCCTGAGGCAATTAATATGGTGGCAGCAAGGGTTTTCGGAAACGATCTAACAATAACTATCGGTGTTGAAACTAATTTCTTAGAACTGTGCACAATGATGCCAATTATAGGTTACACCCTACTGGAAAGCATCGAAATAACCGCAAATGCTTGCAAGTCTTTCGCTGAGAAATGCATTATAGGAATAAAGCCTAACGTTGAAAAAATGAGGGAATATGCTGAAAGCTCAACGATGGTTATAACCGCTATAGCGCCAAAGATAGGTTATGATAATGCTGCAATGATAGCAAAGAAAGCTTTAGAGACAGGAAAAAGCATAAGACAGCTTTTAATTGAAGAAAAAATAGTTAGCGAAAAGGATGTTGACAAGATTTTGGATATAAAAAGGATGACACAAGGAGGGATTCTTGCTTAAATTGCTAAGTTTATAGAAATTATTTTTGGTTCTGTTAGATTATAAATTGTATTTCTTACACCCTCTCTTCCTCCCAATCCACTTAGTTTTACACCGCCGAAAGGTAAAGCATCCCATCTTAATCTTGTACTGTCGTTTATCATAATTCCTCCTGCCTTGATCTCTCTGGCTATCTTTATTGCTTTATACAAATCCTTAGTAAATATCGCAGCTTGTAATCCATATTGAACAGAATTTGCATACTCTATTGCTTCATCTATCTTTTCGAAACTTACTACAGGTGCTATAGGTCCGAATACTTCTTCTTTTAAGGCTTTTGCATCTAAGGGAACCTCATATAATATTGTTGGATCTAAGAAGAAACCTTTCAAGTTCAATTCTTTTCTTGCAATGAAGTCCTTTGCACCTTTGCTTTTTGCATCCTCAACTACTTGCCTTAATGTCTTTAGCGCGTCACTACTTATTACAGGCCCCATATCGGTTTTTTCATCTAAAGGATCCCCTACGTTTAACCTTTTAACATGCTCTTTGAAAAGCTCCAAAAATGGTTTATAAACCGAATCATGCACAAATATTCTTTTTCCGGAATTGCAATTTTGACCAGCATATTCAAATCTTGCTCTAACAACCGTTGGTACTATCTTTGATATTTCCGCATCATCCAGTATGATTATTGGATCCGATCCTCCCATTTCCATCATTACTCTTTTACCAGATTTTGTTGCTTTTGCAGCTATTTCAGTTCCTACATATGTTGATCCTGTAAAAGTTATTCCAGCTACACTTGGATTAACAACTATCTCATCTCCAACTTCGCTACTCAGTCCTGGTAAAACACTTAAAACCCCAGCTGGAAGACCTGCATCATAAAAAGCCTTTCCAAGTTTTATTGCACTTAACGGGGTAGATATTGAAGGTTTGACAACAACAGTATTGCCTGCGATAAGTGTAGGAGCAACCTTATGTGCCATACTATTTAATGGGAAATTAAAGGGCAATATTGCCCCAACAACGCCTATTGGCTCTCTTAATTCCATAACTATTCGGTTTTCATTTCCAGGAGGATATTCATAAGCATCAACCCTATGAACTTTTCCTTCTAAAATGAATCTTGCTTCCTCAGTTGCAATTCTAATTAAACTAATGCATCTTAAAACTTCAACTCTTGCATCTTTAATCGGTTTTCCAGCTTCCATTGCTAAAGTCCTTGCAAAATCTTCCTTATTTTCCTCCACTATGTTTGCTGCTTTGATAAGAATCTTTGCCCTATCCTTTAATGGCATTGCTGAGAACTTTTTAAAAGCTTCATTGGCCAAATCAATTGCCTTTTTTGCATCCTCTCTACTTGCAATATAAATTTCTTCAAACGGTTCTCCTGTAGCAGGATTAATTACCTTATGTGTTTTTTGAGTCTTTAATAGCTCACCCGCTACTATGGGTGAAATCATAACAATTTAATGTTTTCCTTTAAATAAAATATTTAACTTATTTTTTAATACAATGTAATTTCATTTTAAAATCAATGAATGATTCATTGAAGAAAATTGAATTTATAAAAGATCCCCCTAAAATTGAAGATTACTTAACTGACGAATCTTTAATTGTTAAGGGAAGCGCAGAAAAAGTTTATCTTCCTAAGAATGAAGAGGAAGCCATTGAAGTAATTAAGTATTGTTATGAAAATAATTATAGGCTTACAATATCAGGTGCTGGAACAGGAATAACAGGTTCAAGGGTGCCTTTAGGAGGAATAGTTTTATCTACAGAAAATTTAACCCAAACTTATTGCGAAGATTATTTAAAGAAACTTTCAATTAATGAAAATGGGAGATATTATTCAATTTTTATTAAAGAGGAAAACAACAAGTATTATGCTGTTTGTCCGCCAGGAATACCGATAAGAACCTTAAATAGTATGCTTGAAAAAGAAGGCTTTTACTATGCTCCCGATCCTACTGAAACAAATGCGTTTTTAGGAGGAGCTGTAGCAACAAACGCATCGGGCCCTAGAACTTTCTATTATGGTACAACACGAGATAATGTAAAGAGATTAAGAGTTATACTACCTGATGGAAATATACTTGATTTGGAAAGAGGAATGCATAAGTTCAAGGGAAGAGAAATACATTTCAAACTTAATGGAAAAGAATACAAGATCAAGATACCTCGAATCAATTATCCACAAGTCAAGAAAAATGTAGCAGGCTATTATTTGAAAAGTGATATGGATTTGGTCGATTTATTCATAGGCTCAGAAGGCACCTTAGGACTCTTTTCTCAAATAGAAGTAAAAATACATGTGAAACCTAAGCAAATTTATCCCATTTATCTTTTTTTCGATGAAGAAATAAAAGCCTATAATTTTTCAAAAATTTTAAAGTTGAATGAGAATAGAGAAAAAATAGGAATTATATCCTTGGAATTTTTTGATGAAAGATCAACAAACCTCGTAAAAGACAAATATCGTGATATATTTGGTGAAGAAGCGAATTCAATACTCTTTTTAGAGATTAAAGAAGAAAAAGGAAAGGAATTGGATAATCTTGAGAAACTATTGGAAGAAAAAGGAAACATAAAAAGTGCTGTTTTTAGCGAAGATGAGATAGCCAAAACTAAGGAAATAAGGCATGAAATCCCCGCAACAATAAATTCAATCGTTAGAAAATACGGTTTGAAAAAAATTGCTTCAGACATAGCGGTTCCTAGTGATAAATTGGATAAGATGTATAACACTTACGTAGAAAATGGCAAAAGCAGTGGTATCGATTACTATATATTTGGTCATATAGGAGATGATCATCTACATTTTAACTTTCTTCCTAAAAATAAAGAAGAAATGATGAAAGGTTGGAAGATAATAGCTAGATTTTTAGAGAAAGCAGTTACTTTAGGCGGAACCGTTACAGCTGAACATGGATTAGGGAAAAAGGCTATACCTATCAACGATCAAGAGAAATATTTAATAGAGTTCATGTATAAGGAAGAAGAAATAAGAGAGATGCTAAAAGTCAAAAAGGCTCTCGATGAAAAGCTAATTCTAAACGTTGGAAATATCATTCCTCTGAAATACTACTGAATTATTGCTTCGTAAATTATGTATTCATCTACAATTTTTAAACCAGAGCTTAATAGTGCTTTAATTGTAGCACTGCATTTATGGGAAAATATGATTGTTCTTTCAAAATTTGGCTTCAATTTTATTAACAAGCTTTTGAGAAATTTTAACAGCTTATTTGCATTTTGTTCATGTATATCAACATAACATGTTTGAAAATACTGGTTGTATCTGCTCATATAATCTGCGATTATTAGATTTTCATTATCAAAGTAGACTCTATTTAATTCGCACTTCTCTTTTAACCATGCAAGATTTAGATCATACCATATATAGCTGTCTTGACATAATTTCCCTGATTCTTCAAAACAGCTGCGCTCATTAAGAAAATTGTATATTTCTTCATGATTTAGCTTTTGAATTTCAATATCTTCTTTATTTAAGTCCATCGAATCAAGAGACCATTCAATCCATCTTACATATGGTCTGAATGGTGTCTTTACAAGGTGTTTTTGAGCTATAACGTTTTTAGATGACGTTACCAATCTAGCTTTGTTTATTCCTTTATTTTTACAGTATTTAATTCCTTCCAAATTAAGAGCTGTTCCAATTCCTCTTCCTTTCATATTCTGTTTAACCCTTGCAGCTTCAAACCAGGCGACGTTTTCATTCTGAATGAAAACATGCGAGAAACCTATAAGATTATTATCTTCAAAGGCTAAGATAATTTGTCCTTTATTATCATCCAGCCATTTCTTAACTTCGTTTAAAACATAATCTTCTGGATAATTCTTTCTTAGGAAATCTAAGATAATTCCATAATCATCTCTTTTTGCATACCTAATTTCTATTTGTGCCATAAGTTAAAGAATTCTTATATTTTATTATTTCTTCTTCTAATCTTTTAATTAGAATTTTAGATTTTACCAGATAGCCATTTAAAATTTCAATTAATGAATCTATATTTTCAAAATTGATAAGATAATTTCCTTTAAATTTTAACGGGAAATCAATTCTCATGCTAGAAAACAATTCAAGAACATAACGTTCTTCATTTATTGCAAGTATTCCACTGTGCTTAAAACCTATTCCTCTTGCTATCTTTAGCATCTTATAAGCATCGCTAAGATCTTTGCAAGCTATATGAATGATAGGAGATTGAACTGATATCCAAACATTTTCTCCATCTAATTTCTCTATAATTTTTATCAAATCTTCTTTACTAATTGGGAAATGAAACTTTGCTAAGCTCTTCAAATTATTTCTTTTACTGAAAGAAGGGCCTTCAAGAAACTGAATTCTCCCACTACAAGAACTTAGCGTATAGAAGTTATCCAATGAGTTAATAAGTTTAAGTAAGTTTAAAATATCAGAATCAACTCTCCCCTTAATAACATCTTTTTCTAACCTGCCAATGAAATACTTCCTTCTTTCTTCCCAGGCCTTTTGCCTTTTATCCACTATGAATTTAGAAAGTTATGTAGAAAATTAATTTTTTGATATATTATTCTATCAATATGATATAAATAGAGAGAAATTTTATGAACCTTCTATTGAACTTGCTTCAAAGGAAGAAATTAGAAATATTCAAAGGAAAAGGCTAAAGCATATACTATATTATGTATATGAAAGAAGTGCTTTCTGTAAAAGATTATTCAAGGAAAATAATGTTCATCCAGACGATTTCAATGATTTAGAAGATATTAGAAAATTTCCCTTCACAACAAAAGAAGATTTGATAAAGTATTCATATCCCTATGGTGGAGATTTTCTTTGCCTGACCTCCTCCCCACCCTAGAAGGTTGAGGGTTCCCTTTTAGAGAGGTTCATTGGTTTCCAGCATTGATTCGGAGCTACATCTCGCATTTGCTGGACATTAGAAGGATCAGAGCTTCCCCCATTTTATCAGGTTTTAAGAAACCTTCATATAAAGGGTTGCCAGCCCTATATCTGGATTCTAATAAGAATCCTTCATTAAATAAAAACGATTGCCATACTGAATGCTCCTCCTTAAGTCCCATTATGCCCTCTATCGAGCTTAGGAGGAGCGTCACTGAATTTCCTAAGAGAAATTCAAATTTTAATTATTTAAGCCTTTTCATCCCCGCCATAAATGGCGAGGCTTTCATTTATGTAAAAAGAGAAGATTTAATTGGTTGGCATATGACAAGCGGTACAACAGGTAGACCAGTTTCAGGACCTTATACAAACAATGACTAGTGGACATGGATGAAATTAATGGCAAGATGCTTAGTTACAGCAGGTGTTAGAAAAGGAGATATACTTTTGAATCTTTATGGATATGGATTATTTACAGGTGGTTTAGGATTTCATCAAAGTAGCCATTTAATTGGCGCTGCTGTAATACCATGGGGTGTGGGAAGGACTGAAGGATTAATACAGACCATTTTGGACTTTGCTCCTACTGTAATTACAAGAAATGAAAGCCTCGCCCTTTAGGGCCTGGATGAAAAGATTAAATATTTTAAAAAGATATTTTCTTTAAGCATGGCAACGACGCTTCTCCCCAGCTTGATTGAGGGCTTTATGGGACTGAGGGAGAAGCATCCAGTATACAGCAAACTTT
>Ga0208006_100035_pt1 | contig 63566 bp, 73 predicted proteins | sample ECH_Bnyco_MetaG_FD_187131 | JGI IMG/M metagenome (GOLD analysis project Ga0208006, IMG submission 187131) | Hot spring microbial mat communities from Yellowstone National Park, Wyoming, USA - ECH_B nyco_MetaG (SPAdes) (version 2) | ecosystem: Environmental > Aquatic > Thermal springs > Hot...
GTCGAGCTAAGGGCTTTGAGGTCAAGAAGTAGTATAGTAAATTATTTAGGAGAGATATTATTTTCTATAGAAAACATATTTTTACTGTATCATCCTATTGAAATATATTGAACGAACCCACAAAGCACCTTTGATGAAAAAATCTTTAACCCACTTTACGTAATACCCAATATATATGCCCGTAATAAGACTTGAAAATGTTACCAAGATTTATGAGGGGAATGTAAAGACTGTTGCGCTTAGAGATATAAACCTAAGTATTGATGAAGGAGAGTTTATTTCAATATTGGGACCTTCTGGTAGTGGAAAATCAACTCTCTTATCAATCTTAGGAATTTTGGATAGACCATCACAAGGGAAGGTATATATTTATGAAATGGACGTAACTAAGCTAAGCGATAACGAAATCTCAAAAATCAGAAATGAGTATATAGGCTTTGTATTTCAGAATTTTAATCTAATTCAGAGGCTTAGTGTACTACAAAACGTTGAATTACCACTAGTAGCCAGAGGAATACCAAAAAAGAAAAGGGAGGAGATAGCAATAAATTCTCTAAAACTAGTGGAATTAGACGGAGTAATAAACAAAAGACCGTCAGAACTTTCTGGGGGACAACAGCAAAGAGTAGCTATAGCTCGTGCATTAGCCCAAAATCCAAAGATCATATTAGCTGATGAACCTACTGGAAATTTAGATAGTATCAATGCAAAAATTGTAATGGACATATTCAAAAAGATTAATGAGGAGTTTAAAACTACGATAGCAGTAGGAACACATGATAGAGAAGTTGCGAGTTTTACAAGGAGAAAGATCTACATCAGAGATGGAAAGATAGTTGGTGAAGAAAGATGATAAAGAAGTTGATAATTGTCTTATTGTTACTTTCATTAATTCTCCCTATAATTCCAGTAAACTCACAGAGTACTGTTGTAATATCCAGTTGGGGATGGGGAACACCACAAAATCCAATAAGGGCACATCCAGCTTATAATGACACGCCATTTTATGTTATAGCCTCACAGCAAGTAGGGTATCAGATTGTTTACGCATATTTGATTCTCTCTGGAACACCAATAACCTCTGAAGGAGGAAGTAGCATAGCTTATGGTTCGGTGTCCTCATCATCTTTAACAACTTCGCAAATAACGTTCTTCCTCAATGTAAATGATAATGCTGAGCCGGGGACCTATAATGTACCATTAGTAGTAGTATACCAAAACGCAGTTACTGGTGCTGAAAGTCAGATAATTCAAGAAATAACTATACCCATTTATAACGTAGCCTTTCCAGTTTTGGATCAAGTATTTTGGGGAACTACACAACAACTAATATTTGCTCAGGTAGGAGAAGGCTTATTACCTCTTACCCTTAGCGTCTTTAATCCCACAACTGAACCTATGCTAAACGTAACCTTAAACGTATTCTTACCCAAGGGAATATTTTCCCAAACTGGTAGTAGAGAGTTAACAGTTACAATTCCAGCCTTACCCGCTGGAGAACCAATATTTGTATCTTCAATAGTGAACGTGAGTAATCTTGTTAAACCGGGAGTTTATACTCTTAATTATTCTTTTTCATTTACTAACTTTCTAGGATATTTCTATAAGCAATCCTCAAACAAGAGTATAAACATAACGATATATCCTCAAGCTAGAATTAACATTTACTCTGATCCCATACAGTCAACTCCAGATAATATAACTACACTCGTACTAGGAATTTCAACTAACGTTAGTAGCTTTATAATTAGTGTAAAGCCAGAATTACCCTCAAACTTCCTACCAATCTCCTCAAACTTTACGCCTATTTCTCTATCACCGGGAGAAAAGGTAATATACACTTTCAAGATTTACATACCTCAAGGAGTAATACCCTCAATATACCCTATACCAATAGAGATTAATTACACTGCATTGGATCAGAAACTAACAGTAGCTTATCTAACATATGCCAATATCTACTATAATGAAACTCCTAGGATAGTTGAGGCAATTTGGAATACTACGATAACGCCATTTCCCGGAATAGGAACAATTCCCTTAACATTGGTAATCTATAATCCATTGCCAATACCCATAACTGGTGTCAACATTACATATACATTTCCTAATGGCATATTTCCCTTGCAACCTTTCATTTTCTTACCCGGAATTCCTCAGTACTCTTCTATACCAATAACTATTCCAGTAGAAATAACTCCAAATAGCTCAGTAGGTGTACTTAATTTCACTTACAAGATTTCCTACAATCAAGATAAAACTGTGGATGGAGTGAATAATATTTACGTTTTACCTCCTGCTCCAGTGATAATTGAGGCCAATCAAACAGTAATAGGTAATGGAGAGTATGCCTTAGTACCAATTAAGGTTGTGAACCTTGGGGTGGAGTATGTTTATAACGTAAATCTAATAACCCTCACACAAGGCTTAGAGGTAATCACATCTGTAAATAACACAATTCCCTTCGTGAAGCCCAACTCATCAGTAACATTCTACTATACACTATACGCTCCACAAGGCTTACCACCAGCTGTGTATCCGCTAGTAATTAAATTGAGTTATACTTATTTTACCAACGAAATAGTGAGGACGTTTACAATTCCAGTTCTAGTTACTTCGTCACAATCGCCAATACTTATATCCTTTCTCAAAACCACAGTTTATTATAATACAAACAACACTGAAATCCTAGCAATTCAAAACCTAGCCAACTTTACGATATATAACATAAGGCTTGACTTAAATTACCCGTCACAAGAAATTTACCTCTCACAAAATCAGCTTTACATCCCATATCTTCCTTCTCACTTCATTTACACTGTCCCATTATATATTATACCACAAATTCCTCAAACAACGTCAATACCTATCGTAGTTACTCTGAATTATGTGTTAGGCCAGGGATCTCCACAGACCTATCAATATCAATTAAACTTACTCAGTACGGGATTCGTTAAAATGGAGATAACGCAAGTTTCCGCACAAATTGTAAACAATACAGTTGTAATTAACGGGTTATTAATAAATACTGGATCACAAAACGCACAATATGTTACAATATCCATTAATAACTATTCCTCAATTTATATTGGAAACGTACCCCCAAATAGTCCAACACCGTTCTCTTTTACTTTAGCGTTATCCCCGGGTTTATATAAGTTCAATATTACTGCAAATTACGAAAATGAGTTATATCAACCTAATATGACATTTTATACATTTTCTTACGTTGTATCTTATCCAACGTCAACTAATTCTCAAGATAAAATATCAATAACCTCAATATTATTGATAGCCGTGATAATAATTCTTATAATTATTATAATCTATTTGAGTCTTAGGGGGTTACGAAAATGAAGATCCTGGATTTTATATCTTATGCTTTAAACTCACTAAAGGAAAGGAAGGTTAGAGCAATACTTACCATCCTTGGAATAGTTGTTGGACCAGCTACAATAATCTCGATAAACTCCATGGTATTAGGTTATTCACATACAATAATTTCTCAAATATCGAATTTTCTCTCACCCTATGACATTATCGTGACGCCTACTGGAAGGGGATTGCCATTATCCCAATACCTCATACTCCAATTAGAGACTATCCTTGGGGTCAAAATGGTCATTCCATTTTATTCGTTTCCGGCGTTAATTAGAACACCCAATGGCTATGAAGGAGCAACTGTATTTGCAGTAAACATAAACCAACTTAAGATAGCGGCTCCGGCTATAAGTTTATCATCAGGTTATTTTCCAGGTGCAGAGGTTAGTTATGAAGCTTCAATAGGTTATCAATTGGGAAATCCGCAAGGTGGATATAGTCCAATAAGACCAAATCAAGTGATACAAACAATTATATTTTATAATGGGAATAATTTCAGTAAGACATTTTTAGTAACTGGAGTTTTGAACGAATATGGAAGTTTTCTCGGAGTTGATATAGATAAGTCAATAATAGTGCCTTTATCTTTCGGTCAGTCAATTTCGAGTTCTTATAGTGGAGCAATAATAATAGTAAACTCTTTAGGTGAAGTGAATGAAGTTGCAAATGAAATAAAACAGAAATTTGGAAATTCCTTAGATATTGTAGTGGCTGAGGAATTTATACAGCTAATAGATAACACTTTACAATCTCTTAACGGGTTGCTAGTATCTGCAGGGGCAACATCTTTCATAGTCTCGTTTATGGGCGTAACTACAACAATGTTTACAACAGTTGTGGAAAGAACTAAGGAGATAGGAATATTAAGAGCAATAGGTTTTACAAAGTTTGATGTACTCACAATGTTTTTAGTTGAGGCCAGTGTAATGGGATTTATAGGTAGTATAATAGGGCTAGCATTAGGTTCAGTAGTAGCATTAGTATTAACACAAGAGCATTTCGGATTGGGCTTTAGTTTTCTAAAGGGTCTTTCAGTATCGCCGATTTATTCTCCTACCTTTATGTTATTAGTGCTAATATTTTCTACAATGTTAAGTGTTATAGCAGCACTAGGACCAGCTTATAACGCATCTAGGCTAGATCCAAATAAGGCTTTGAGATACGAGTAGTTAGGAAAAAAGCTTACTAAAGATTCTCTCTAACTCCTTTATCTCATCTTCTGATAATTTGCTTAGAAAAGAAGATAAGACATTTAAGAAGATCTTCCTACTTTCCATTAATTTTTCTCTTCCCTTTTCGGTCAATTCAACATAAATTACTCTTCTATCACTTTCACTTCTTACCCTTCTAACAAGTTCTTTCTCTTCAAGTCTATCAATTATGCTTGTTAACCCTGCCTTTGTCAACATATATTTCTCAGCTATTCTGCTCATTGGGACTTTTCCTTCTTCCTCCAACGCGCACATTACCTTGAACTCAAAGTATGATAGTCCTATTTGCTCAAGAGCCTTATCTGTCTCCTTGTTTATCCTTCTAGTTAATCCAGTTATTAGATCCCAAACTTCTGAGTATTTTATAGCCAATATCACAGTTAGATATTTAACTTTATAAACAATAAAGTTTTTCCTCATTACAAAAACTCGCAAGCCTTATCTAAATTGTATTACATTCTTATTCTCAATTCCCTAAAACGAGAATTGTATCCTAATTTTGTGTGGAGAAGGTACTTATATATATCTTTTGTAGATATTATAAATATGGAAAGTAAACTTATGAGAATGGAAGAGGCTGTGGAACTAGTGAAGAATGGAGATTCTGTGACAATAAGTGGTATAAGCATACATAGAAATCCTATGGCATTTATATATGCTTTAGTGAAGAGAGGAGTTAAGGATCTCTATTTTATAGATAGAGAGCCTGGCTTTGGTCTTGAGGTCTTGTTAAAATATGGATTGGTAAGGAAATTGAGAATAGCCATGTCTACTTTGGAATGGTTCTCAAGCATCCCAAGGCATTTTAGGAAAATGATCGAAGAAAGAGAGGTTGAAATGTTGGAAGATACTTGCGGTGCTTTCATTGCTGGGATAAGAGCAGGAAGCTTTGGTATACCATTTATGCCGGTTAAGGGAATAATAGGGTCTGATTTAGTTAAAATGCATGAAAGAGAAGGTACATGGAAAGTTATCGAGGATCCATTCAGTGGAGAGAAAATTGTGCTTGTGAAAGCTATCAACCCCGATGTTGCAATTATACATGTAAATAAGGTTGATGAAGAGGGAAATGCAGAGATTCTAGGTCCACTTTATGAAGATGAGTATAAAGCAAAAGCATCCAAAAAAGTCATAATAACTGCTGAGGAGATAGTTCCTAGATCCTACTTTTATGGTAGAAGGCCAACTATTAATGGGGAATATGTTACCGCTGTGGTTCATGCACTTAAGGGTGCAGAGCCAACTAGTATGTTCCCGTATTATGATGCAGATTATGAGAAAATCATAGAGTTTCTAGAGCACTTCTAAGGTTATAAGGATCCATATAATTGATGAATCTCAAATCTTCATTAGTCAGATCTATCAACCTTTCACTATCTTTTCTCTTTACCTCAAAGTCGGTATTCTCTACTACTTTCTCATATGAGCTAAATGGATAGATCGCTTCTAAGTACCATTTTCTATCCTCTCTATTATACGCTAAGACTCCCAAATTTGTCACTACGAATACTTTATTATTTGAAAACTTTGCTGTTCCAGTTATGAAGTCCACTTTTTTGACAAGAGATCGCTTAGAGTGTTTTAGGTTCCATAGTATTGCCTTTTTAGAAAGGGGTAGGATAAACGCTGTTGCTGCTCCACCGGGTAATTTAACTTTAGGATTATAGTAGTCATTTCCAATCATAGTTAAATTTACATTAGTTTCCTCGTCTATTTGGGCTGGACCTAAGAACATGACATCCAGTTTACCTTTCTGTGCAAAGTCAAATGCGTCAGCAGTAATTATAACTGGAGCTGCTTCAACGAAGAATGGATTTCCGGTAGATGGTGACAATAAAACTCTTGATGGATTTGAGGCTTCAGCTACTCCTATTATTCTTATCTTTTTTCCGTAAAGGTCCCTGGCCATGAAAGATGCAATTAGCGATGAGATTGAATTTAAGCCAATATATACTAATTCACCATCTTCTAATAATGTCGAAATAGCCTTAATGATGTAATCTACACTGTAACTTTTCATGAATAATTTTAAGTTTCTACGTGTTATTAAAGATATTGATGGTAAAGGTTTACAAAATAGGTGATTATTACATAGCTGGTGTAGAGCACGTAATTCAAGGATACTTACAAGATGTTGTTTTAGTTTATAAGAACAATAATAATTGGGTTAGCGTTAGTGCTGAGAGATTCAGGAGCAATGATCCTTCTATTAACAAAGTGAAAGAAGCGGTAAAGTACGCCACTCACGAGGAGGATCTAAAAAAGGCAGTAGAGGAGCTACGAAGTAGTGGTATCAAGATAGAGGAAGTCAAGGAAATACCATTCCCCAGAAAGTTTATTGAAGGGAGGAAGAAGATTCAAGAAGAGTTTGATTGATATGCAATGTAAGGAACCTTTACTCCTCATTAGATATGAGTGTTAAACTTACTTTTCTTCAGCGCTAATTTCAATAATTTATCGTCAATTTTTAGCCAATTTTTTAAACCAGTTATTGTATCATAATCAAATTTCTCTAACATATTCAATTCCCTAATTAACCTGCTCACTTTGTCAGCATTTGATTGGGTTGATATAATAGCCTCTTCTAGGTTATATCCTACAATGACTTTTAATAGTATCTCTATAATAGAATTTATTCTATCTGGGACTCCTACTGTAGAATTTCTTAACGAAATCTTGACTTGTGGTAACTCATCATATCCGTATTTTCTTGATAGTTCATAGGTCGCGTTCTTAAGTCTTCTTCCCTTATCAACTATCCCCCCAATTATGAAAAACTTAGTATTCCTTATTATCTCCTCATTTGCAATCGTGTCACCATAAGGGTTTAGCACAATGGCATTATCTTTAGGGATGTGATTAAGAATCTCTATTTTATTTCTACCCTCCAATTTGAAAGAATCTGGAGTATGAGCTAACTTCAGATTATAGTCAAACAAGTACTCCCTAATGGTTTTTATCGAAACTTGTATTTGTTGTTCTAGACTTGTTTTCTCCTCGTCTTGTAATAAGTCAATATTCCCTAAATCTATTATGAATTGCGGACTTTTCGGTATTATGTCACTGGGTATCTTTATCTCCCCATTTTTTAACAAAACGTAATCCGTAATTTCCTCTCCTCTTCCTTTTAGAATCTTTATCTTTTCTTCAACAGATGTAACCTTACCATAATCGCGTTTTTTAGATATTCCATAATCGTAAAGAAGCATGTTTATTGCAATTGATTGTAGATATCCAGTTTTGAATAGTTTTTTCATAGTAGAAATTTTTAATGTTTCTATTCCAAGAGTGTTTGTGAAATATCTTGCTAAAGCTTTACCTAAGATCATTGTCGCATCTTTCTAGTTATTTCTGATAAATCACTCTTACTATCATTACTCAACTTTTTAGTTTCCTCAATTAATTCTGGTCTTCTAGTTTCTTCGGCAACTCTCTTTAACTCATTAAGCACTTTGGTTGCATCTTTTCCAGCCTCTAAAGCTTCTGAGTATTCTCTTAGTAATCTATAGTATCTAATCTCCAGTATCACATCTCTATCCGCATGGCTTTCCACAAATTGCGGATTACCTCTTTGTAAAATAACGCTTTTTGTTACCGTCTTTCTTTGATTATCTATAGGGTCGATATAGTCTGCACTGAATGTAATCGTGTATGGTTCCTTTCCAGCAGGTATGACGAAACTTCCATAGACTGCAATTAGCTTTTCTACTATTGGTATTCTTATGGGAAGATCGTAATTAAAAGGCATAAAGCCTTGAGGAACTATTAAATTCAAATTATGTGCATATGTTGATGTGGTTCTTTGGCCCTCAAAAATATTAGGCAATTCAGATATGTCTTTCATATGGTAAAATTTTCCTGATGATCTATCTGCTAATTTCTTTAAGATTCTTTCATTATAATTATTGCCTATTCCTATTGTAATTATTTGAGTGTTTGGTGGAATATCAAGTTTTTCATAATCCTTAACGTTCCTCTTATCAGTTGGTTTTCCGTCAGTTAGCATGATGATCTTAGTAGGTACTTGTGATTGTTTAGCTAGGTTAATGGTGAAGCTAACGGCTTCATGAAGCCTAGTGGTATATCCTTTACCTACGTCGAAAGTTATTATTCCTTTAGCTGGTCCTTGATACTTTATTTCAGGATGGTTAGAGAAGAGAATTAGTGTTACGTAGTTTCCCTCATTTAAATTATATAAAAGCTTTTGGGCTGATTGTACTGCAGTATTTAGCTTTTCACCACGCATTGATGGACTGTTATCAATCATTATGATATAGTGTATGCTACTTGTTACTGAACTTTGCTGAGGGGTTATGTAAATGACAAAGCCTACTTCAGTTGGTCTATCGCTATAAGCGTAAGTATGTGATTGTTTAAGGTTAATAGCAATAGTCATATCTAAGATATTATAGTAGAAATTTTTAAGTACTATGACGCCTTTTATACAAACATGACATGGAAATGTCCAGTTTGCGGTTATGAAAATGCGGACGACTCTCTATTTTGCATCAAATGTGGTACTAAAAAACCAGAGCAACAAGCAGAGCAAGCTCCAGTACCTTCCGTTGAAAATCAAGCAAGTGGACAACAGTCAGTGGAGCAACAGCCAGCAGCTGAGCAACAACTTGCTCAACAATCTACAACATCAGAACAACAGCCAGCAGCCGAGCAACAGACACCTCAGCAAGTGGTAGTTGAACAGCCTAGTGAACCAAAACTTGAACAGCCTCAGCCAGCTGCAACTACTGTAAGTAAATATTATCTCCTTTTCATCAATACTCCTAATCCAGCATTTAATAAGACTAAATTACCCCTAGATTTCGATATATTTCCCTCAATATCCATAGGTAGAAGTCCAGAAAACGTAATAGTTATCCCAGATCCCGAGGTATCTAGAAAACACGCAATTATTAGTTTTGAGAACAACGAGTTGTACCTAGAGGATCTGAACAGCACTAATGGTACTTATATCTATGATGGAAAAGTATTTCAGCCAGTGAAGGGGAAGGTTAGGGTTCAGCCTAATTCAATTATAAAACTAGGTAATAATACTGTAGTGAGAATTGTGGGAGAATGATGAATTTAGATGAAGTTAAGAGCGTTGTGGGTAGTGCTGTTGAAATGTATAAATCCAAATACGATTCCCCATTTGCGGGAAATTTTGAAGTCAACGGTAACGTGATTTTTGTTGGAGATACTCACGGTGCAATTGACGTTTCCAGTAAGGTTTTTTCCGATTTCGCTGATAACGCTGATTTAGTAGTGTTTTTGGGGGATTACGTTGATAGGGGAGAGGATCAATTGGGAAACTTACTCTTAATCTTACGTAAGATGGTAGAGAATCCTAATAAGTATATAGTATTGAGAGGGAATCACGAGAGTCCAATAACCAATGAGTATTATGGATTTAAGGAGGAGGTTAAGGAAAAATTGGGGGAAGAAAACTACGAAATGTTTATTGAGCTTTTCTCCTATATGCCCTATGCTGCTGCAGTTAATGGGTATTTTTGCGTTCATGGAGGTTTGCCAATGGGTTTAGAGAAAGTTGAGGAGATTAAGAAATTACCCAGACCAGACGTAAATCCAGATAACCCGATAGCCTTTCAATTATTGTGGAACGATCCGAGAGAAGGAATTGACGATTTAGACTTCTTACCTAGTATAAGGGGGGAGGGAATATATTTCTTTGGAAAACGTGTCGTTGATAATTTCTTGGAGAATAATTCTTTAAAAGGTATAATAAGAGGGCATGAAGTAGCAGATGGTTTTAGGACTGACATGAGTGGTAAAGTAATTACGGTTTTTTCCAGTAGGTATCATCACATGAGGGCTGGAATTTTAGTTATGAGAAAAGAGGGGAGATTTGATTACGCGTATGTTTAGGTGATGTGATGTGACTCTTTCATTAAGAGTAGATACAAGTCATAAGTACTCATTTAGCGGAGATGTTAGGTACATTTTCAAGGTATTATTAGTTCCAGAGAAATTGGGTTCAGCTACGGGCTTCCATTACATTGTGGCCCTTGATACTAGTGGGTCCATGACTGGATATAAAATAGAGTTAGCTAAACAAGGTGCCATAGAGCTATTTAAGAGAATACCTAAGGGTAATAAGGTTTCCTTCATAACTTTCTCATCAAATGTGAACGTGATTAAGGAATTCGTTGACCCTCTAGACTTAACCAATGAGATACTACAGATAGCTGCAGGAGGGCAAACTGCACTTTACACAGCTATCTTAACTGCAAATAGTTTAGCAAAGAAGTATCAAATGCCAACTTACCTATTACTGCTAACTGATGGTAACCCAACTGATGAGACGAATGTGGGGAACTATCTAAAGTTACCTTATTTCGAAAAAATGCAAGTGTATTCCTTCGGAATTGGAGATGATTACAATGAACAATTGTTACAGAATATTAGCGATAAGACAAGTGGAGTAATGTATCATATTTCAGATGCTAATGAGATACCTCAAAAGCTTCCTCAAAAGGCTGTAACGCAAATAGCTGCAAAGAACGTTACAGTTGATATAGCTGCTGAGGGTAATGTGAAACTTTTGAATTACGCTACAACACCCGTAAAAGTGAATGGTATAGAAAATGTTATCAAAATCTTTGGAGAAACCATTTTACCAGCCAATTATGAGGGTAGCTTCTTAACTGTGAAAGTCAATTATGAGGATCCAGTAACCAATAAACTTGAATCGTTACTGCAAGTTGTTCAAGTTAAGAGGGCGCAGGATCAAAACACCTTTGTATCTGGTATAAATAATGATGTGATAAATGAATATAGGTATTACGAACTGTTGGATAAGTACGCTAAGCAAGTTCAAGCTGAACAATTGATTGAGGCTACGAAAACTCTTAATCAACTAAATGAAATAGCCCAACAGACTAGGAGGATAGACTTCATGGAGACTACTAGAAGGTTGTCAGAGGGATTAGAGACCACTAAAAGGATAGGTACTGTTGAACAGACTAAAAGGCTATCAAAAGAAGTTACTAGTGAGGTTACTAGAAAGCTTAGGGAATGATGGCAGCGTAATCTACGTCTAAAACCTTTATATCATTTCTTTCCTTATATTCAATCCCATCAACAATTGTAGGTATATTAGAGACTTTAACATAATAATTTTCTTTTAAATAATCTATTAATTTGTCCATCAATTCCTTTTTATTGGACGCTATGATTGGTACGTCATTTAAAATTAACATTCGATAGAGTCTTTCATTCTTTATTCCAAGAAAATGCAGTTTTGTCATCAATCCACTCATTTCTCCTATGACCTTTTTGTAGGCTTTTAGTGCTATCAGTACTTTATCACTACCTTTAAGTGAATACAAGTTATCAGTACTTTTAATTATCTTTACAGTATATTTGTAATTAGGATAGAAGTTAAAACCAATTTTTGGAGGATCAAATATTATGAGCTTTCGCAGAACGTTATTATTTAAATCATATGATACATATGCTGGAAATTCCTCCGCCAAGGAATCCACGAACTCATACCTAGTTATTATGTGACTAGTTTCAGTTGAAATTATAGATGAAATGTCAATTCCATTTAATTTCATATGTATATCTCATCTTAGTAATATTTAATTATTTCTTATTTAACGTTGATCACACTAAACAAAAAGCTAATTTGTCATTATATATTTTCCTAGAAGATTGAATAGTTTTTAATCAATGACGACATTTACTTTATAGAATATCTTGACTATAATCCTATTAAATCAACTTATTTTGTTGAATACAATCTATTAAATAATTAGCAACTTCCTTAGCTTTATTTACTAGTGAAGAGTACATGTAAATGCTTTTTTTGTTTAGCTCATCCTCATCCAATACTATTATTTCTGAATCTCTAATTGCAATATCAATTTCCAAATCTAAGTACCTTATTTTCCCTTTAAGTAATTCTGGTGGTGTTGATATATTAATATAGATTCCCTTTAACGAGTTATCTATACCACTATAATACCTATGAATCTGATACCACTTATCAGAATTGTACTCTACAATATCATAGTCGCCATTCTCTATTCTTTTTCCTATACCATCCAGAACTCCATTACCGTTAATCTCACGCCTAAGAGTGATTCTATATCCGTCATTATTAACTTCCTTCTCAATTACTTTCCCACCTCTTAGGTAGATCGCTTTTCCATCAGCCTTAATGTGCTCAATCTTCATGAAATCGGAAATTAGTGCTTCTAATAATTTAACTGGAGAACCTTCCTTATCCTTTTCTAAGGAGTCCACTTCCCTATTATAACTTAACTTTAACAAATGATGGTACTTAACAGTGTTAACTATGCTCTTTCTGACTTCATCTAAATGCAGTTTATCCGGTAATGAAAGGGTTATTAAATAGAAATCCTCTCCTTGATCTCTAAACTCCCTATTTTCATACCTCAATACTAATCTCTCTAGATCTTCCTTTAATTCGTTTAGTGTTGCATATTTTGCATTACTTCTCCACTTTACGTTATATCCTTTTCTATTAAGAGGTGAACTTAAGGTTAGTAGCCTCAGTCTTTCCTCCTCATTGTTGATATGCTCAGAAAAAGTAGTTACTCCCTTCCCTCTCCATACCATTGCGTACTTACTTACAGCCTTAGTCTCACTTAATACTATTTTTCCATCATAAGGCGGTTTTATAACGATTCCCTCTTCTAGGCATGGTTCTACTTTAAAGTTACCGTAGGTGCAACTTTCGTCTGCTTCTATTACCGAGTATAGTTTGATAGGACTTTTCCAGTGGAATGAGTACTTAAATACATCATGTAGGTCCTCCTCAATAGTTCCATTTCCCATCACGATAATCTTGCCTCTATCATACTCAAAATCCTTTATGGTAATGTCTGCTGGTAAATTATTTACTTCCCGCATAAATCGCTCAGCTATCTCCACAGATTGTTGTACAATTTCATATGAAAGAGAAGAAAAAATTGACGTTAACGCTGTAGCATAAATCCCCCTTATTCTAACTCTTCCTTTCATTTTCTAAGAATTTCTCGAGCACATAATTTAATATTCCTCCTTTCTTGACATATGTTAGTTCAACGTTGTTATCTATTCTTGCAATTCCCTTGGTAGTTATTTTCTCCCCATTAGATTTCACAAACTCTATGACTAATTCTTTCTTAGGTTTAAGATCCTTAATACCCTTTATGTTAATAGTCTCATCTCCCTTTATTCCTAGACTTCTCCAGTCTTGAATTTGTATAGGTATTACACCCATAGCCACTAAGTTACTCCTATGTATCCTCTCAAAACTCTCAGCTAAAACTGCCTTAACTCCTAACAATTTGGTCACCTTTGCTGCCCAATCTCTTGAACTTCCACTTCCATATTGTTTACCTGCTACTATCACTAGAGGAACTCCCTCCTTTTTATACTGCATTGCCACTTCATAGATACTAGCAATCCTTCTATCTGGGAAGTGAACAGTATATCCTCCTTCTTTTTCCACTAATAGATTCTTCATCTTAGGATTGAAAAATCCCCCTCTTAACATTACCTCATGGTTACCTCTTCTAGCACCATAGGTATTTAGATCACTTACACCAAATTGCTTTAAGTATAATCCTGCAGGTGAGTCAGGGGTAATTGGACCAGCTGGCGAAATGTGATCAGTAGTTATCTTATCTCCCAGTAACAATAGTATTCTAGCGTTAACTATATCATCTAACTCCTCCTGCTTTTCTTCAGTGTACCATGGGGGTAGTCTTATGTAGGTTGACTTCTCATCCCAACTGTATACATCTCCTTGTGGGGTCTTTAATGAGTTCCACAATTCATTTCCTTCAAAGATATTGGAATTCTTCTTGTACAGTTCTGGCTTTAAGGCCATATTCATGTAGGCTTTTATCTCTTTTAAGGAAGGCCAGATATCCCTTAAATACACTGGTTTTCCATTGGGATCGTATCCTATAGGCTCATTGTAGAAGTCTATATCAATTCTTCCCGCTAACGCATAAGCAACTACTAAGATTGGAGAGGCTAGAAAAGTACCCTTTAATAATGGGTTTATTCTGCCTTCAAAATTCCTATTTCCACTAATTACCCCATATGTTTCGATACCATTTTCCTTAATGTCCTCCTCTACATGCTTTGGTAAAGGCCCTGCATTACCTATACACGTTGTACATCCGAAACCAACTAAGTGAAAACCTAAGGCCTCTAAATATGGTAATAATTCGGTTTCCCTTAAGTATTCAGCTACTACTGGTGATCCGGGAGCAGTACTCGTTTTAATGTAAGTAGGTACTCTTAATCCCATTTCAACAGCCTTTTTAGCTAAGATACCAGCACCTAACATTACAGTTGGATTAGAAGTGTTTGTACAACTAGTAATTGCAGCCAAGACCACAGCGTTGTCCTCTACATATTTGCCCTTTTTCTTCTTCTCCTTACTTAGTTTTCCTTTAACTTCTCTTAAAACTATTCTCTCATCAGGATTTCTAGGTCCCGCTATTGCTGGTTCTATCTTACTTAAATCCACTTCTACTACATCCGTATACCTTATCTTCCTAGAATCGTCATAGAATAAATCTTGTAGTTGGGAATATTTCTTAACGAATTCTCCATCTCTATTTGTAAGTTCAAGATAGCTTACGGTTACATCATCAATCGGGAAGTACGCTGCTGTTGCACCGTACTCTGGTGTCATGTTAGCTATAGTAGCCCTATCTGGTACAGAAAGTAGCGATAAAGATGGTCCGAAGAATTCCACGAATTTACTTACCACGTTCTTTTTCCTTAATAACTCCGTAATGTAAAGAACAACATCAGTGGGAGTTACTCCTTCTTGAATCTCTCCAGATAATCTTACACCTATTACCTCTGGTACATTAAGGTAGTATGGCTCTCCTAAAAGTACAGCCTCTGCTTCTAATCCACCAACTCCCCATCCTAGGATTCCCAGACCTTCAATCATTGTAGTGTGCGAATCTGTTCCAATAATTACCTCTGGAAATGCAGTTAACAAACCCTTTACTTCAGCCTTTGTGACTACAGTACTTAAGTATTCTAGGTTTACTTGATGGATAATCCCTTTACCTGGAGGCACAATTCTTAAGTTCCTAAATGCCCCTTGAGCCCATTTTAAAAATTGATATCTTTCCAAATTTCTTTCAAATTCTTTTTTCATATTGAACTCTAGTGAGTAAACTGTACCGTAATAGTCCACCTGTACCGAATGATCTATGACTAGGTCTGCCGGAACTACTGGGTTGATCATCTTGGGATCTTTCTTCAGTTGAATCATCTTCTCTCTCATTGCTGCTAAATCAACTAATAGGGGAACTCCAGTGTAGTCTTGCATTACAACTCTAGTTGGCATAAAAGCCAATTCTTCTCCTACCTTCCATTTAGTTATATTCTCAAGGTCTTCTTCTGTTATCTTATTTCCATCTAAATTTCTGTAAACGTTTTCAATAAGTATTCTTATTGAATAGGGTAGATCACTTATTTTATAACCTTTTTCTTCCAATTCTTTTAAAGGATAATAATATATTTCTGAACCTTTGTATGAAAATTTACTTGGCATATATAAACATACTCACTCCGAGCAAAAAAATTAGTTTATAAAAAAGACTGTCAGTGATAAAGATATTTGCAACACAAAGTAGTATTGTATGTGAGTGAGATTTTAGAGATCTGCAAAAAAGTTAAACTACTAGCATATTTCGGATCTTATACAAGGCAAGAGGATTTCGTAGAAGGTATCTCAGATATAAACGTTTTCGCTATAACTGAGGATAAATATTTAATGCTTGAGCTTGCAAGTTTAGGCTACTCACCTATTGTACTTTCTGAAAAGAACCTCATAGATCTATGCGAGAAAGGTGATCCAATTTGTTATTATCTACTTTATGATTCTAACGTAGTCTGTGGGCAATTCCCTGAGAACGTTAAATTCAATTTGAATAACTTTACTTGTGAAAGGATAAGAAAATCCATTTTTTCCTTCTTATCATCAGCAGTGTCAGGATTTTTAAGACAAGATGAAATTTCCGCTGTTTCAAATTCCTTTAAGGCATTTAGAAGTGTAATACAATGGAGATCATGCGTTAATCTAAAAACAATTCCGTTAGGGAATAATGAATTAAAGAATAGATGCAAGGAATTAAACCTTTCAGTCTGTAACGAGTTTTCAGATATAGTGCTTGTTAGGCGAATGAAAGCTCCGTTATCACTTTGGAGTTTAGATAGGATAGTTGAGGCTATCTGTAGTGAGATCAAAATCAATTGCGTGAAACCATCTAAGGTATTGGAATTAGTTAAGAATCTCATGCAAGTTACATATAAAGAAGATGGTACAGTTATAGCAAAGGATAGTCTAGGTAGGGAAACTAAGATGCCATAAAATTTTTATTGTAAAATAATATTATAGTAATAGATGAGCGAAGAAATTAACCGTGATATGGAAAGAGCAGAAGAATATGAACAAACAACCACTAGGGTTTCTGCATTAGGTCAAAATAAGTTTGAATTGAGTACCGGTCTCATAATTGCTGCTAGATATGCTGATAAGTTAAGGAGAGTCGCATTGGTTGCATTTAGCAAGATAGCACCTAAGGAAGTTATTATTAGAGATGTGAGTGAGCTAAATAAACAACTATATGCCAAAATTGTGGAGGAGATGAAGCTAGGTAAATTGGATGTTATTAGAATATCAGTAGATGCTGAATATGATAATCAAAATAAAAAATTAATTTTCAGTAATTTGCGAATATTGAGGTACATTACTGAAGAGCAATGTGCAGAGAAGTATAAAGATGTCGTTAGTGAGAATGAAAAACTGAAAGAAGAAATTTCAGAATTAAGGAAAAAATTAGAGGATATATTATCCCTTTTAAAGTAGAAATTACCCTTTTATTATCCCTATTATGAATCCTATAATGAATGTTATTGAGGTATATGGAATTATAGATTTCAAGTTCTCAGTGCTTGAAATTACGGAAGGCAATTTTGCCGATAATGTATGTAAGAAGTTTATCACATCTTGAGGCGTAATGTAGCCAACTGCGATCAGTATTATAACGATAGCAAGCAATATGAGTCCTATTTGTATGATCTTTTTCACAAGAAAACCTATTAGCAACCCTAACAAAAACGCTATAACGATTGAAATTATTCCGCTCGTAGTTAATACTGGTAACATGCTAAGTATATTATGTAATCAAACTTATAACTTTGTATGGATTAGGATGAAATATGAAAGTTGTAAAGTATAATTTGAAGGCTAAGATTGAGAGAGCTGGAAAAGAACCTATAACAATAGAGAAGAAATTTAGAAAATTGGTCAATGCAAGAAGGTTTATAGATGAACTAGTAGGAGAAGCTCAAGTAAAGTGCACCCCATTGAGTAAGTCTGAAACTTTAATGACTAAGCAGTGTGAAGGTGATCAAGTAAAGTACTTCTTCGAAATTAGTATAGAGAGAATTAAAAAGCCAAAGAAGGAGGAAACTAAGAAGGAAGAGAAGAAGCAACAGCAGCAAGGAACTACTTCTCAATCGCCATAATGTACTCTAGTTTCCCTTAACCATTTTCTAAAGCATGATTTAGAACAAAATAGATAAGCCCTGTTTTTATGTACTAAGATAAATTCGGCATACTCTACCTCCTTCCCACACTGGCTACAAACACCAAAGTTAGGAATAGATAAAATTTGTCTTATAGACTTGAATTCAGCCATATAAAAATGTTTGATTGAAAAAGTTTAAATGACTATTTCTAATGCAGTGTGTTTTTGCAATGCGTCCTTTACTGTACCTGCAAGTTTTTCTAGATCTGCTTCTAATTTCTTGTATAACCTCTCTTTTTCTACCCAATATATGTAATTTGGTCTCCCTTTCCTTTCCTCTTTTTCAGCTGGAGCCTTTTCCCTCTGTATTAAACCTTTGTCAAGTAAGTTATTCAAAGCTTTACTTATAGAAGCTTTAGTCACGTTTAATTTTTGAGATAGGTCGTCAGTGGTCATCTTTCCATTTTGCAATAATATGTGTAGTACCTCTACATCGCTTTTAGATAGACCATACATGAAGGCTACGAAGTCATGTATATCTACTTCTCTTCCATCGGGGAACCTAACTTTTTCAGCCATTTCTTTTTCACCATATATCTATTTAGCTTACTTACTTAAAAAAGTCGTGTATATCCAAATATACATTTGTCCATAAATATATATAAGTGTATTTCAATTATCTTCTCCAAGATTTTCTTATTATGATAAACACTGTTAATAGTTAATTATAAAGGCTAATAATAAATGCTGTTAAATGTTTCTGCGGAGAGATAATATATATGCGTTACTCCACATTTTGTGAAGATGGATATGTTAATGTAGTTCCAGCTTTGAAGGTTATGTTAGTAATGAGCTTACTGAGTAAGGGTTTATCACTACGTGAGGCATGTAAATCTGTTAATATGTCAATAACCGCATATGAGAGGCATAAGAAAGATAGTATGGATAAAATTCAGAAAATTAGAGAAGATAGAGAGATTAGTAATATGATCAATTCTTTATCTACTAGAATAATAAATAAAGAGAAGATAGACCCAACGATGTTCTGTCTAGTTTGTAGTAAGTCACGAAGGTTATTTAACTTACCAGTATGTTTTTAAGCTGTGAAAGGGAAGAGAGTAATTTTTCTCTCAGCATCATCATTTTTCCTCTCATACTTTTCCAGAGTCGCTTGGAGTATTGTGGCACCTCTTTCCACATTAAAGACTACTACTACTGAAGATAGTATAATATTCGCACTTTTCTTCCTAGGCTATATTCTAATCCAAATTCCTTCTGGAACGTTGGCGGATCGTATTTCTGCGAAACGCTTACTTTTCCTCTCTTTATTAGGTGTAGCAGTCACGTCGTTTGTCTCAGCAACTTTTCCTCTCATTACGGTTGAATATCTCGCAAGCTTTCTAATGGGATTTTCTGCTGGTTGGATATATCCTATTACAGTAAAACTACTCAGCACCTCCTTTGATGACAAAGACTTACCTATTGCCATGAGTATTTATAGCATGGCTTGGCCCTTATCTATCGTAGCTTCCGGTATTGTAATACCTTTTCTAGCTTTAACATTTAGTTGGGAGTTCTCATTCTATTTTATAAGTGTATTTTCCATAATTTTAGGTATTTTAGCCCTCCTCTATCTTCCTTCATTGAAGTTAACGAAAAGTATAATTAAGTTTAAGGACGTAATTAGAGATAAGAACTCCATATATATTTCAATTGGAGGTTTTTTATTCTATTTAACATATTGGGTGCTTGTTCTATATCTTTATAAATATTTACTGGGTGTAGTTAGAAACGAATATGTAGCAGGTATAATATACTCGCTCACTGCATTAACCGGAATTTTCTCTACTATTCTAGCTGGATATATAATAAAATCGTTAGGTGTTAAGAGAACATTTCTATTGTTCATAAGCTTGTATAGTTTCTCGTTACTTATTTTTTCATTTACGAAGAACGTAATGGTTATAGGTATTGACGCATTGGCTTTAGGTTTCTTCAGGTTTATTATAACGCCAACGAGTTCTACAGCAGTAGCTGTAATTGGGGGAAAAGAGCGGAGTGGTAGCGTAACTGGATTTGCTAACTTCTTTTGGCAATCTAGCGGTATAGTTGGCTCCATAATAGCCCCTCTACTTATAAACTTATTTACATATACATATTTGTGGACTTTTATTAGTGTACTCTCTTTTCTTTCTTTAATTTTTTACTATAAACTTAAATTTATGAGAGATTATCTTTAATATCAATACTCATTCGTTCAACTTCAGCAGAGGAAAGCGTGTCAAGTATTTTTCTCATATAAGCCTTTACAAAATAGTATATCTTGTATTTTCGAAAAATCTCATACTCTTTTTCTACTACTTGATTTAAATAATCATCAGGTTGATATGTAACTACCTTGAACTTCTTTCCCTCAATCTCAACTTCGTTAGGAACGTTCAACGTAGTAACCAGAAGTATTTCATTATTATTTATTCCAGCCAAGTAAACGTAAAACTTATCCACCTTCTCTAATGCGCTTAACACTATTTCCTTATCATCTAACAACTCTTTTTGCCTCCTCCTCAAATTGCTTGTATGCTTCTTGAATTGGTTTGAAAGTTCTTTTTATAATATCGACATCCTCTATCCTTATCTTAATTATCCAACTATCATAAGGTCTTTCATTAATTAATGAAGGATTTTTTACTACTTCTTCATTTACGTCAAAAACTTCACCCTCTATTGGCAACCTAAACTTACCTATCCATTTAGCACTCTCAATGGAGAATAAAACGCTTCTTCCATTTACTTTCTCGCCCTTCTGTTTCGCTGTAACTTGAAATATTTTGCCAGCCATATATTGTCCTAGATCAGTAACGCCTATACTAATTACATTATTATCTTCTATCCTTACCCACACATGTTTTTCCGGTTCATAAAGTAAATCATCAGGGAAGGTAAACCCTAAGATCTTCATAAATATTTGACATATTTTTAAGCTTATAAACTTTATTTAGTAAACCATAATTATGGTTAATTTCGCAGTTTGGTTAGATGGAGTTATTCTAAAAATAGATCTAACTGACTCACTTTACAAGATTTATAAGGGAGACAAGATTAGCTTACCCATCACTTATGATATTAATGATGATTGGCTCAAAATCTATGATCAGATTAGAGAAGTGGAATTAGCCATTCTCTCTCCCTATGATGAAACTACTACAAAGACCATTTTGGAGAGAATTAATTTGAAACCCAGTTACGTCATAGTCAATAGAGGAAGAACTAAACCATCAAAAGAGCCGTATAGGATTTTAATTGAGGTCTCTAGATGGGATCCTTTACAAATAGTAACTTTAGCATCATCCCCCTTAGATTTACTATCTGCAAGATTTTTCGATTCTAGAATAAAAGTTATTTGCGTGAAGAGATATCAAGACTGTTCTAAATATTCTCCATTCTTATATTCTGCTAATCTAGAAGACGCTATATCCTCACTTAAGAGACTTAAAGTTATAAGGTAGGAAAAGTGTTTTTAAATAAGTTTATAATTTCTGAATGAAATATAAGAATATGTCGATTGAGAATGAGGCAAAGAAGTTAGCTGCTACTTATGCGAGATGGTTAAGAAATCCTCAAGATGCTCTCTTTGGGAAAGATGGGGAGGGAGTTGTTCTTCAAATTTATAAGAAACTAAAGCAAGCTAAGGACAAAAATGAAATACTTGAAATACTCAAGTTAGATCAGTATACATATACAATGGAAAAGACCACGTTGAATGATATGGCCAGATTTATAAGCGATTTACTAAATAAGATTCAGCAAATGGATGATCAATCTGCTTTGCGATTCACTGTAGAGGTATTTAGATATTTTCAAATAGCATTAGCTACTAAATTGGAGGATATGAATAAGGGTTTATGGGCATAGAATTTCCAAAAAATCACGTTAACTTTTTTTGCTAAAATAAGGAAAGATTTATATATACGTTTTTTCTGATATATTCATATGCAAGTAGAGAATATAAGAGTTAGGCTTCCATCTGGAAAAGAAGTTGGATTAGTAGATGCACTGAACTTCTGCTATGATATTTCAGATACTGACTTCCAAGTGTTAAAGACATTGCTGAACAGTGGACCGAAGACTGAAGATGAATTAGCTGAAATGCTTCATTTAAGCAAGGCTTCAATAAATAGATCTGTAAATAAACTAGTTTCATTGGGCTTTGTGGATAGGGTAAAAGATTCTTCATCGAAGGGAGGAAGACCAAGATATATCTATAAGCCCATAGAGGCGGACAGAATTACTGAGAAGATTTCGAGCGATTTCAAATATTGTGCTGACTTATTCTCTAGTACAATACCACAAGAATTGAAAGGAAAGTGAATTAGTTTGTTTTTAACCTTCGTTTTTCTTACATTTAAAAGCAAATCTATCTGGTTCTCTTAAAAAGGCTAACATACATATTTCAGTGTCAAAATAATACTTAATATTATTATAGTCAGTAGTATAGGGAGTACATTCAGCTTCAAATAACCTATTACATACTGGGCATATGACCTTCATGTTGTTAAAAATAAATTTTTTATCTTTATAACGTTAATTCTTTGAGTATGATTGAAGAAATGGATTTAACTTCGTTTGAATGCCCAGAGCCTTTCATGAAGGTAGTTGCAAAACTCATGAAGATAGAGAATGGAGAACTTAAGATTAGGTATAAGGATCCCAAATGCAGGGAAATGTTGTTGGAGGCTATGAAGCTAATGAATTGCAAGGTTCTTGAGGATTCACAACAAGATGGGATATTTTTTATGCATATTAAAAAAGAAAGTAGTAGTTCTGAAAAGCCTAAAAAAATCGAACTAACTGGAGGTTGCTGACAGTATCTTAGAAGCACAGCTAGTTAAATCTTGTTTTATTTTAGTCTCAGCATTATGTATTACCGCATATAGATATTTAGGTCTCCCTATTCTCTTCCCTTCCTCTCCATCCTTATTCCTAACTATCAACCCTATTTCTATTAATTTCTTTAGACTATTTTCAACTGTAGTTTTGCTGAGTTTCATTATGGAAGCTAACTCTTCAGCGGAAATTGGTCTGTTAAGCTCAACTAATTTAAATAGGCACTCAACATCAGTATCTGATATTTTATAACAACATCTTATTGCCTCTTTGCTTTCTGAAAGTTTTAAACTCATAAACTTATTTTATCTTTTCTAGTATTAAAACTTTAACTATTTTTTAAGGATGATACTGGGGGAGGATTATTTACATTATATATTTTTTTCATGTATTCCCTATACATACACCTATCTTGAATAACTATAAGTCCTGCTTTTCTAGCCTTTTCCGCAGCCTCATCATTTCTAATACCTTCCTGCATCCATATTACCTTTACGTCACCAACCTTATTAACTCTCTCCAAAACTTGATCAACAATTTTAGGTACCTCATTTGATGGTCTAAATATCTCAACGATTTCGACCTTATCCGGTACGTCGAGAATCGATGGATAAGACTTTTTACCTAATATTTCACTCGCAGATGGATTTACTGGTATTACGTTATATCCATGATCCATTAAAAACTTGGGCACTTGAAAAGCTGCTTTAGATGGATCTTTAGAGAATCCAACAGTTGCTACATTTTTATATTTAAGTAAAACTTCCCTTATGACTTCCTCTTCATTCTCCATAATATTTACTTGTATTTTTGGCTTTTAAATTTGTCTATGTCAATTTAATGTTTTTCGAAGATTTAGGAGAAATATTTTTATATTAAGTTAACTAAAGCATCTAGGAATGAGAGAATTAAGGTTTTTAGTTGAGAGAAATAATCAAGCTTATATACTAGCAGGTGAAGAGGCTCTTCTTTTATCAGTAGCTAACGGCTACCAACCAGTTTTACGATTTGTAATATTTGACCCTCCAGCAGTTCTTATAGGCTACCATCAAGCAGTTGAGCAAGAAGTGAATATAGAAGAAGTGAAAAAAAGAGGCTGGGAGATAGGTAGAAGACCTACTGGAGGAGGTACAATTATAATGGGTCCATGGCAATTGGGTTGGGAAATTTACGCGAGCAATGATCTGTTGGGATACACTCCAGAAAGTGCAATAAAGATTGGCGCGGAAGGTGTCATTAGGGCATTAGATAAGTTGGGTATAAAGGCATCTTTTAGACCAAAGAACGATGTGGAGGTAAATGGGAGGAAGATCTCTGGAATTGGAGCGTTTTCTGAGGGTAAGTATATAGCAGTTACCGGCACGATTCTATTGGATTTCGATGCGGACGCAATGGTTTCAGTTCTTAGATTATCTTCTGAAAAACTTAAGGATAAATTAGCGAGAGATTTTAAAGATCGATTAACTTGGATTAATAAGGAATTAACACGCCCAATTGACATGGAAGAATTAATAAAAATCTCTAGAGACTCCTTTGCAGAAACATTAGGGGTAAAACTTGTAGATGGAAACTACAACGAATTTGAAAAGAAGACAATACACGAATTAGGGTTAAAGTACTCATCCCCAGAATGGATATTCAACTTAAGGCGACCATTAATTGGAGATAATATAAGATACGTAGAAAAGAAACTTCCAGGTGGGCTAGTTAAAGTACAAGTCAAAATGGCTAGTAAAAATCTGATAGAATCAGTTCTAATAACCGGTGATTTCTTTATAGAACCGAGAAATGCCATATATGATCTAGAAGCTAGGCTAAAGTGGAGTAGAGTTGAGGATTTAGAAGACGAAATCAAAACGTGGTTTAATAGCGTGAAGGCAATTGGAATAACTGCTGATAATCTCATAAAAATAATAGAAGAGGCGGTAAGATGAGGCCATTATTACTTTACGCTCCCAATTTAAAAAGGTATGAAACTGATTTTTTAGATTCTAGAAAGGGATGGAAGTCCATATCAGTCACAGGGACATATTGTGCATTTAACTGTAAACATTGTGGTAGACGAGTATTAGAATCAATGATTGATGGTTCTGCTCAAGATAAAATTGAGAAAGAAGTAATGGAAGCAGTAAATAGAGGAGATGAGGGAATTATACTATCAGGTGGTTCTACATTGAGAGGAGATGTTCCAATATGGAAGTATTCTAACTTATTGAAAAGATATTCCGATAAACTCACAATAATAGTGCATACTGGTGTAGTTAAAAATGAAGAAATAGCTATGAAATTTAAGGAAAGCGGTGTAAAAATCGCACTGCTGGATATGATATCTGATAATGATGCAATTAGAGATATTTTAGGGCAGCCATTTACCGTAAATGATTATCTAAACTCATTTAAATATCTGAAAAAGGTAGGTATAAAAATAGTTCCTCATATAATATTAGGATTGAGTAAAAAGGGGTTAGAAGGCGACTTAGAGTCAATAAGATTACTTCAAGAAGTTAATCCTGACGCACTAATAATCGTTGGCCTCATGCCACTAGTTGGAACACAGATGAATAATTCTAGACCTCCAACTCCGGAGGAGATGATAGTTGCCCTAAAAACTGCGAGGGATACTTTTCCTAATATTCCGATTAACTTAGGTTGTGCAAGACCCAGAGGTAAATCATTTCTCGAGGTAGAAAAGTTTGCTGTGGATTACGATATTGACGCAATAGCTTTTCCGGAAGACGAAACGTACGAATATGCAAAAGGTAAAAGGGAAATATTTTTAAGTTATGCTTGTTGTGGTAATGTAGTTTTTGATATATTTAAGGTGATAACCTCATGACACTACGTCTAGTTTCAAGTCCAGATTGGGTAAGACTAAGTTTTGGAGCAGATATGGTACTAGGTTTTTCTTCTGGAGTGTTTTTAAAGGGAGCTCTAAATACTACGATAAATCTGTTGCAATATTATCCAGATGGATGCAAAGCAAATTGCTCATACTGTGGTCAAGCTAGAGAAGTAGCCAATGGTCCAGAATGTAAAACCTTAATAAGGGTAGAATGGCCACTTAGACCTTTAAATGAGGTATTAAAGAGGATTTATGAAAGACAAGGTAACCCACAATACGGTCTTCAGAGAATATGTGTAGGTCAATTAGCTCATCCTAGGGCTTCACCAGATGCCATAGAGATAACAAGAAGGATAAGGGAGGCTGGAATTGAACTACAAATTTCAGAGTTAGTGACGGCCACTTATACGTTTAAACATCACATGATTGAAATGAGGAAAGCAGGAGCTGATATGATTGATGTTGCAATAGATGCTGCAAATGAGAAAGTGTTTGAAGAACTAAGAGGTAAGAAGGCTAGAAGCATGCACTCATGGAAGAGGTATTTAGAAGCAATAGATGAGGCAGTGGAAGTATTTGGTAAAAAGAACGCTGGTATTCACTTAATAATAGGGTTAGGTGAGACTGAGGAAGATGCAGTAAATCTGATGTGGTACGCTCATAGTAAGGGAGCTAAAATCTCGCTCTTCGCATTTTACCCAGAAGCTGGAACTCCAATGGAGAAGAAAAAACCAGTCCCAGTTCACGTCTATAGGAGAATGCAAATAGCTAGGTGGCTAATTGAAAATGATATTGTTGATATCAACGCGTTTAAGTTTGATGATAAGGGAGAACTGATTGATATAGAAATGCCATCTGGTATAACCTTAGACGAAGTAGCCCCAGCATTTATGACTAGTGGATGTCCAGGTTGTAATAGACCATACTCCAATGAGCGGCCAGGTAGAGTATTAAAGAATATTCCTTGGTATCTAAATAGAGAAATGACTTTACGTTCAATCAAAGCTTCTAGATTAGAATCCCTAATAAAGAAAGTAATAAGGTAAATATGTTCATAAAAGATAGCTCTCTAATAAGTTATTTTTCAAGCGGTTTTCCTTCGCATGTAAGAGTAAAGGCAATAGATATTTCATCTCCCGATCTTAAATTGTTTTACTCCCCGGTTAAAGGTGAGATCGTAGATATAGTACGATTCGAGATAGGACGGCCAAATAGGTTTTCTAAGACTAACTACGATTATATGGTCTTAATTGAAAATGAAAATAGAAAGAGGATAAAGATCCTTCACGTCTTACCATGGGTGGAGAAAGGCGAATATGTTAAAGAGGGGCAAACAATAGGGGAATTTCTTCAAACACCTTATACTGGTGGTGATTTACCTCACGCTCACATTGAAGGTATTACAATAAGATTTCCAAAGCTTTCAACTTATAGATATTCTAAAATTGGTATAGTGCACAAGAAAGATAAGGAGTTTTTTGATGTGATAATAAAGGACTTTGCTGAAGCTGGAAAGCTTAGAGGATTAGGTTGTTGTGGAGGATTATTGAATGCGAGTTTACCCTACGCTTGTTATGGTGGAATCATTGGGGGATTCTCTGGTCAATTGTCACTTTATGGCCTAAATTTAGGATATCTAGCGGTTAAACGTAGAACTTACCTCTTGTTTGAAGGTAAGAAGAACTTATTAAGAAATTGGGAGGAAGACGCTTCATTCAAGGTTCTTGCAAATAAGCCCATATGTGGTTTCGCGTTTATGGAAGTTGTTCTATCTTATAATGGTTACCCCATGATTAGATTCTTTTTAAACGACATAAATGTGAATGAAGGTGATGAGATTGATATATCAGAGTTCATTAGGAATCGTTTGGGATCAAAGATTTACTGAAATTTCGTTCTCTCATCCCATGATTAGGGATATGTCTAAGGCCAGAGTAAGAGATTTCATCAAATTAGTTAAGGAAAAACTCTCATTCATAGAAATAAGGCCGGAATACGCTACTGAAGAAGACTTAACGACAGTTCATACAAGGGATTACGTTAGTTTACTAAAAGAGAGCAGTAAGATTCCCTATATAGGATTTTTAGATCAAGGCGATACAATTCATTATCCGGGGATGTTTGAAGACATCCTACTAGTATTAGGTTCTTCATTTACTTCCATAAAGTATTCTAAATTCTTAGATTACGTCTACATTCCCATAGGTGGATTTCATCATGCAATACCTAATAAGGCAGTAGGGTTTTGTCCGATCAACGATGTTGCAATAGCGGCTCTTAAGCTATTTGAAAAGGGCGAAAGGGTTGCTATTGTTGATATCGATGCTCATCATGGAAATGGTCTACAATTCATACTATATGATAAACCAATTTTAAAGATGAATATTTACGCATATGATGGTAACTTCTTCCCTGGAACCGGTAAGATTTATGAAATAGGTGAGGGTGAGGGGAAGGGTTATAATATTAATATTCCTTTATCTTTAGGATCGACTGATGATATCTTCGAGAAAAGTCTGGAAATATTGGATTTATTAGAGGTCTATAGTCCTTCCTATATTCTAGTCATAGCTGGGGTAGATGGTCATAAAGATGATCAGCTAAAATCCTTAGAACTAACAACCAATTCCTATAACCTATTAGGTCTTAGAATAAGAAGAATAAAAAGGGATACTAATGCTAGTATAATAGCTTACGGTGGGGGAGGATATGGTCCAATGTCCTCCTTAAGTATGGTTTCATTTTTAGAAGGATTAGTAGGTAGAAGAACTTCTTATGAACCACTTACATTTTCTAAGGATATAGGAGAGATAAAAAGAATAGAAAAAATTATTTCAAGATTTAAAATTCTTTCCGATTTCTTTAGCTAATTCAAGCATTAATCCTAAAGTATAGCTAACGTCTTTATCGCTTGTAATTCTCAATAATCCCATAGTTCCAACTGGCCTTACGTTTGGCACATCATTAACCCAAGCTTTGAACGCCTTAGAGAACTTATCCATGACCATAACTAGTCCGTTAACGAATTGTGGATCAGACATTATCTCTAATAGTTGCATTAGTCTATCTAAACTACCAGACTTCTGCATTTCAACCAACTTATTTGTTAACATAAGTAATGAATTAACGTCTACTTGTGATATTATCTTAACAGTCTTTTCATCTGTTAGTTTCTTTAATAGTGGCATTGCTGCTTCTAGGGCACTAAGTGAAGACGCAATATCAAATTGCTGAATGATCTTTATTGCCTTATCGCTTGTTAGTTGTTTCATGATCGGTGTTAAGGCTTCTAATGCGTTAAACATAGCATCCAGGTCTAAACTTTTTATTAAATTTAGAGTTCTTTCGCTTGTTAGTTTTTCTAGTATTGGCCATATTGCTTGTATTTTTGGTAGTTGGTCCATTCCGAAGGATATGAGTGTGTTTATTAGGTCTGCCTTTTGTACTGCATCAAGTAGTGATATTCCTTGTTCCATTAAGTTAACTAACATGTCAATTTGACCTTTGCTAGACATCTGATCCATTAATGATGCAAGTTTATTTAGTGTAGGAGCCATCTTCGACGCTAGGTTAAGCAACATATCGATATCTAAGGCTTCAATAGTCTTAACAGTCTTCTCATTTGCAAGTTTCGTAAGAATTGGTACTAATTTCGAAGTACTATCTATTAAAGAGTCATAGTCTATTTGATCAAGTATCTTTAACGCTTTTTCATCTGTTAACTTCTTTATTATGGGAGATAATTTCTCTAACGCTGTAAGTGTAGAGTCTAAGTCTATCTGTGATAATAACTGTAAAGCTCTTTCGCTTGTTAGTTTTTCTAGTATTGGCCATATTGCTTGTATTTTTGGTAGTTGGTCCATTCCGAAGGATATGAGTGTGTTTATTAGGTCTGCCTTTTGTACTGCATCAAGTATGGAAACTGTTTGATCAAATAATGAAAGTAAGAAGTCCACTTGCCCTTTCTTATCCATCTCCGTTATCTTATCAGTTAATTTCTCTATTGTGGGTAACGCGTCGACTATCTTGGACAATCTACTTAAGTTTTCTGGTTTTAATATTTCCTCAAGTGGATCTACTGTTGAAATGCTCATACTACTATACCCTAAATTAATTAATCCGGCATGTTTATATATATTTAATATGTTTGCAGTTATCTCACCAAGTGCATTTGGAAAATTAAAAGAAATACTGGGTTCAAATAAGAATTATAAATTTGTCATTACAACATTAGGAGTTTCTTTTGCGATAAAGAATGGTATTGATATTGATAATGCACTAGATCATGGAGTAATAGTCAGAGCTTTTTCTCACAAACCTCCTAAGGTTGGAGATCTACCACAATATGAATCTGAAGCAATTATGGTTGCCTTAGAGCTGAACGCACTACTTATAGCGGAGGATAAGGATGTTATAGGTAAGGCAAAAGAACTTGGAGTTAACGCAGTTCAGATTGAAGAGCTTTTAACATCATCTTGAGTATCATAGTTGAAGGGAATCCACCTGGAATTTCCACCTTTTCGTTAAATATAATTTTTGGTACACTCAAAATCCTATACTTGTCTCTTTCCTCCTCATACTCTGTAGTATCGTAGATCTCCAATTTAACATTCTCATTTATTTGTGATACTTGATATAAGAACTCCGCGGTAATTGGACATTTAGTGCAATCTGGGGTTACAAACAATTTAACGTTTCCCCTCACTTGCCTTGCCAACTCCATCTCCTTTTCATCTAGGTTAACAATGTTATTAGAGATTCTTACTAACGAGTTAAGAAATGGCCATAGCTCATTTGCTATTGGAATACCATAATAAGTATAGTAAACTCTATCTCCCTTCTTAACTTTAACAAGAGGTTTTTTACAATTATCTAGGGTCTCCACTTTGACGTAATTTTTAAACTCATGAAATAAGTCATCTCCATTACAATGCTGGATCGTTATATCTCCCTTCTTAATCGCGTTAAGATACTCCTTAATAACGTAATCATAGCTCATATGAAATACCTCAAACTTTCTATACCTTCTAGTGATTTAATAATTGAGTTTTCTAAATCTTCTCTATTTTGAAACCTTTTAATAATATAAATGGTTGTACCATTCAATTCATATTCCAATGGTGCTCCTAATCCTTGAGAGATCCTAGATGCTCTTGCATACTTTGTCCCCATTCCTATCAGATCATCTAAACTCTCCTTACCTGTAGGTAATGGAATTGGCAAAAATATGGCTGAGTTTTCAATAAAGAACTCATAGTCATCCATTATCACCCTTTCCCTTTTTCCCTCATTAAATAGGGAAAATCCCTTCTTCCTTAAGTACTCCTCAAGTTTTCCCATCCTTACTCTTATATCTATCCACATCTAAATCAAAAAAGCCCTTCGCTGCGTTAACTATGGCCTCAGATAATGAAGGATGAACAAAAGGCATTAGCGCTAAACTCTCTATTCTCATTCTATTATTTACTACTAACGTTAAAATATTGATTAATTCTTCAGCTTTGTCACCAATTACTTCTCCAAAAACTATCTCATTCCTCTCATTTATTCCTATTTTAACGTAGCCATCCTTTATTCCGTTAATAATCGCCCTTGTGATAGCAGCGAATGGGAAAACTGAAAACTTCTTAGCTTCTTTGTGATCACCTATAACACCTACTTGCGGATCGGTGTATAATACTACAGGTATTTTAAAATTGTCTGGTGGAATAAACGCAGTCTCCTTAAGGATATGTAGTGACGCAACTAAGGCATCGAACATCGCCGAATGTGCCGTTTTCCTTTCCTTATTTATCACATCACCTATTGCATATGCATTATTCTTTATTTGTTTATATTTGTCAACATTTATTCCACATTCATCAATTTCTAACCCGAGTTTCTCTATACCTTTGGGGAGCTGTGGTCTTCTTCCAGTAGCGTAAACTACCACATTTCCCTCTATCTCACCCTTCTCCGTGATCACTTTACCATCACGAAGCTTCACTATTCTAGTGTTTTCCACTACATTTACTCCATCGAACTCTAAGGAATCTTTCACAACACTCCTAACATCCTCTGGAAAAGTTGGTAAAATTTCACTTCTAGATAACAAGGTAACTTGTGATCCTAATCTGGAATATATTTGAGCTATCTCAACTCCTGCGTAACCTCCACCAATTACTACCATGGAAGAAGGTATGGAATTCAAATTGACCGCATCATCCTCACTTATTGCATCGTCAATACCATCAATATTCGGTATCATCGGTTTTGAACCGGTAGCTATAATTAACTTATCGAATTCAACAATTCTCCCATTTACCTTTACTTCACTAGGAGAAATTATTTCAGCCTCGCCTAACTCGGTCTCACCACCTGAATCCTCAATTAACCTCCTACCTGCATTTGATAAATAATTTACAATTTCATTTCTCTTACTAAAAAGAAGATCCTTGTATTCAATTTCACCATCTAAACCTAGATAGTACACAATTTCTTTAAATCTGTTTAATAAGAAAGTTACGTCAAAAAGAAAAATACTTGGCACACAACCGAAGTTTACACAAACTCCGCCAAATTTCTCCTTTTCGATTACTATTACCTTCTTGCCTTTTCGCGCCAATATGCTTCCAGCAACATAACCAGCAGTACCGCCGCCAATCACTACTATATCATATTTCATGCTAGATCATTTAGAAGAATAATGTCCTATCAGCTTCCATTGTTAGATCTATTAACGTAGATCCTCCAACTAGTTCTATACCTTCTACCACATCATCTTCTTTCATATGACACATATCCTTTAAGCTTTGTACACAAACATACATCTTAACTCCATTGTCCTTTGCCATATCGAAGAAGTGTATGAATGGATTCCCACCCTTTTTTCTCTCCTCCTCTTGCCATTTCTTATCTAGTAGTTTTGGTCCCTTTATCATAAAGAACACTGAAGTCTCATATTCCATTGAAGCTGCTATTGAAGCCATAAATAATGGGGCATATGTCCTATCTAAATCCTCAGGACCATGAGTTACTACAATTAATATCTTCTTTTTTTGCTCTTCTTCTTGACCCTGAGTTTGAGCTTGAGCCATATTTTATTCCCAATTATAACTTCTTAAAGAACTTACTTAAATTTTTTATTAAACCTTTATTCTCTACTAATAGGTTGCGGAAAATAGGAAATAATTAAAATAAATGATAAGGATAAAGCTTAAATAACTTAAACGTAAAAATAAATATGGTGAAAAAATGGTCGAAGAAAAGAAGAAGAAATTATCAATAATAGTCTTCTCTGGTACGATAGATAAGTTAATGCCAGTTGGAATTTTAACATCAGGTGCCGCAGCATCTGGATATGAAGTTAACTTGTTCTTCACATTTTGGGGGTTACAAGCAATCACGAAAAGGAGTCTGAATAGTCAACAACCACCTCAGATTGATAAGAACTACGAACAAATGGGTCCAGTAATGATGCAAAAGATGCAGGAAATGAAGTTCCCAATGTGGCATCAACTAGTACAACAAGCTAAGGAGGTTGGAGAAGTTAAAGTATTTGCATGCTCTACCACTATGGAGTTCTTCGGAATAAAGAGAGAAGATCTAGCTGAGTTCGTAGATGATGTAGTAGGTGTTGCCACATTCTTAGATAGAGCGGAAGGAGGAACCACTCTATTTATCTGAGGTGAAAGGGTATGTCTCAAGAGGTTAGGATTGCAAAGACGTTAGATGCTAGGGGGATGTATTGCCCCGGCCCAGTTTTAGAAACTGCAAAGGCAATTAAGCAAATAAATGTTGGTGAGGTTTTGGAAATACTTGCAACTGATCCTGCTGCGAAACCTGACATTGAAGCGTGGGCTAGGAGAACCGGAAACCAAGTAGTTGACATACAACAACAAGGAGGAGTAACAAGGATATTAATTAAAAGAATGAAATAAGTTAAGCTAGAATTCTTTTTTAACAAAGTTTATAAGTATCTAATTCTTCTATTTAATTGTGAAATGGTATGGCTACTAAAACTATATTGCCTCCTCTTCCTGACGATCCAAGATTTCTAGATATGTCATATGATGTTCAAGGACCACTACCGGAAGAAGAGAGGAACTTGCTAAGTAATTTAAAACCAGAGGATAGAGAAGTAGCGATAAAGTTCTGGGAAGCTGTTAAGAGCGATTTCAGATATGACGAGTATTTAAGAGGGTGTTTGAACTGTGGCGTTTGTACCTCAGGCTGCCCCGCGGCAAAATTCTACGATTTCGGTCCTAGGGAAATGATACAGTATATGATGAGGGATGAAGTGGACAAGATATGGGAGTTTGTAAATAAGAAAGTTTGGGCTTGCGTACAATGCTACACTTGCTCAATGAGATGTCCATTTAATAATGAAATAGCTGGTTTGATAATGGTATTAAGAGAATACGCTGTGAAATTTGGTTTACAATCAGCTAAGGAAGTATTAGCTCCTTATAGAAGAGTCTTATTAACAGTAATCACAACGGGTAATCAAGTTACACCAGATATGATCCAACCCGATGCCTTCCCAGATTGGGGACCACAAGCTGTAGAGGAGTCTAAGAATATGGATGTGTATAGGAAGGCAGTTCCAGTTGATCTTTTACAGAGGACTGATATAGGCTGGCACGCTTCATTACAGACTGCAGTTGAAATGATGACTATATTTGTCGAAGCAGGGGTTCTAGATTCCTTAAAGAACGTCGATAAGGACTTATATGATATGATTATGGATATATATGAGGAAAGGAAGCAACAATTAGAGGAAATCAAGGAGAAGTGGGAGAAAGGGGAGTTAAAGGAAGAGGACCTACCAGATAGTTGGTTAGAGTTATAGTATACTTTTTCTTTATAGGAGTATTTTTTCTGTAAAGTTTGTTACTATATAAACTGTATCATAATACTAAGAGTGAGTTGGTTGTATCTGTAACTAACGTTTTTACCTCAAGTTGTGATAAAAATTATATTTACCCTTTCTTCTTGTTAGAAAGAAGTTTTAAAATAAAGTTTATAAATCTGAAATAACTAATATAAATAAGGTGGAATGTTGAGTCAAGAAGAGAAGCAAATTCAAAAGGCTGTTCAAGAAGCCTTCCCGATGTCTGATAATGTTGATTGGAATGAAGTTTATCAGAGGATAATTTATAGATATAGTACACCTCATGGGCTAGAACACGTTAAAGAGGAAATGTATAAATTGGAGGATAAAGGTGAAATCATTATACATCATATTAAGCCCTATAACAATCCAGTAGAAGCTCAAACACTAAATGGATCTCCAAAGAAAATACCCACAACCAAATTATGGCATCATAAGAGTTGTGGGCAATGTGGTCACATTCCCGGTTATCCAACCTCTGTTTTCTGGGTGATGAATAAGTTAGAGATAGATTATCTAGATGAACCCCATCAGACCTCATGTACTGGATGGAACTATCACGCTTCTGGTGCGTCTAACCCCGTAGCCTTGGCAGGAGTATATGTAAGGAACATGTGGAGAGCTTATGAAACAGGTTACTTCCCATTAATACATTGTGGAACCTCATTTGGCCATTATAAAGAAGTTAGGAACATGATAATACTACACAAGGAGATAAGAGATAAGCTAAGACCAATTATGAGAAAATTGGACATGGATATTGTAATACCAGAAGAGGTAGTTCACTATTCTGAATGGTTATATGTAATGAGTAAGAAAGCTGCACAACAGAAAAAGTACACTCTAGATAATATTAAAGCAGCTGTTCACACCCCATGCCATGTTTATAAGCTAGTTCCAGAGGACACTGTTTACGATCCGGAAGTATTCCAAGGTAGAAGGCCAGCAGCACCATCTGGAACGGTACAGAATTTCGGCGCTAAGCTAGTGGATTATTCAACCTGGTGGGATTGTTGTGGATTCGGATTTAGACATATCCTAACAGAGAGGGAATTCAGTAGGAGTTTCGCATTATTTAAGAAGGTTATACCAGCAGTTGAGGAGGGAAATGCTGATGTCTTTGTAACTTCCGATACGGGATGTGTTACTACACTAGATAAGAGTCAGTGGGCTGGAAAGGCTCATGGCTTCAATTATAACCTACCGGTGTTAGCTGATGCGCAGTTTGCGGCTTTAGCAATGGGTGCAGATCCCTACATAATTGCACAAATTCACTGGCACGCAACAGATGTCGAAGGTTTCTTAAGAAGGATAGGCGTTCCAGTAGATGACTATAAAGAGAAGTTCGTACAATATCTACAAGATTTAAGAGAAGGTAATGCTGAGCCACAATACTTGTATCCAAAGCATAGAAAGATTGACTTCTACTTATCCTTGCCAGATAGAGTAAAATGGTATAAGAAGGAGGTACCAAAGTAAATAGAGTAAAAGCAAAGTTTTTTAAATTAAATTTACTTAATAAAAGGTGGTGATTAAGTGGCGAGTAAATCTGTCCTAGTTATAGGTGCGGGGCCCGCAGGTCTTTCTGCAACTAAAGAACTGGCGAATATGGGGGTTAATGTTATACTTGTTGAGACAGAGTCGTTCTTAGGTGGTACACCCAAGAGGTTAAAGTACAGTTTATTATTCCCCGAGTTAAGACCAGCTTCAGAGGTTATAGATCCATTAGTAAAGACTGTTCAAGAGAATGGAAACGTTAAGATTTATACGGAAAGCATAGTTGATGCTGCTAAAAACACCTCTGATGGCTTTGAGGTAAGCATCAAGGATAAGAAGGGTAATGTAAAGGTGGAAAAAGTTAATGCGATAATCGCAGCTTCTGGTTTTGAACACTTCGATTCTAGAAGGAAGTATGAATACGGTTATGGTATAATTCCCAACATATATCAAATATCTGACATAGAGGGTATGCTTCATGATAATAAGCTAGTCACTACTAAGGGAACTCCACCTAAGAGAGTTGCGATATTATTATGTGTAGGTTCTAGGGATGCCACAGTAGGAAATACTTATTGTTCTAGAGTATGTTGTGCAGTCTCAATAAAGCAAGCTATGGAGATCAAACAGAGAATTCCAGATGCGGTAGTTCACATCTACTACATGGATATAAGAACTTATGGTCTAATGGAGGATAAATTATACTGGAAATCGCAACTAGATTACAGGATTGGTTATATTAGAGGTAGAATTTCAGAGTTCATGAGAGGTCCTAATGATACTGTGATAATAAAGGGAGAAGACACAATGAACTTGAATAGGGCATTGGCTGTACCTTATGATATGGTAGTATTAGCTAATGGAATGGAGCTTGGATTGGGTTCAAAACAAGTGGCTAAGATATTGGGATTAGAGTTTGAAGAGCACGGTTTCGTTAAGCCGTTAGATCCAGATAGGCTACCAGTCCAATCCACTAAGAAAGGAATATTCTTAGCTGGTGCTATAACCGGACCTAAAACTATCTCAGATTCAATAACTGAGGGATATGCAGCAGCAATGAAAGCTTATGAATACGTTACTCATGGAATATGGGAAGAGTCGGATTTCGCGAAGAAAACAGCTGAAGCGAAGGTGGTACATCATTAACATTTTTTTAAACATCGATTATGTAAGGGATATTTTTAACGCGATGTTAGCCAAGGATGTAAATAATACTGTGAGAAATAATCCTAAGGAGTCACTATCGGTAATAATTAAAGCAATGCAAATGAAGACCGATTTCCTAAATTCTTCAGAGATCAATACGGAGGAAGATGTAAAGAAGTTATTTGATGTGATATTTTATGCTAAGAGGCATTACAATGAAATTATAGGTAATAATGGAATTGATAAGATTAAATTAGCCTTCAAAACCCTTAGAAACAAGGATTTGCCTTATGGTGAAAGAGTTAAAGCTTTTACTTCGCTTAAGGCAAGTGAACCAGAAGACATAGAGGACATGGCTAGGGAAATAATTCACTTTTTAGAACCAGAAAAGTATCCATTGTGGACTAGATGGTTGTGGAACCCAAACAAAAATTCTGGTTCCATCACTTACATACTAAAGGATGGAGTAGTGTTGAAGAATGAAAAGGATTATTTTGACGCGGTTTCCGAATTGAGGGATGTTCTTTCAATCTTTGGGTTAGACTCACCTAATTATTATTACGCCTCAATTTTTTTAGTATATTCCTACGTTAGATACGTAGATTACGCAACTCTACTGGCTGTGGATAGAAAGGGAGGTGGACTTTATCCATCTCACCTTTCTACTACAGCCATGGTTTTAGGTCTCAAATCCTTCCTTAGGGTGATCCAACTTGCCAATTCCTGAATTAGAAAAATCCATAGTTAAAGGTCTAATTCAAAAAGACAAGGTAATAGTGGATGGCGTAGAGCTAGATGGAACGTGGAACGCCTTCATGATTGAGAGAACACAGACTGGTTACGATCCTACAGTATGGGACGAGATAGCCAATACTCTAGAAGGCGTTACAATAAGCGCTTGCTGGCAATGCGGGACTTGTACCTCAGGTTGTACAATGAGAGAATACGATCCAGACTATAGTCCAAGACGATTTATAGATTTAGCCAGAAAGGGCGACAAACAAGCACTTATTGAATTGCAAAACTCACTCTGGAGATGTGTATCATGTCAGAAATGTACTCACAGATGTCCTAAGGGAGTGCTAGTAGAAGAAGTGGTACATTCAATTCATCATTATCTATTAAAGCATGGGTTAGTTAAGAAAGATCCCGGTACAATATTTGATGAAATATTCCTAGAGACTGTGATCAAAAACGGCGGAAGAATTTCAGAACTAACATTAGGTGCTGCCGCAGCTAAAGCTGGAATGGTTACACTGAGTTTAAAGGATCTAATTAATATAAGTGCAGCGATATTGAAAGGAGGACTTATAAAAGATGTTTTAAGGCCAAATAGAGTTAAGAATTGGGATAGAGTACAAAAAGTATTGGAGGAAGCAATGAAGGAGGAGGTGGTACCAGAATGACATTACCTACACCTTATGGTAAAGTAGCATTCTATCCAGGCTGTGCTTTAGATGGATTAGGTAAATCTTATGACATCTCATTAAAGCTAGTTGCACAGGATTTAGGTATCCCATTAGAGAAGATCGAGGACTATAACTGTTGTGGTGCATTGGAAGTAAAGAACGTAAATACTATGGCAGGAATATTATTACCAGCAAGGAATTTAGCGTTAGCAAGGGAAATGGGAGCTGATGCGGTAGTTTCAGCTTGTCCTGGCTGTCACTATTCCTTATCTAGAACTCAATATTATCTAACTAAATACCCAAAATTAAGAGAGAAGACTAATATGTATTTGGAAAAAATGGGTACTAACAATTACGATCTAAAGCTGATGCTAGTTCACGCTGTTGAATATATTTATAATACCGTAGGGATTGAGGCTATTAAGACTAAGGTAAGAAGACCACTCACTGGATTAAAAGTGGCACCTTATTACGGTTGTCTATACGTTAGACCCAAATCATATACTTTGGCCGGATATATGAAAATGAGGGATGATCCAGAGAGACCATTCTTCATGGACGAAATACTGAAGGCGTTAGGTGCGGAAGTCGTACCATTTGAGGCTAAGACAATGTGCTGCGGCGGTCCTCATGTTTACTCTGATGTAGAAGTAGCCTTACACTTAGAGGCTAGAATATTAAAGGAGGCTAAAAGAAACGGTGCGGAAATATTAGTCACAGATTGTCCACTAGGCCACGTAGCTATTGAAACTAACATGGAGAAAATAGCTAAAAAATATGGTGAAGATCTAAGGACACCATTAGCTTACTTCTCACAACTAGTGGCCTTCGCCTTTGGTCATAGCCCAGAAGAAACTTTACTTACAGCCAATATTACTAATCCAATGTCAATACTCAAAAGATATTTGTAACCTTTTTCCATTTATTATATATGCCTTTTTTCTTTATAGATTTTTAACACGCATTACGGTATAAGACTATATAATTACATGGAAGAGCCTAAGCTTAGAGAGGATGGAATAGAGATAAATCGAATTGTATTAAATCCGATTTATAAGTACTCATGTGACTGTTGTGTAGATGGTTTTTATCAGCAATATCTTTGGGGAAGGAAAGACTATAGCACTTTCACGTGACTTTTAAATACTTCTAGTTACTTTTAATTACTGCGGAGAGGTATCTAACACCTAGTGAGGTTGCTGAAATATTTGGCATGAGCAGGAGTGGTGTTATTAAGTGGATTAGGGAGGGGAAGATAAAGGCCGTTGAAGTTAACGGTAGGTGGAGAATACCTTACAGCGAAATTGAAAGATTACTGTCTGGCGGTGGAAGGGTTAAACAAGTAGCGATTTACGCTCGAGTTTCATCAAATACACAAAAGGACGACTTGGAGAGGCAGTTGGACGCATTGAGAGAATGGGTTAGGAAAACTCTCGGAGGAGTGAGTGTAATAGAAATTAAGGATATAGGTTCTGGATTGAAAGAGGATAGGAGAGGGTTAAAGAAGTTAATAGAATTAGCCAAGAGGAGGCAAATTGACGCAGTTATAGTAGCTTATAAGGACTAACACGTTTCGGTTTCGAATACCTCGTAGAGTTATTCAAAGCTTACGGAGTAAACGTTATTGTGGCTTTCCAAGATGAACCTAAGGATTACACGCAGGAGCTAGTGGAGGACTTTGTAGAAATCGTTAAATCATTCGCCTCTAGAATTTACGGTCACAAATATGAGAAGGTGGTAAAATGTGTTGAAGACGTTGAAAAGGACGGTTAAACTGGAGAGCGACTCTCTGAACGAGTGGAAATACCGCGTTCTTAAGGAGGTTGAAGAATATCAGAAGAAGATTGTTAATGAAATGATTGAGGTAATCCTATCAGAGGGCTTACAGACCACTAGGAAGAAATTACATGAGAGGTTTTACAATCATTATAAGGAGAAGTACCCCTTCCTACCTTCAAGGGTTATTGAAGGTTCTTATATTGTAGCTGGAAGGATTGTTAAGAGTTTCAGAGAAAGGAAAAAGAAAGGATTAACGAGGAAGGATAAACCAGAGTATAAGAGAGTTGTAATCACTATTCCTAACACGGTTAATTGGAGGTTTAACAAGGTTTCTGTCAGCGTCCTAACTCACAAGGGTTGGGTTGAGATACCCCTCAAGTTCACCAAGCAATTTACCCGCTACGTATATGAAGGTTGGAGGGTTTCGCAAGAGCTTAAGCTGAGGTTAGTGGGTAGGAAAGTCCTAGTTTGGTTGACTTTTGAGAAGGAGGTTGAGGTTGACACGAAAGACGGCAATCATATCTCTATTGACGTTAATGAGAATAACGTCACGGTAGCGGTTTTTGAAGATTTTAAACTCAAGGAATTGAGAAGATATGAGACTGGGTTAGGGAGGATTGTGGTTAATTACTCCTTGAGGAGGGAAGAGATTACTAAGGGGCATTCAACTAAGGACGAGTTAATAAAGAAGAAGTTGGGGAAGCTGAGGGAGAGGGAGAGGAAAATTGACGTGTTAAGGAAGACTGTTAAGAGGATAACAGAGCTTGCTAGGAGTTTAAGTGCTAAAGTCGTAGTAGGTAAGTTTTCCTCAAGGTCTAAGGATAAGATGGAGAGCAATAAAAATGATAAGCTTAGGCATAGGATTCACCAGTGGAGTGTTGTTAAATTTGTGGAGATGTTGAAAACTCAGCCGATAGACGTCGCGGAGGTTTCTGAATCTTATACTTCCTCTATTAACCCATTTAACGGTGAGAAGTTGAAGAAGAGAAAGCAGGTAGTTGAGAAAGTTATCAAAGTTTTAAACCCCCATCTGATGACGGGCTCTGCTCACGAGGGTGGGGGTGTAAAAGTACTGAAGGTGAACGCTAGGTACTTGGAAAGCGGTGAAGTTCTTTTGGAGAGGGATTCTATTGCTCCTCTTAACTTGGCAAGAAAGGTGGATGGGAGGGTATTGGTGTTTCCCTCGACTAGCCCCAATGAGTTAAGGGTGACTGTGTATGATCCCTTAAGAGGGGTGCCCGTGGTGGAATTAGAAGTAATTAAAAGTAAGGATAAGTTACGCCACGGGTAAACACAAGTGGATAGGGGTATAATTGGTGTAGTTCTAAGTCCTAAACATCACAACTTTTCATTACGTCATTCATCGCTTAACTTCGTGTATGAACTAATAGATAGGAAAGGATTAATTCTAGTACTATATGATCCTTCTTTAGATGAACTAAAATGGTTATTGGATAAATATACTTTTCCCGTTGTACTCATTAATAGTGAACACGTTGTTAATAACGAGAGAGTCTATTATGTAGTGAATCATTCTTCAACAATTATCGATCCAAGAAGAAGTATTTATGGTAGTGATGCTCCATACAATTCTCTTAATTTAATCCAAAGTGCAAAACTCTTTATAAAAAATCATGGCTATGATAAGGATGTTGCATACAAAAACGCAACTGAACTATTGAACAAGGTTAATGCTAATTTATAATAAGACCAACATTAAAGGTTTTTATAATAACTTTCCGATATTTGTTATTGAAATGTGTGAGTTTAAAGTAGTTACTGTTGAAAGACCCATAAGGCAAGATAGTAATATTGTCTTAATTGACTATTATGATTTTGTTAAAATAAGTGATACTAAAATAATGAACGTCCTTGTAAAAGATTCAAGGGAAAATTACAGTAAAAGCTATTATTATTACATCAGAGATTATCTCAATAAGTTAAGGATACTTAAGGAGAATATGATTAACGTCAAGTTAGTGTTTCCTTTTGAAAAGGCTAATGGTTCGTTAAACCTTAAAAAAGGAATAATTTACGTAACTAACGATAAGCAAGTAGTTTATATGAACCTACATTCAAATGTATACACTAATTGTGAAAATTGTATAGCAAAACCCTTCTGTACTTACTATTTAGCAAAAATTGTTGGGGAAAGTAGGTTAAAAATTGGTGTAAATAAGGGCAATCCTGGAGAAAGTTGGGATAAGGCTATATCCTCTTTACAATCTAAGTATGTGAAGTCTAAAGTAATTGAACTTCCTCCTTCTGTTTAGGCAGAAAGTTTAATAATCATTTATCAATATCCTCAGTAATAGTGATGAGCCCAGCTCACTAGATTAGATGAAGAAGGGTACGAACGCTGATAAAAAGTTTAATAATGTTTTTGTTTTCATAGTATCACATGAATCCAATAATCTTGGCTCTCTTTGATGTATCAATATTCATCTTGCTAGCGGAAATTTTAAGCTCTCTTGTACAGAAGCACAGTTTGCCTAAGCTGATAGGCGAGTTATTGACTGGAATGATAATAGGTCCTTATGCCTTAGGTTCTTTATTAAATCAGTTAGTGGGTTTCTCCTTGATAAGTATAAATACTTATATCGAATTTTTAGCTGAGTTTTCAGTAATTCTGTTAATATTTGCCTCTGGTCTAGAACACGGAATTGCACCGATAAAATCTTCTGGAATTCTAGGATTGCTAGGGGCAACGTTTGGGGCATTATTACCTTTTTTTGCAGCATACTACTTCTATATGCCAGATTTTGGTTTAGATTCCTCGCTGATACTTGGTGTTGCGATGGGAGCTACCAGTCTTGCAGCTGTAGCATCTATAATAGAGGAAGAGAAATTGAAGGGTAAGGGCATAAATTTCATGGTATCTGCTGCTGCAGTAGACGATGTAGTGGATTTACTCTTGTTATCTGTCATTCTAGCTATTTTACAAGGTACGTCTATAAGCGTTACCTCTATCAGTTTGAAAATAATTACCCTTGTAGTCATATGGCTAATTATTTTAACAGTCTCAGTTATCTTAGTTCCGAAAATCACTGATAGATTAAGCGATAAGTACATTGAGGAGTTTCCGCTGGCGGTGCTATTCGGCTTGACGTTATTAATGGTGTCATTGGGTTATTCTCCCATAATTTCAGCTTTCGTTGCTGGAGTTGCATTTGCAAATAGTATAAAAAGCGAAAAAATTAAGGAAATTAGTAACACATTACTTAGCGTTTTTGGACCATTATTTTTTGTATACATAGGAGCTGAAGTTAATTTCCTAACACTTAATCTCAATACGTTATTGCTATCCTTAGAATTAACTGCCATAGCAACCATTTTAAAGTGGCTAGGAATCTTCCCATTCGCTCTAGCTTACTTAAGAAGCATAAAAGCTGCTAATACAGTAGCATTTGGAATGGTACCTAGGGGTGAAACCGGGTTAGTTATTGCTTCCATAGGTCTTTCATATAACGCGCTAAATCAAGCGGAGTTTGAGAGCATAGTTTTCATGTCAATGTTTACTACCTTGATAGGTAGTGCATTGTTTAAAGTCTACGCTAAGAAGCATTTGGTCTCATGATTAAGCTTAAGATTAGCGCAAAAGAGATTAGAGAAGTTACAGCAGCGAACAAGTATGCATATGTGTAGCTTATTTGATACAATAACCCCATGATCACATTACCGAGAAATATTCCAACGCTTCTACCCGCTGATAAATACCCCATACTTGTACCATATGCCTCCTCTTTAGTTATTTTAGATATTATTGTGGGTTCAAAAGTCTCAGTTGAGGCAACACTAATTCCCATTAAGAAAGAAAGGGGATAAAGGGAAAACAAACCAATGCCAGATAAATACGCAAATCCAAGAGACCCTATTGCCCCAATTAAGTATCCTAGAAACGCTAAACTTTCAAATTCCCTTAGTTTCATTCTACCAAATAAGTAACCAAATAGTGAAGAAGCGCCGAGGAACACGCCATAGGCCAATACTCCCAAATAGTCTTTTCCAGTAATTTCCGTGGTAGTTAGTATTGGAAAGCCGAAGCTGTATTGACTAAATCCAAAGAACATTGTAGATAATATGACAGTCCAGAAGACCCTTTTTTGCACTATTTTACTCTCTGTCTTCTTTTCCCCTTTCTTTCCCGCGTTAACTAGACTTAAAACTATTGTTGACATAAGCAAAGGTATTGAGGTGAATAATAGAATGAAAAATATGGAAACATGGAGGTAAAGTAGCACAGTCAGATAAATTATTGCTAATAACGCTCCAGCTATATCTAAGGAATGCAAAATTCCAAAGGCTTCAGATCTCTCATCTGGTGATGTAACTTCAGCCATCATTGCCCTTCTTGGTGGGGATCTGAAGTTCCTAAACCACCAGCCTATCATGAAGAAAATAAGGGCTTGAATGTAATTCCCTGCTAGTCCTATTAGAGAAACAAACAAGATGAGAATATTTCCTAAAATTGCAATCCTCTTTCTACCATACTTGTCTCCCGCTATACCACCTAGATAAGCCATTACAGTACCAATTCCGTAATTCAATGCTTCAGCTAAGCCGTAAAGGGGTATTGGGGCCTTGAAAATCAATACGAAAATTATTGGAAAAGACGCTACTACAGCTTGATATCCGAGATCGGCGAAAAAGGCTGAAAATGAGATTTTCAAGACTTCATTTCTGTTTTTAAGCATATGAAAATGTAGTTGGAAAATAATATAAAAAATAATAATGTCTTATCTTCTCCTTCTTATTAGAGAAAATATTGCCAAAACTATTGCGACAATACCAAGTACTAAAGATATAGTCTCATATTCTGATAATGCAGTCCTTAAGGAAGATATGGAAGATGACAAACTATTACTTACATTAGTCAACTGATTAGATATCGCACTAACCTTACCATTTATATTGGTTAAACCGTTTTCAAAATATATATAGCTACTATTGCTACTACTTAAACCATCGCTCTGAATTGCCGTAATTGTTAGATTATATCCACCATCTGGGTAGTTTTGAGTATTTATAGTTACCACATGAGTCCCATTGTTTGTAAACGAATTTATCAGATTACTATTTAAGTATACGTTAACTTCACTTACATCTTCACCTACCACGGTAACAGTAACGTTAATAGTTCCAGTTACGTTCTTAGAAGGCGAGTTTATTGTAATAGTTGGTAATTCTGGATGTAAACCTTGAATGTGAACGTTTATTGGAACTACTTTAGAGTCAATTACATTTAATCCATTTATACTTCCACCTATTGCGTATAGAGTTGAATTGTATAATACAATATTATTTGAATTAGTCTGCATCATGAACACTGTAGAATTTCTAATTACCAAACCAGATATATTTCCACTCAATATTTTTACGTTACTGTTAATTATGGTAACGTTGGTAAGGAAGTCATTCAATAGATTACCATTTGCATTCAATATCTTCACGTTAACTAAATTCGCGTAATATGGTAACGTTTTATCTAAGGTTTGATTCGCAATTAAAGTATATGGCAACACGTTGATCGTATAAGCATTACCGGGGTTGGTAGTGGTTGGATTTCCTAAGGCAGAAATTCCGGTTATTAAGATCTTGAATGGCATCCCGAAATATCCTTGTCCAGCTAAGTAAGTAAGATTTCCAGCGCTAATCGTTGAAGGCAGTGTGAAATTTCCTTCCCATTCTCCTACCTTAGGATTATACCATAACGGTATCTCTATTATTGAGCTTATCGTACTGTAATCAAATGAGAGGCTGGAGGGATACACAGTGGCACTAAACATTCCAAACTTAACTTCACTAGTACCATTAGTTATATTAGAGTAAATGAAAATAGTCTGTCCCTCGAATGCGTAGATAACTGACTTCACTGAAATCATAGCTTGATTAGAAACGTATATCTGACCGTAGTAGAATCCTTGAATTGTAGTGTTTAAAGTATAAGAGTGATAGGTTGCAAACAGTAAAATGTTATAAATCCCGGGAGAAGCATTTTTGGGTACGTATAAGTATCCAAAGTATATTCCATTCGGTGATAATGGAATATTAGCCTCACTTATTGCAATTCCGTTACTATTCACCAATTTAGTAGTAATATTAGTACCGTAAAATACGTCTTGGAATGTACTACTTGGTAAGTTAAATGGTGGTATTATCGTTCCTTCTATTGTAATGTATTGCCCCGGAGAAACACCACCAGGCTCAACTACCACTTGTGGCAATATGAATAAGCTTTGCATGTATATTCCATTAGTAAATGCATCAAATCCATATGCACTGTCCACCGCTTCAATCAATAAATTCCCTACGCTTAGGTTTGCTGGTAAATCGATAACTCCTACACCATCTTTAATAGGTACATTTAAAGTCCTTACAAGTGTGTATTCGTTTGTTGTTATGTTATAGGAGTAAATATTAAGGGTAATATTCATTACTCCAATTGGCGCCTGGAAATATGAGTTAGATAAGGTAATTCCCAGTTCAGCATTACCCAACTCTACATAAACTGGTGTAAAAGTCGTCGTATAATTGAATGTTATGTAGTATCCAGAGAAGGTCTCATAGTACCCAATTCCTCTTAATCCATCACTACTTCCATAAACGTAGACAAATAAGATACCACTAGCTTTATTGGATAAAACACCACTACCAGTCCATAATTTAGTAAGTGAATTATATGTCAGATTAAACGTAGTTAAGTTCCCAAGATAGTTCTCTATTAATGCCTTGAATTCTCCAGTTTGTACTGGACTTCCGTTAGGATATGTTATATTAGCAGTGACTAGAATACGTTGTCCAGGATAGAATTGTTGAGGAGATACTGTGGGTATTGATGTATTGTAAACGCTAACTATCACATTTAGCTCTTTTGATAAATTAAGTGTGGGTAGTATTTTTTCAAAATATCCTGCGTTAATTGTACCGTAGCCTGTTACCAAGTTATAGCCATAAGTTGCAACCCACGGTATGTTATAACCAAACGTTATTGGCTCTATTACCTTACCGTAGTAATTCTCAGCCATGTAAGTTAGTATAGGATTAAGTAAACCTATTCTATGATGAGTATAGCTTTCAATTGTGGCTAGCACTCCAGCAGTTAAAGGAGAAGCCTCACTTGTGCCACCTGTTATCCCGGTTGTGTTACTTGGTAAAACGATGTATATTCCAGGATATACATTGGCGTTAGCGGAGATCTCTGGTATTAACTTACCGTTTGGATAAGTAGATGGTGTAGGTAGTCCCCATTGATACCACGGTTTAGGCTCTATTATACTTACACCACCAGTTGAACCACCATAATTTACATTATTTGGAACGAAACCATAGTTGGACCAAGCAGTCTGATAATACGAACCGTTAGGGAATTGCACATATACAGTCGTACCTCCCACTGAAGTTACGAAAGGTGACGTTGAGGGATACCCTACAGTGCCTATTGGTCCATTACTATACCCAGAGCCTCCAGCATCTCCAGAACTTGCTAGGAAAGTTATTCCCTCAGCTGAACCTAGTGCATAGTACTCATCACTTAATATTATACATGAATAGAATGATGGCCCGTTGAAAAATGAGGAAAAGAGACTTTCTTGTATGCTAAAGCTTTGGGATAACGTATCAACTTTATTTTGACTTGTAATATATGCGATAATAGCGGGTAAAGGAATATTTGGATTAGCGATATATAGCGTTATGTTAGCCTTTGGAGCTATTGCGTGTGCTACTTCAACATCCAGGCTAATCTCTCCAGCCCAACCAGTTACAATACCTAAGTTAGGATTATAGGGTCCAATTGGTACTACACTAAAGTTGGGAGGATTTGGTAATCCAGTTATTTTATCAAAATACGCTAATTGCTGTACAATGTAAGGATCGCCATAAAAGTCTAGTATTCCTATTGTAGTATTCTCTCCCTCTGTAGTAACATTGTACACTTTTTGTAACACAGTTGGCCAATAGCCTTCAAGTGGAAATGTTTGATTTATCTCTTGCTGAAAACTCTTTATTGTACTCTCTGTAATTAATGTAGATGGATGGGCGAAGAATATTGCAGAAATGTTACTGGAGTATACATAGGCGTTTATCTTGGGATATCCGTAATTAGTGTAATAGGTTACGGAACCATTAGAGTAAACCGCATACTTAGTACCTAAATACTTCTCAACTTGCCCCACTGTACCTTTTATTACTATTACTGAGTTCGATGCAGTAAATATCACTTGAAATCCGCTACTTTTGAGGTAGTTTAGAATTTGGTTATACTCTTCAGTAGGTAAGAATAACTGCTGAACCTCGTGAGGACTTAAGAATTTATGATATAATGGTGAAGCTGGATTTGAAGCTCCACTGGCGTAATAGTATAATAGATCTAGATTTTTAAGTGGTACGAAGATTGTAACTATTACCTCTTCATTGGCATTTAGTGTTCCTATTTCTCTAAATCCTTTCAAAGTTATTGGATTCTGGTACATATTGGGATTTGATGCAAAAACTAATGGTATAATGGAAATTAATAGCATCGACATTAAAAATATATATCTATACATATTTGTTTATACTGTTACTAGTTTTTAAACTTTTCTACCAATAAGTGTACTGATCAGTGTACTAGTATCCTCTAATTCTTCTTAAATAGAGCTATATCTATTGTTCTATCTCAATTTGGTATTATCAATTAACGTAATACTTGACAATTAGTTGGTTATAAGATAAAAAATCATTGAACCTTTCTGCTCTGCTTAGTAAATAAAAGTGGCAATAAGGTAAGAACTCCTATTAGGCTACAAGACAAAGTATATATTTCAGAGGTTCTAAGACTTATCGTGTAAAGCAATGCAAATATAATACTACCTAACACACCGCCTAAAGCCTTACCAGTATATAATATACCACTATTCACTGTGGAAAACTTAAAGCCGAATATCTCCGTGGAAACGTTAAAATAGAGTGTAATTAGTGAGCCTCCTGCAAAGCCTACTAAAATCGTTGAAAGTGCTATTTCCCCTAAAAGTAAAGAAATACTACCTAACGTTAATACAATGGTAAGAAGGAACGTTGTTCTCAATATACCTAATCTATCAGCAATATAGCCGAAAATTGGCCTTAATCCTCCACTTAATAAGGGTAAGATTGAGATCAAAGTTACTAATTCTTGTTGAGGTAAACCTTTTCCTAGTATTGGTAATTCTGAAGAAAGTACTGTTAGCGGAACTATGGAAGTTGCGAAAGAAAGGTAGATTAGCCAGAATTTGACACTTAAAACGGCTTGCCTTGGAGTCTGACCAGATAGTTTAGGAGGATAATCTGAGATGTACAAGAGAATTGGTAATAGTACTATCTCAACTAATCCTATTGCGAGTGTTACTATTCTGTAATTACCAGCCATGGATATAAAGGGATTAGCTATGGCCGAACCTATTCCAAATCCCATTGACACAATCCCAGTTGCAAATCCCATTCTTTCCCTAAACCACTTCATTGCTAGGTTTGCAGCTATTCCGTAAAGTATGCCCTCTCCTATACTACCTATTGACCAGCTTACAAAAAAGACGTAAATATTAGGGGAAAGATAAGTACCCAGAAAACCAATTGCTGATAAAATTGCTGAGATAACCCCTATCCTTTTTGGACCTTGTTTATCAGCAAAGTGACCCCCAATTGGTTGAAAAACAGAGGAGAATACGCTGAACAAAGTAAAGCCTAAGGCTATCTCAACTACACTAACATTAAATCCCTCTCTTAAGAGAGGCTCTAAAGCGTTCCAAGAATATTGGTAAAGTGAATTAAAGCACATTATTACGAAGCCAATAATTATGTACTTGTTCCTTTTCATGAGAGGATATGTTCACAATTAGTTAAAAAGCTTACTAAAGGACTAGAAAGAAGGCATGTATATTTTTTAAACCATTACGTAAGTCACCTTTGAGCGCTTGAAAGCACTATAGGACATTAAGCTCTGAATTCAAGGAGGAATTCAGAAACTATTGCCTTCTTATAACATATCTACTTAAAATGACGAAAATGAAACCGAAAATTATTATCCCTAAACTCCATAGTAAAGATAAAGGATTACCAATGAAAGCGTAGTAAAGGGCTTGAGAGACGTAAGTAGTAGGTTCAATATAAGTCAAATAGCGAAATGGTAATGGTATAAAGGCTACTGGGAAGTAAACTGGGGCGAAGAAGGAAAGTACGAAGCTTATAATTGTTGAGTATTGATTTACGGTGTATATGTTCCTAATTCCTAAGCCTAATGCCATACCTAACATTGAAGCCATAAATAGAGACGATACCAGTGCGATAAGTAGAAAAGGAATTGATTTTATTTCTACATGAAGTAAATAACTACCTAGGACTAGGATTATTGGTATCATAATTAGTGTGGCAATACCATTACTAAGAGCTATACTTATTGCATAGAACTCTCTCGGTATACCAGTTGCTATCATCAAGGAGAATCTGCCAGCATTTCTCTCAAATGCAAGAGATTGAGCAACAGAAGTTAAAACACCAATTGAAACGTAAAACGTTATTGTTCCAGCTACTATGAATGGCGTCAATGATCTAATTGAGATATATCCAAATACTAGCATAAATCCTATTGGGAAAAGTATTGAGAAGAAGAGAAACACCGGTAAGTACGCCCTTATCATCTTTAGTTGCATTACAATTAAGTTAAGAAATTCACTCAACATCCTTCATCACTTGAAGATATATTTCCTCTAAACTAGGCATTCTAACTTCAAATTTGCCGTTAATTGTCATTATGATTTTCTTGAGCTCCTCCTCACCCTTCACCTTATAGACCTTACCGTTAGTATAATCAATTACCTCGTACCAATCAGCGAATTTCTCCTTTATTTGTGTAGGTGTTCCCTCAACTATAATCTTCCTGCTTAGAAAATATATCTTATCGGCTAGTCTCTCTGCCTCATCCAAATAGTGAGTAGTAAGTAACATGCTCTGACCCTCCTTTCTCATGTTAAGCAATATTTCCCACACCTCCCTTCTAGCTTCAGGATCTAAACCAGTCGTGGGTTCATCAAGTATTAGGAGTTTAGGATTATTTATCAAAGCCATTGCGATTAGAGTTCTCCTCTTTAAACCTCCAGATAGATCCCTAGCCAGAGTGTTCCTTTTACTTCTCAAATCCAATCTTTCCAATAATTCCTCTCCTCTCTTCTTAATTTCATCCTTAGAAGCTCCCTTTAATCTCCCCATGTAATATATATTATCCCATACTGTTAGATCACCATAGGGCTCACATTCTTGCGGGATTACTCCTAAGAATTTCTTAACGTGTCTATCAGTTGGTTTCTTACCTAGAACCCTTATTTCACCCTTAGTTGGGGTTAACTCACCGTAAATTTGCTTAACGAGGGTCGTCTTACCAGCGCCATTGGGTCCCAATAACGCTACTATTTCTCCCTCTTTAACTCTCATCGTAATGTCCTCATTTGCAATAATCTTACCATAAGCCTTCCATACGTTATTTACCTCAATGACATACATTACAATCCTTTTTTCTGATTGAGTCCTTTTAAATTTTTCGTTAATAGTTAAAAAATAGGAGAAAAAAGTATAAACTTCTCTAACGTAGTAATGGCTATGAGAATAAGAATAGATTTGCCTCAAGATGAAATACCCGCACAATGGTATAATATCCTACCAGACTTACCGGAGGAACTACCCCCGCCACAAGATCCCACTGGCAAATCCTTAGAACTATTGAAGGAAGTTTTACCGAGCAAGGTGCTGGAGTTAGAGTTCGCTAAGGAAAGATACGTAAAAATTCCAGATGAGGTTCTGGAGAGATATTTACAAGTTGGAAGACCGACTCCAATAATTAGGGCAAAAAGGTTAGAGGAGTACTTAGGAAATAATATCAAAATCTATCTGAAGATGGAGAGCTACACTTACACTGGTTCTCACAAAATCAACAGTGCCTTAGCACATGTATATTACGCTAAATTGGATAACGCGAAATTCGTTACGACAGAAACTGGAGCTGGTCAGTGGGGATCATCAGTTGCACTAGCCTCAGCCCTATTTAGGATGAAAGCACACATATTTATGGTTAGGACTAGCTATTATGCAAAGCCTTACAGAAAATATATGATGCAGATGTATGGAGCAGAAGTTCATCCTTCTCCTTCAGATTTAACAGAATTCGGTAGACAATTATTGGCCAAAGACTCCAATCATCCTGGATCTTTAGGCATCGCAATAAGTGATGCAGTAGAATATGCTCATAAAAACGGTGGAAAATACGTTGTAGGTAGTGTGGTAAATTCAGATATAATGTTTAAAACGATTGCCGGAATGGAGGCTAAGAAGCAAATGGAACTGATTGGTGAAGATCCAGATTACATTATAGGAGTAGTAGGAGGGGGATCAAATTACGCAGCATTAGCTTATCCATTCTTAGGAGATGAGCTGAGGAGTGGAAAGGTTAGGAGGAAGTATATTGCCTCTGGATCCTCAGAAGTTCCAAAAATGACTAAGGGTGTTTATAAATACGATTATCCAGACACTGCGAAATTGTTGCCAATGCTAAAAATGTACACAATAGGGTCGGACTTCGTACCACCTCCAGTTTATGCAGGTGGGCTAAGATATCATGGAGTAGCCCCAACTCTCAGTCTATTAATGAGCAAGGGAATTGTACAAGCAAGAGATTACTCTCAAGAGGAGTCGTTCAAATGGGCTAAATTATTCTCAGAACTGGAGGGATATATACCAGCTCCAGAGACTTCTCACGCATTGCCAATATTGGCTGAAATAGCTGAAGAGGCTAAGAAGAGCGGAGAAAGGAAGACAGTACTGGTTAGCTTCTCTGGGCATGGACTACTAGATTTGGGCAACTACGCCTCAGTGTTATTTAAGGAGTAGAAAATGAGGACTTTAGTAGGAAGTACTCTTAACAATTTCCCAATGGTACGCCTTCTTTTTATTTTCCCAGCTCTCTTTCATAGAATTTAACGTTATAATTGGCTCAATAATTTTCGTTCTGGGTTTTATAGCAAGAATGTTAGGAAGCATAATATTTGGTTATATAGGGGATAGGGTAAATAGGAGAGTTGCCTTAATCTTAGCTGACATTACGTTAGCAGTTTCATCCCTAATAGTGTTGATACCTAATGTCTATCCTTTAATTATTTCAAGACTTTTGCAAGGTCTTAGTTTAGGCGGGGAATGGGGTGGAGCTAGTACTATCGTCATAGAAGCGTATTCTGAACATAAATTTAGAGGGTTTATTACAAGTTTATTGCAATTATCAGTCCCAATTGGCATTATATTATCTTCACTCACTATCCTAGTAATCTATAATTACTCTGTTTACTGGCCTTACTCATTTCTCTCAATAACCTTCCTATCGCTTCTCTCATTATTGTTAGTCAAGGATATAACTACGCAAAAGGTGACTAGGAGTGAAACACAACCACTATTAGAAGCAAAGAGACATGATTGGAAGAATATTTTAAAATCAATAGGGATTAAAGTGAGTGAAAGTGCAAACTTCTATATTTTTACCTCATATATTTTCACAAACTCATCCTCAATTTCCTTCCTCTCGTTAATAGTACTAATCTCTATTTCCTTTCAGCTCTTCCTAAATCCCATTCTTTGGCTACCTAAGTGACCTATTTGGAAGGAGGAAGGTCGTAATTATTGGGTTAATACTAATGATCCTAGCCGGTATTGTGCTATCAAGAAGAAATTTCCTTCCAGGGGAAATACTGATGTCAATTTCGGATTCAGCTTTATATGCCCCACAATCCTCAATATTTACTGAAATATTTGATAAAAAATACAGATTCACGGCCTCAAATTTTTCCTATCAAGCAGCAAGTATACTAGGTGGTTCACTAGCACCAGTAATACTAAGAGCTAATCAATCTTCACTAGTGCTAGTCACATTATCATACGTTCTGGTGACGTTTATAAGTGTATTGCTGATTGCAGAAACTAAGGGGAAGAAAATCTAATCAATCCCTCCTTATCACAGCTGTCATACAATGAATCCCACCGGCACCACCAGTCAAATTTGAAACTTCAACCTCTATTACATCATACTCTTTTTCAAGCTTCCTATTTGCGGAAATTTTAGGAGAGACAATCTTACCGTCGTCTATGGTCAAAAAATTAGTTACATACTTTTTTGCCTCATCCACACTCACTTCAATTAAATTAAATCCCTTTTCTTTAACCACGTAATCGTATAACGTAGTCTCCCTTATGATCTTCCTATCGTAATAGACAGCAACCCTACTCTCTTCCATGAAACTCCTAACACTAACTACTGAACTAGAAGATCCAACATTGAAGAAAGTATCCAAATGAATGAACTCTTCCCTATTCCAATGAATTATACCTATCTCTCCTCCATTCAAAATATTAAATAACTCACTTACACCCTCTAAATCAGTTCTAACTCCAACACCTACCAGATTGAAATCACCCATTGGAAAGAAATCTCCACCTTCAAATTTACCTCTACCTATTTCCTTATATTTTATATTTAACGCTTCCCAAAACAACTTCATAACTTCAACTTCTTTTTCTCTCTGATGTGTAGCCATCCTTCCCATTATTATTCCTTTTTCCGTAGTAATCTGTTGATCCCTCATGAAATAGAGATTGGAAAGAGGGTCAGTCAGTTTAACCTCTAAGTGTGTACCTTTATCCCTCTTCTCGTAACCAAGAATAGGTCTTAAGATCAACAACTCGACAAGGAATTCGGGATCATCATTATTAACTCCAACTTTTTCTATCACCTTCTCCCTAAATCTATCGTCTCTTCTAATCTTGTTCACAATTGTTTGTCTTAGCCTATATATTTTAACTCCTTCCTCTTTTAACACTCTTCTAAGATTATCATGTTCTCTCCTAGCTTTACTCCAATTGAATTGCCTTTCATAAAGGAAAGATGAGGGATCTAAAAGACCCAGCATTACCTCTAAGCCAGGCTTATGCATTCCTACAGCTCTAAGCTTTCCCCACTCAGCAATCATTAGAATAAAATCGGCGTGAATCTAAATAAAATTAAGGAGATAAACTAAGGGCAGCATTTAATATCCTTTCCAGTGCGTGCTCAGTACCTTCCATGAAGTGATCTCTATTCCAACCCTCTGTTAGTTTTAAAAGACCAGTCATAGTAACCTTCCATTCAGAAGAGATTTTCCCTTTAGAGATTTTCACCTTATTATATCCCCTTATTGGTCCGTCTAGATATTCAAAGGTTAAGGTTCTCTCATCGTCATTTATGATTATCCTAACTTTACCCGAAGAGGGAAACGCAAACCTGATTCTTCCCTCGTAAACATTCTTATCCACTTCCTTAACGTTTAATTCCCTAACACCCTTCCAGTAGTTTGGAATTGAATTTACATCTCTGGCTATCCGCCATACTATATCCTCTGGCATATTGAAACTCTTCTCAATTACGAACTCTATCATAATGATAATAATCTCGCTCAAGGATAAAAACATTTAATAAAGTGATAGGTGGTTACGCTCACGGATTGGAAGATCTAGGAAGAATAGTTGTAGCCCATATAATGAGTCAAGAGCCCTTAATAATTTCTAGAGATAATGGGATTAGTTGGGATAAGGTAAGTGTAAAGTTGCCAAGACCCACATTTGGTGTAACAGCAATAGCTAAAAAGGATGAGAGAAAGGTAATTTACTCCACTACTGCAGTATACGAGGTCGATATAATAGAACAAAAGCCTATAGAGTTAGTTAAAGAGATACCAATGACGAGAAGAGTAATAAAGGTTTAATCATAAGACGATGAAGCTTATGTATAAAAGGAAAAATTTAAATTCCAAAAAGCGAAATTAATAATTTAAGATAGAGATTTTACAACAAAAATTATTTTTTAAAATTTTTCTGTGAGCCATTCTTGTTTTCCATAATACCGGCTTCATAGTTCAGTTTCTCGTTAACTATTTGCTTATATGTGAGATCTTAAAGCTATAAACTTTTTATTATATTGATTTTAGTGTAAACTCTCAATTTCCAAGAAATCTATTTCATTCAAATACTCATATTTATTGGAGTCCTCACGTTTGTGACTATTGACCAAAAAATGAGAGTAAACATGTACACGTTAGCCTCAAGTCAAGTAGTAAGGTATGCAATAATAATAGCAGCAGCTTCCCTACCATTAATCCTTGCAGCACTACATGTAACACACGCTGAAGAATCAATAGCACCAGGTACTGTTTAGATACGTTAAATTCTTTTTAGAATTTTGAAGATACTATTTTTATATGTTCTCACCACTTATTATATTGAGTATGATCGATTCTACTGTTATACAAAAACTTACGAAATTATTGCATTACGTTCAGAGGTTTGGTGATCATAATTACGAGTTACTGGGTGAGTTAACTGGGATAGAAAACGTTGGGAATGTCTTATCTAATCTTAAAGTATTGGTTATTCCGTCTCCCAAACTTGATTCTCTAGGATTATCGCTCTTTCATACTACTATTAAGTTGACAAGGAATTCTAAGGTCCAACCTTTAGATTTCTATTACCTACTTGACGGCATGGTGGTTGCGTCATTGAGGGATGTTTTGACTAGTGATACTATAGTTTTGGATGTTGTGTTTCCTAGGGGTAGGTGGGATTTTGTTCAAATTTTAGAAATGATGAGTAGGGGGGGATTAATTGATAATTATAAGACTTACTTGGAGTATAGGAGGGAGGTTTATCCAGTTGATTATTCAACTTTTAATTTCGATACTTTGACTTTTGAAAGGGTTATACTGGATAAGCCTAGAGAACCTTTCCAATTGCCGGATCTTACTGACGATTTTAAGCCGGACTGGATTGACGTTTATACACTTGGAAAAAAGCAAGCGAATCCTTTGAGGTCGTGGGATGAGATAGCAGAATCTATAGGTGTAACAGCAGATGAAGTGGTAGATCATTATTTTAATCACGTTGTTGGTAAGGGTTTGGTGGATGCGTTTTACACTTATTTAGGTAAGACGGACTTTAGAATGACGTTGATCGTAAACGATACTAGTGAGGAGATTGCTAGGGAGTTGAGTAGGATTGTTACACTTCTAAGAATATCTTATTTACATAACGATAAAATATACGCATTTATTGTTGGGCAAAGACATACATTGATAGATATCATGGAGTTCATTAATAAACTATCCTCAGCATACCATTTTTCATATGAAATTTACGTCCATCCAATTACGCCTTTAAGGGATTTCGTTAGAACGTATTCAATACCTTACGAACACTTCACAAAGGACAATAAGTGGTCAATTACGCTTAAAGAGTTAAAGGAGAACTTTGAGAAGGAATTGAGTAGAGTATTAGAAGAAAGGAAAAACACCTAAAAAATGCTATGGTAGTATATATTTACCACCGAAAACTTCGCGCATCAAAGGCTGGGAAAAGTCAAAATAGAAGAAAGTATTAATATAAAGAAGAAGTTGGAGTTAGCAATCTTTTTATTTGACTAAAATTATATCATAATATGACTGATCTGCAATCTCTTTACGATAAGTTCAGATACCCTTACGTGGAGGTTAGGAGACATATCGTATCGACGTTTGGGATGTCTTTTCTTAATGGCAGATTAATGGGATCTTTTAGGTTTACAGATGATGGCTATTCAGTTAGGTATTACAAGGATGGCGTGTTATATTTTGCTTCATCAAATAATCCCAATGATCTACTGAGCAGCAACAAGGAGTATAAGATAGAGGGGTGGGAGAGCGGTTTAGATAATACTGAACCTAAGGAGGGTAGTTATGAGGTTAAAGAGGGTAAACCTTTTGATCTCATGTCAGTTGACGAGAAGATAAGCTTCTTCAAGAACCTATACGAGGCTGTAAAGGACTTCCGTTCAGTCAAAAGCGTTTCATTTTTCTATGACGAAAGTATTGAGGAGAAGGAGATTATTGTCAATGGTTCACGTATAGTTGGAAGGGTTCCTAGGCTTTACGTAGGAATGAACTTAGTCCTTAACGAGAACAATAGGACGGCTACTGCGTTTTACGAACTTGGAGGAAGTGGTGGGCTGGAAGTATTAGAGAGGATGAATTTGAATGAGGTCGTAGTGGACAAGGTTAGATCTGTTACTGAGGTCTTGGCTAAGGGTAAGAGCTTTGGTGAGCGGACTACTGATGTAGTTTTGAGTAATATGTTAACAGGTATAATGGCTCATGAATCTGTTGGGCATCCATTTGAGGCCGATAGAGTTTTGGGTAGGGAATTCGCCCAGGCTGGTTTGAGTTATCTAGCCGAATTGAAGGATAATAGGATAGGTAGCGATGTCGTTACTGTTATAGATGATCCTACAATACCGAACAGTGGCGGTTATTACACAACAGACGATGAGGGTGTTGAAGCTAGACCTAAATACTTAATTAAGGATGGTAAGGTTAACGAATATTTACAAAATAGGTTTAGTAGTAGTAAATTTAACGTTAAGAGTAATGGCTCGGCCAGGGCTGCGAATTTCGATAGGGAACCTTTAATTAGGATGTCTAATACTTTCTTTAAACCTGGTAACATGACCTTTGATGAGCTTTTGGAAGACGTCAAGGAAGGCGTTTATATAAAGAGTTACATGGAGTGGAATATTGATGATATGAGACTAGGTCAACGATATGTTGGGTTGGAAGCTTATGAGATTAAGAACGGAAAGATTGGTGATCCAGTGCTATTCCCGGTTTTTCAAGGGAAGACTACTGAATTGTTAAAGGCAGTTGATGCAGTTGACAATACTTTAGTATTTTATCCGGGTACTTGTGGCAAGGGTGATCCGGATCAAGGTATACCCGTTTGGCTAGGTGGGCCTAATATGAGATTGAGAAATGTTAGGATTAAGGTGATGGGAAATGAATGAGGATATGGTAAAATACGTGCAAGAAGTAAAGGGAGAAGAAGTAGGACTATTGAGAGTGAAGACAAGGAGGATAATCATTAAGCTAGTTGAGAGTAAGGTAGCTACAATACAGAGAATGACTAACAGCTACTATTTCCTAGCGTTAAAGAAGGATAGCCAGGGGTTCTTGGGTAGGATAAGTAATTTAAATGACAAACCTAAACTAACCCCAGTAGACTTCTTTCCTATTATGAGTAAAAATGAGCGAGAATACAAAATGGTTAGGAATAACACTAACATTATGTCATTATTTGACGATTTATCACCTCTTCTATCTCTCATAGAGTCGGAATATCCCCTTTACGGTATAATATCAATAGATGATACGGAAAGATCCTTGGTTACATCTAAGGGATTTAACGGAACGGAAAACAATCAGAGCTTAAGCGGTTACTTTAGGGTAAAGAATAAGGAACATAGTGGACAATGGGCTTTCTCGTCAACTAATTTCTCCCCATCTCAAGTTAAGGATAGTATAAAGAAGGCTAATGAGTTGGCATCAATTACTGGTAAATACGAGATTTCTGAAGGTAAATATGACGTGATTCTCTCTCCTTTAGTAATGGGTAATTTAATGGAGAGCGTTGCGAGGATGGCTTCCGGCTACGCTATAATGTCTGGGATGTCGATGTTGAAGCCTGGAGAAAAAGCGGGATCAGACAAGTTTACCTTATTAGATACTCCTAAGGAGGATAGACCTAACTCGTGGGGATTTGATGATGAAGGTACGTTTACCTATAACAAGGCTATAATAGAGAATGGTGTATTTACAACTCCTTTACTAAATAACGAACTATCCACTGTCTTAAAATTACCTAGTACCGGGAATGCGGGATGGATATATCCAACAGCGTGGAATTTAGAGGTTAAGGAGGGTGATACTAGTTTTGAATCACTGCTTTCCGGTAATGTAGTTTTCATAAACAATGTATGGTATACCAGATTCCAAAACTATGCTGAGGGCGATTTCTCAACAGTTGCTAGAGATGCCACTGTAGTTTATAGGAACGGTAATCCTGTTGGAGTAGTGGGCAGAGTAAGGATAGCTGATAATTTGAAGAAGATTTTAAAGAATATAGTACAGTTATCTAGAGAAAGGTACTCTGTGAGATGGTGGGACGCCCCAATGCAAGGGATTTACCCATACGCTTTGGTCAAGGATGTTAGACTAAGTGTAGCGTGATGAGCCGTGTTTCAGCCGATCTGTGACGATAGCCCTTCGGCTGAGCAATTTTTTATTTTATAATTACTAATTTTTTATCTGTGAATGAAGAGGAGTATAGGTTAAAGTTAAGGGAATGGATAAAAAATAACGCTCCAGAGTCGTTAAAGGGAAGAAAAATTCTATTTGAGACAGTAGAGTTTGATGATTATAATGAGTTAAGGTCTTGGCAAAGGAAATTGGCTGATGCCGGATATTTAGGAATAACTTGGCCTAAGAAATATGGTGGACAAGGTTTAGATCCAATTTACGAAGTGATTGCCTATGAGGAATTCATAAGGGCAGGATTACCATATGGCAGAAGCTTAGGTTCAATTGGCTTGATGGTAGTAGCTCCTGCAATTTTAAAGCATGGAAATGAAGAGCAGAAAAGAAAGTATCTACCTAGAATATTAAGAGCTGAGGATATATGGTGCCAAGGTTTTTCTGAACCTCAAGCCGGTTCAGATTTGGCTTCAGCGAATACTAGGGCTGAGGATAAGGGTGATTACTTTTTAGTGAATGGGCAGAAGATTTGGAGTAGTTATGCTCACATTGCCGATTATATGATATTATTAGCGAGAACTGGTGAGGATAAGTATAAGGGCTTAACAATGTTCATACTTAACATGAAGCAAGAGGGAATCAGAGTATCCCCCATAAGTCAACTAACGGGAAAGAGTGACTTTAACACGGTGTATTTCAACAATGTAAAGGTTCCTAAGGAGAACATTATAGGTAACGTGGGTGATGGTTGGAAGGTTGCAATGACAGTTTTAAATCATGAGAGGTTCATGTTGGGAGTTACAATGTTATTTACGTCGAAGATAGCTCTAGAGAGTTTGAAAGGCATAAGGGAGAGAGAGGAGTTGGAGGATGAGGTTGAAGGTCTAGAGGCATTTTATAGGAGAATTTTAGTAAAGCTAAGGAGAGGAGAGGATATAGACGTAGAGAGTTCTATGTTGAAGCTCTTGGCATCAGAATTATTGCAGAGGATATATGAGATTGCAGAGGCAAATTATGATTTGGAGACGGTAATGAAAGAGAAGTGGTATTTAGGTATGCTAGCTTCTAGGGGTAGAACAATAGCTGGTGGTACTTCAGAGATTCTTAGAAATGTCATAGGTGAGAGAGCTCTTAAACTTCCGAAATAATTATATTGCGTTTCTCTTTTCTTATAATATGTTCTTCGAAGATTTTCAAGTCGGCCAAAAGTGGGAGAGTAAGGGAAGGACTATAACTGATGCAGATGTTGTAATTTTTACTGGAATAACTGGTGCACTCAATCCACTTTTTTTAGATGAGGAGTACGGTAAAAAGACCAGATTTAAGGGTAGAATAATACCAGGTTTGTTGTCGGCTTCAATTGCAGTCGGCTTAACTTATCAATTACCTTCAGATCCTTTTGGTGAGGGTTTTGTAGCTCTAACTAAATTAGAGATGGATGCTAAGAAACCGGTAAAAATAGGAGATACATTAAGGACAGTGGTTGAGGTTACTGACAAAAAGGAGAGAGAGAAGGATGGTAGGGTGTATTTGACAATAAGGACGCTAAATCAATTAGGAGAGGAAGTAATGACGTTAAAAATGGAAATATTGTGCAGTAAGAGAAGTTAAAGAATGAATGAAAAGATAAAAGAACAAGTTAAGCTTTTGTTATAACTCGTCACATTCAAATCATTTATGATTAATAAGATTTGCATATAGAGAAAATTATCCTTAAACGTACTATGTTATAACTGGCTTATTCTCGTTTGTTTTGATCCACATGAAGGATCAAAATTACATAAAATTGATTCGTAGTATGGATCAAACTTATTAACATTTAACCATAAATTTTCTTAGTGCATAGGGAATTAGTGTTAAAGGCCTTAATAGACTGGAATTTCTGGTATAAGAACCAATTTATTGGTATTGATAGAGATTATTCTAATCAATTGTTAAGTTTATTAGGTAAGGGGTTTGCGATATCAGTTATTGGTGTAAAAAGATCTGGGAAGTCAACAATTATTAATCAGATTGTTAAGAAATTGATTGACAAGGGAGAAGATCCATTCAATACTTTAATAGTCAACTTTGAGGACTCCCGCTTTGGCGACATAAGGACTGCTAACGATCTGTTTTCATTATATGAATTGTACAAGGAGATAAGAAAGAAAAAAGATAGCAGACCTTACATCTTTCTAGATGAAATTCAGAAGGTCAAGGGATGGGAGGGATTTGTTAGATCATTAGTAGATAGAAAAGAAGCTAATGTAGTTATTTCTGGTTCAACGGCATCGGTAAATAACAAGAATGTTAGAGAAGTATTAGCTGGTAGGGGTTTGGGCTTCATTGAATTTTCATGAATTTGTATCCAATTCTCAGCCCTTGGGCTTCACCAGAGTCACGGGGAAACCCGTTACCCCTCCGCCCCTTTAGCGGGATAACCCCAACCCACATCCGCGGAATATCACGGATGTGGGGAAACCCGCACATCTTGAGGTAAATATTCAATGATGCATTCAATTGCCTATCCAGAGTGAACCCGCACCTCTCGCAATGAAAAGTCCTGCCGACCTTTCGGGAAACCCATCCACATCTGGGGCAGGACTTGGAAGTGAGGTGTGGGTTAACCTCCTTAACGAAAGAACCGTAAAGGAGAGCCTTGTACTTTAAGACGCGGTGTATAGTCCTCCATACAGTCCTCGAAACCTTCTTAGATAGCTTATCATCAGCGTCTTGGAACATTGACTGCTTATTCAATTTTTCAACAGCAAACATAGTGAGAGGATACATTCCCAACAGTTTGTTCACAAACTTGTGAACATAATCAAGCACGCGGTTCCTTTCACGGTGGGAGTACTTCCTCAACAATACCTTCCCCTTCCTACCGTGT
>Ga0208006_100046_pt1 | contig 56908 bp, 59 predicted proteins | sample ECH_Bnyco_MetaG_FD_187131 | JGI IMG/M metagenome (GOLD analysis project Ga0208006, IMG submission 187131) | Hot spring microbial mat communities from Yellowstone National Park, Wyoming, USA - ECH_B nyco_MetaG (SPAdes) (version 2) | ecosystem: Environmental > Aquatic > Thermal springs > Hot...
TCGAACACAGTACGCATCATTGCAGGAAAGGAAACAAAAGCTAAACTAACGGCTCTCGGAAAGGCATTCGTTGATTGCTGGAACGAAGTTAATAAGTTGAGGCTTGAGCAGTACAAAAAGCACGAGCCTGTAGATTTTAATAAAACAGAAAAAATCGTTTATGAAAAAAATAAGGCTGTATTGCACGGGGCAAACGTTCAGCAAGTAACAAGAAAGAACGCTTCTGCGTGGAAATCTTTTTTCGAGCTAAGCAAAAAGAAGAAAGAAGGGGAATTGCCTAAGTGGATGAAGCCTAAGCCTCCACATAAAAAGAAAGAAGATTTGTTTTTGTTGATAAGAAATGACAGGTACAAAATTGAAGGAAACGAAAGGAATACAAACTTCTGGAGCTATCTTGCAATAATAAACCGCATCAAGGACGTTGCACAAGAATACGGTATAAAGATTAAGCCTGTGGATGAAGAAAATACATCTAAAACGTGTTCCCTGTGTGGGGAAATTCACGAAAACGGAAGGATTGAGAGAGGCTTGTTCAAGTGTCCTCACACAGAGAAAGTAATAAACGCTGATCTGAACGGGGCAATAAACATTCTACATATCCCCAAGTCCTTTAAGGATAGGGGTAAGTGGCTGAAGGCACAGCCCGTGGTCTATCGCTGGACGAACGAAGCGGGGTGGGTAACCACTAGCTATGAAGTCATGAAGATGAAGGCGGTAAACCACGAACCTATGATCCGCCTTGAAGGAACCATCACCTTTTAAGGCGGTGAGGATGTCAGATAAGATAATTCATCTTTTTACTAGAGACCCAGTCCGTGAGGGCTGAGTACCCATGTGAGCTGCTTATTAATTTATCGGCAATGCTTTTTCTGTATGATAGCGTTTCAATAGTAACTATTATGCTTTTTAGAACGATGCCATTTAGCATTTTTAGTCATGGGTTATAGAGCGAGCTAGTGTATCTCTGTCATTTTATGAGGGATATATCACTTACCCATTCGGGGCAATCCCCATTGTCAAATCCCTCCGATACCTTGTTAACGGGTCAGCCCGCAATTAGTTCATCGAGGCCTTACCTCAATTAAGCTATTGCGGTCATGACCCATTAACTTTGATATGGCCTGTGCTCTTTAAGCACCCAGTAAATTATCCTAAGCATCTTTGCTTTAGAACTTGCTTTAGCGCTTCCCTTTTTCTTCTTTAGCTTAGAGTAGAAGTTGCCAACTGTTCCGTTAGGCTCTTTCCTTATGTTTGCCCACGTAACTTGAGTTAGTATCCACCTTAAGTAACTGCTTCCTTGCTTTGTTATCGGTCCATGGTACACTTTATTCCCTGAAGAACGAGTTGATGGAGCTATTGCATATAAAACCAAATGTCCTGAGTCTGGAAACCTGTTTATGTCCCCTATTTCGCTAAGAATGAACAGAGCAGAGTAGAAAGATATTCCTGGAATGCTCATCAAAAGCTTTGCATCTTCATTATCATTTGCAATATCCTTTATTTTGTTTGATATGTCATCTATTTCCTTGTTTAACACTTCAAGGACGTTTAGGTAGCCGTTTATCTTGAAATCGTTCAGCTCCCTTAAAGTTTTAATGAATTCTTTTGTGAAAGGAGTGCCATCAATCTTTATGTTGTACATCAGCAAATGAGCGTGTATTCTGTTCTTTATTATTGACCTAACTCTTACAAGGCTTGCCCTGTGCTATCTTAGCTGCATCAATTCCATAGAAGGTATGCTTTATGATATATATCCTCCCCTTAATTTGCAAGCGTAAAAGAATCTACCTTATCCGTCTTTACCTTTGATTCAGCTATAGCCTTATTCTTTAGCGGGTTTGATAAGGTAACGTTGTGCCTTTCAGACAATATCCTATATGCCCAGTACCATGTTGAAGAGCTCTCTATTGCTATATCCGATCCAAGTGGTATTGAGTCTGAAAGAGGCTATCTGGTTCAGACTTTATTTTTACTTCATTTAGCACAGTGCCATTCTCATCCATTACAGTTGCATTTATCGTTGCCTTATGAAGATCCAATCCAACGTACATGTGTTTTATGTCAACTAATTTCCTAATATCCTTAATCCTGCTCACATATTACTAGTTCACAAACGAGCATAAAGCTTCTATTAATGTTTATCCATTTTAGCGTTAAAAATTTGTTTGCCGTCCTATAAATTCCCGTAAAGATAAAAGCTCGAAAAATAAGTTTTGCTGATAAAGATTAAAAGTTAAAACAGCAATATCTAAACTATAAAGTGTTGAATAAGCTGAGGATTTTATTTATAGTTTTGGTATCGGCTTCTGTTGGCCTAGGTATGATAATATTGATACTTGCTGCCACTACAGAAAAGGCTCCTGATCTAGGGGAATTATTTTTGCAGCTCCTTACCGGGAGGGCTTCTCCTAATATACCTTTTTTTGTACCTTTATCTTTCCTTCTATTTTTCTTGGCTACTTTAGCAAGTAGCGTAGGCGTAGTTTATTTTTTGATAATGCCCGAGATTCAAAATAAAGGTATCATCGCAGATGAATCCGAAGATATTCTATCTTTTCTTTTACCTGACGAGAAAAAAATAGTTGATATTTTGATAAAACATGATGGCGAATATTTGCAAAAGCTTATTTCGAAAGAAGCCGGTTTTACCAGAGTCAAAACACATAGGGTCGTGGTAAGGCTTGCTCAGAGAGGCATAGTTTCTTTGGAAAAACGCGGTAACACGAATATTATTAGGTTAAATATAAAAAATACAAAAGCAAAAAAATAAACTAAAGTTTTATTTAAGATCCATTATAGGAAAGCGCGAAAGCCCCGCCTATTATTCCGAGAATAGCCCCTATTACGAAACCTCCCATTCCAAAAAAACTGAAGATTGAAAAGACTATTATTAATATACCCCATGTCGTGCTTTCTGCCGGTTTTGATTTAAGCATAAATGCTGAGATTAATACTATTATGCCTGATACTAGGCCTAAAAATAGCATCATACCAAAAGCTAAAGTGGGCCAAGCAAAGAAAATCATTCTGTGATATGTTGCAGCTATTAAAAATAATGGAAACATAAATGATACAAAAATACTGCTCAGTATCATGAGTATTCCGGCTATTAAAGATAGCGTATATGCTGTTCTCGGATAATTCTGTTGGTTAGTTGACATTTCTATCACCAGACACAAGTTGAATACTTTATATTTATAGATGTTCCCTGTAACGTTTTAAAGATTTAATTTTTTGTTATTGCAACAAAAAGGTTTTTTTATTTAGCATATAATATGAAATACATTGAAACAATGTGAAACGATTTTTGTCGTTCATTTTATTTTTTTATAATATCATTGTTATATGTAACAACAATTTTTTATGCGCGGTAAAAAAAAGCTATGAATAAACATTATTTATTTTTAAGAAGGTCTTGAAAATATTATGTGAATCATGGGTTTAGATCGCATTAGCCATTGTCTTATCAAAGTTGAAAATTTGATTTTATAATTATGTATAATCCCCTACAGAAACACTTATAAAAACTCTGAGCTAAACATTTTATTAGCCGGTGTATAAACTACCCAGCCCTCACGGACTGGGTCTCTAGTAAAAAGATGAATAAAAGTTAAGATGAAGAAACCAGACTTGTCTGATGTAATGATGACAAAAAAATTCTGATTTTATGCTCAAAAAACTTTATCTATTGCTTGCTATTTAATTTAATCATGCTCGACGAAGAAATTGCGCATTTTGCCATTCAGTATTCATCTAAGCTCGGTTTTAAATACTGTGAAGCTAGAGTGCAGCGAGATACTTACACATCTCAGAGTTTAAACAACGGAGTTCCAGATGTACCATTAAAGGGCGATTTTTACGGTATTGGAATCAGAGGGATTTATAAAGGCGTAATGGGCTTTGCATCTACAAATGTTTTTACAAAAGAATCTGTTACTGAGGCAATAGAAAACCTAAAAAGAACACTAGAAAGCGTTGCCGCAACCAGAAAGAACGAAAAGATAAAAATGTCTGAAGAAGATGTTTTAACAGCCAATTGGGCCGTAGATGAAAGAACAAGGTTCGAAGACTTAAGTTTAGATTGGTTCTTAAAGAAAACTAAAGAGTTAGACGAAGTTGCAAAAAGTGAAACAAAAATAAAACAGCGGCTCATCAAGTTAAGCGGAAGTCTGCAGCTTAAGTACTTCGTTAACTCTGAAGGCACGATAGTTAGAGCCAGGATCCCGAGGTACCTTCTTACAGCATTTATTACTGCTCATGAATCTTCAGACATAGCTCAGAGGTTTATTGAAATAGGTGGAAGCGGTGGGCCTGAAGTTCTCGACAGGCTTAATGCGTCTGAAAAGTTTGAAAATGAAGTAAAAACTATAGCAAAAATCGTTGGAAAAAGAAACTCTATAAAAGAAGGTACATATGACGTGATTGTGGGACCGGAAGTCGCAGGTATAATGGCGCACGAATCTATAGGACATCCTTTTGAGGCTGACCGCGTGAGAGGAAGAGAAGGTGCACAGGGAGGAGAATCCTATCTAAGGGATATAAAATCTAACAAAATAGGTAGTTCTGAAGCTAACATTTCAGATGATCCCACAATACCTTTTTCATATGGATATTTTCTTTTTGATGAAGAAGGCGTTAAAGCGAGAAAAAAAGAGCTGGTTAAAGAAGGATCAGTTAAAGAGTTGTTAAATAACAGAGAAACAGCTGGTGATTTGGGCATAAAAAGTAATGCATCAGCAAGGGCAGCAAATTATACTGTGGAACCAATAATAAGGATGTCAAATACATATGTTGAACCCGGTGAATGGACTTTTGAAGAAATGATAAAAAATGTAAAAGATGGTCTGTTTATAAATTCTTTTATGGAATGGAATATAGACGACAGACGGCTTAATCAAAGATATGTTGGATTTGAAGCATATAAAATATCCAATTCAGAAATATCTGAACCAGTAAAAGGAGTAATTATAGAAACAACAACTTTAAACCTGTGGAGCAAACTTTATGCAAGGAGTAAAGAACTAGAGTTTTCTGCTGCTACATGCGGAAAAGGCGACCCTGAGCAGGGAGTTCCTGTTTGGACAGGAGGACCATATTTATTGTTTAAAGGATTGACTCTGAAGGTGAGATAAAAATGATCGCAGATAAAGTTAAGAATTTGGTTAAAAACTCTGTTGAACAGTTCTCGATAATAGAAAATGATGTTGACGAGTACATTGTAAGATTTTATAACGGAAAAGTATCAATAGCGGCTAAAAACAAGGTTCTATATTTACAGATACTAGCAACTAAAGGCAAAAAGAAAGTTTTCAAAGTTATTACTGATATGAGCTCGTTGGAAAACGGCGTTGAAGATGCGTTAAAGACGCTTGAACTAACAGAAGAAGGAGAAGTTCCAGAAATATATCCTAAAACATCATATTCTAGCAAAAAAATTTCAGATAAAGAGATAGAATTTGAAGAAGCTCTGGACAAAGTCATAAGTTCGATAGAACAGGCGTACACATTAGGAATAGACAGAGCAGCGGGAATAGCAAAACTTTACAAGACAAAATATTATCTTTTAACATCAACTGGAAATGAAAAAGAAGAGACCAGAACAGATTATATTTATTATGTAAGAGCCTTTAAAGATAATGGCAGTGGTTTTGGTAACTCCGTTTCGACATCGATCAAGCGTTTTGACCCCAGCATTGCAGCGACAGAAGCCGCCGAATATGCGGCGAAGTCAGAAGCTCCGAAGCATATCTCAGAAGGAAAATACACTGTCATACTTTCTCCCCCAATAGCTTCAACGATATTTGAGCTCGTAGCAGGAATGTGCTCTGCTTATTCTATGGACGTTGGTTTTTCATTTCTGAAAGATAAAATAGGGGAATTTATAGCGCCAGAGGAACTAAACGTGACCGATTATGGACAGATAGAGGATGGAGTTAACAGCAGATCTTTTGATGATGAAGGAACTCCTACCAGCACTACAAAGCTAATAGAATCAGGAAAGTTTGTTTCTGCGATACATAATTCTATTACAGCAAAAAAATGGGGAACCAAAACAACAGGCAATGCGGGAATAATAGACCCATCGCCTTGGAACGTAGTAGTTGAAGGTGGAAGTACAGATATAAACGAAATGATAAAAGAAATAAAAGAAGGGGTCTTTATAACAAACAACTGGTATACTAGATTTAACAACTATAGAACTGGCGAGTTTTCCACAATAATACGTGACGCCGCTTTCTATATTAAGAATGGAGAAATTAGCCACCCTGTTGCAAACATAAGGCTTTCAGATTCTTTGCCAAGGTTATTAAGCTCGATAAAGATGATATCTAAAAATACTAGCTGGATCAAATGGTGGGGGGAAGTAGTAACTCCTGTAAAATCGCCATATATTTTGGTAGATGGCACAACTTTAACGGTGCCTTAAATGGTGTCAATCATAAAGATAGAAAGGGAAAGCTTAAGCCCTTTAAAGGGAGAAGTGCTGGATCTTGATGGATATTATTATAAGTTGTATAAAAACGGTAAGCTTTTAGCCTCTTTTGATTTAATAGAAATTATTAATTCATTGGTTGATTCGCTTTTAGAATCGAAAGAACTGTACATAATTTCATACGATACTTTAAGCTTCATATTCATGAAAAAGTACGGAAGGAGAAGATATAAACTCTTTCTAAGCAATTTTTTGCGTGCGATAAGGGTCATGGAGTGTTCAACACAGGTAAAAGCTACATTTATAAGGTATTCAGAACCCGTAAAGAACGATCCAGGAAATTTAGAAGATTACTCAAAAGATTGTTATTAAACGGCTTTTACCTGCCTTACCATAGGTGGCCTGTCTTTTTTAAGCACTCTGTAACCGCATATGCACTTAATCTCCGGTAAAGATTCAAGTTCGCTCAAAGGCGTCTTTCTTCCACACCTCATACAAACGAACAGTATACCAGTTTTTTCCTCTTCTGACATGCCAGAAAAACTTTCTATATACTCTAATTTAAGCTTTCTTTTAAAATCGATGTTACTTTCTGTACTATGTCTTCGTTAACAATCGGATTAGCAGGTAGCGATAAGGTTGTTTTTGAAACCATTTCTGTCTTTGGTAAGGGCCCTCCATAGTTATAAGATGGGGTCTTATGCACAGGCGGATCATAGTAAACTCTGGCATCTATTCCTTCGCGTTTTAGATTTTCCAGAGCCTTCTGTCTTTTTGGATGAAGAATCGTAAAAAGGTACCAGTTGTACTTTGCTCCATCTCTTATTGGGGGCAATGTTATTTTATCTGAAAATTCCATAAGATACTTAAGATAGAGAAATGCGTTCTTTTCGCGTGCTACGAGGAACTGAGGTAAACGTTTAAGCTGAACGCTGCCTATTGCAGCGTTTATTTGGGGCATTCTAAAATTAAGTCCAAAAGTGGTTATTGAGCCCGTCTTATCAAATCCATGGTTTCTTATTTTTCTTAGCGAATCAGCAAGCTCATCGTCATTCGTAGCTATAGCACCTCCCTCCCCAGTTGTCATAACTTTACCCGGATAAAAGCTAAAACATCCCATTTTTGACAAAGTACCGCTCATTTTTCCCTTATAAGAACTTCCGAGCGACTGAGCAGCATCTTCAATAACAGTTATACCAAATTCTTCTGCTATCTCAAGAATTTCATCCATGTTCGCTATATGTCCGTATAAATGAACAGGAACTATCGCCTTCACACGTTTATTGACTTTTTTTCTTATTTCTTTTGTATCAATTGTATAATAATTATCTATATCCGCAAAAACAGGTCTGGCTCCTACAGCTTTAACAGCGTTTGCTGTTGCTACAAATGTAAGCGAAGGAAGTATAATTTCATCACCAGGTTCTACTTTTGCAGCATAAAGCGAAGCTATAAGAGCCGCTGTACCCGAGCTAACAGCTATAACATGTTTTACGTTTAAGTATGATTCAAGCGCCGTTTCAAATTCTCTAACGTATTTACCACCTTCGTAAGATTGATCTGTAAAATAGCGTTCGCTGATTACTTTTTGGGCCGCTTCTTCTTCTTCTTTGTCCATTATGGGTGTGTTTATGGGTACTTTGGACATTACTTATACTCTATAGTTAAGACTTCTCTTAAACATTTCTGATCTAAGGTTTATGTACGTTTTTTAAAAACGCCCTTGCTATTATTTTTGATACCCTTAGAGGTTCAGGCGTCCTACCGCTTATAACAAAGCTCTTTATTATGTGCTTAACTTCAAATTCATCAGCTCCCGAAAATCTGACCCAGTAATCGTATCCCAGAACAGAAATTTTACGTTGGGGCCCAAGCTTTCTATAAAGCTCTAGTTTATTTAGCTGGTTGTTTTTTATGAATGTTTCTTGGAGGTCTTTCCCCTTTTTGGATGTCACACATATAACTGGCATGTTTAAAGCGCTGCTTATGTAGATGTAATCTACTATGTTGTACATGCTTAAAATGCAGCCGTCTATCATTATGCAAGAAACATCATTCCTTTTAAGGCTATAAAAGCCATCTATTATCTTTTCTGTGGCGTCATCGCCTCCAATTTTTGGGTTTTCGACAAACAACGCATCTAAAACAAGATCTTTTCTCATTATGGTACCAACTAAATAGCTTACGTCTTGTTTCAGATCAAATGATTCGGAGATGCCGAGCACTCTTGCTTTTTCCTTAAACAAGTTTGGCAATTCTAATAATTATCAATAAATTTGTAAATTATTAAAAAGCTAACCCCGTCAATTACCCTTACGGCCTCTTTAGTTCCAAAGCCCATTTTTAAGGCAAAATCGACAGATCTGTTTCCTACTAAATTTATTATGGAATTATTTAAGAGCAAATCTTTTAGCTGCATTTCATAAACTTTTTCTCCTGAAAAATATCTCGGATCAAGATATAATGAAAAGCCTCCCTCAGTAAGCTTCTTACCAATCAGTTCTTCATCTATAATATTAAGGACCTTATAATCGCCAGAAGCTTTTACATTAATTATAAATCCTGCTTCTTCAACCAACTGGCGATCTAGCACCACAGGCTTCACAAACTAAGAAAGTTATCTTTCTTTCTTTAACGAGTTTTGTATCTAGACTGCCACAAACCGGGCACGTTACGTAAAGTTTAATGTAGTAATTAAGGGCGTTTTTTATCGACGCCACATCTTTTTTACCAAAAATTATTACTTTACCCTCTTCATCAATAATCATTGCGGTTCCAAGCTCTTTTGCTATTATCATTATCATGTGTTTCGGATCTCTTCTAAGCGTATCTGCTATAGTTTTAAAGTTCCTCCAGAAAGTCCTGTTCCCTATGATGATAACGTCAGGAGCAGGTATATTTAACCTCTGAGTGACTACTGACGAATCCTTCCTTAAATAGTCCTTTATTCTATTGATAAGATCAAAATATGTTTGCAACTGTATTTTTGATTTTATTTTTTGCTTATAAAAACATTGCCATAAATTAATGTTGATCAGCTATTTTTGCAGATAGCAAAACAAAAAGTTTTGTAAGATCAGCATTCAAATTAAGAGATACTGGGTTCTATTTTGCGATATGTATAAATATAAGAAAAGCATAGCTGTGAAGGAAGAAGAATGGCTAGGCTACATTCAAGAAGGAAGGGAAAATCCCAGAGTCATAAACCGCCAGTTAGCAGACAGGCTACCTGGGTTGGTATGCAGCCAGAAGAAGTTGAAGCTTTGATAGTTAAATTAAAGAGAGAAGGTATGCCTAACAGCCAGATAGGAGAAACGCTTAGAGATGAATATGGTATACCTGGCGTAAAATATATTCTTAACAAGAGCCTTAAACAGGTTTTAGAAGATAATAAGCTTGTCGATCCTTTGCCAGAAGACCTTCTTAATCTTCTTACTAAAGCTCAAAGGCTTATAAGGCATCTTCAGGTTCATAAAACTGACAGAAAAAACAAACACGCGCTAGAACTCATTGAAGCCAAAATACATAGATTGGCAAAGTATTACAAAAGGAAAGGCTTATTATCTTTAGACTGGAAATATAAGACCGTAGTGGCACAGCTTGAATGACGTATAAATTAGGTTCGCAAGATAGTGTATTTGACGAGATAGCTCAGGTAATTTTAAAGATAGTAAAAAATAAACGTTTTTACATCGAAACAGTAAAAACTTTAGATGGAATAACGGCTTCCGCGATACTTTATAAGACGCTGATAGAGCAAGGGGCCAAAGTAATTGTTAGGTTTTCTCAGGCATCAACTAAACTATCTCAAATTCCTTCTAGCGACTATAAGGTGGGAATCGGGGTAAAGCTTGAAGGCGCGGACCTGCTCATGGGTATAGATGAAGGTATAACACCGGATAAATTTGGCTATGAAGGACTTTTTGGTGGATCACTTTCAGTTATGGCTCAGCTTTTGAGAGAAAAGATATCAACAAACCCAGCAAGCACATATCATTTAGCTCTGTTAGGTGCTTTCTCATCATTTCAAGATGAAGATGAGGATAGATCTTTAAAAGGTCTAAACGAAATAGTCTTAGAAAAAGCGCTCCTTAGTAAGCTTATAGTTGAAGAAGAAAAATTTGAGCTTCCGTTTGGTGATCTCTTGCCTTTGCAAGATTCAATAGCATTAAGCTATGATCCTTATTTCAAAGGAATTACAGGCAATCAAAGCGTTGCTGTATCTGTAATCAAGTCTGCTGGCATAGACCACATTAAAGAAGGCAGGTTTATAACTTTACGAGATCTTAAATCTGAAGAACTTGAAATTATTGAAAAGGCACTTGAAAGGTATTCAACGACCAAGACTTTAAAGAGAAAATCTTATAGCAGATCACATACAGATGAGTCCTCCTTTGATTATAGTATAAGAGATATGCTTTTTATGCTTGAGCCATTGCTCGTAAAAAATGAGTTTACTAGGGCTTTTAATGCGTGCATAGATTCAAAAAAAGAATTTAACACAGAACTTTTTTATGAAAGTGTAGAAGAAACGAGCCGTTTGATTTCTATATTTAACACAATAATAAACATGAGAGAAAGGCTAGTTGATGAAGGATTTATCAGGAGAGTTGTAGGAACAGGCATGATAAATTTATCTCAGCTGATGTTTATTTATAAATGGGTTTATAGGTGGGACGACTCAAAAAACAAGGTTATACTTGCTGAAACAAATGAAGGACCAGAAGAAGTATTTATAACGTTGGAAAAAGACCCAATTAACGCTAATAACCTTCAACCACTAATAGAAAAATATAATGGAAGGATAGTAAGACAAATTCCTTTCATAATAATTTATGTAAATGTTATTAAGGCAGGTTTATTGTATGAAGACATGAGGAAAATGATAGCCGGGGTCCCCTAACCTGGTATGGGGCAGGCCTGGAGAGCCTGTGGCCTTAACAGGCCTTGTGGGTTCAAATCCCACCCCCGGCGCGTTAAGTTTTTTTGGTTTTAAGTTCATTTTTTATTTCATTAACAATTTGAGGAAGAACAGTTTCAGCTCTCCCCGTGATTATTATGTCAGCTAAGTTATCTTCTTCAGTCTGACCCTCGTTTATGATTATTAGCTTTGCACCTTTAAGCTTGGCATACAATGGAAGCTGGTTAGCAGGATATACAGAAAGTGAAGTACCTATAGCAAGAAAAACATCAGCTGCTTTGGCTAGCTCTATGGCCTTAAAAATAACTTCTTGTTTTAGCGGTTCGCCAAAAAATACAATATCAGGCTTTAAAAGACCGTTACAATTAGGACATAAAGGACTTTTACCAACAAAATTTTTTATAATTTTGTTTAAAGGATAAGTGTTGCTACATTTTAGACAGACAGCTTTTCTCAAGTTTCCGTGCAGTTCTATCACGTTTACAGAACCAGCTTTTTGATGAAGCCCATCAATGTTTTGTGTTATCACTCCGCATAATACATTTATTTTTTCAAGTTCAGCAAGAGCAAAATGTGCAGCGTTGGGATTAACTTCTTGTTCTAAAGCGAAAGTTTTTATAAAAAGATTCCAGACTTCATCTGAATGATTTATAAAATAATTTATTTCAAATTTTTCAGGGTCAATGGTTTTCCAGATACCTTGTGGTCCCCTAAAATCCCTTATTCCGCTAGCGGTGCTTATGCCGGCTCCAGTTAAAGCAACGGTGCATTTGCTGTTTAAAATGATTTTAGAAACCTCTTTTATCTCCATGACTGCCAATAAATAGTTAAAACCACGATTATAACTTTTAAAAACAGATTTATATAATCTATTCAATAAAGATCTTTTAATACGCAAGTAAAAGGGTTGATTTCATCTTTTTACCAGAGACGCCGTCCGTAAGGCGGTGGTATTTCACAAACTAAGTAGATCTTCAAACGGTTTATAAAATGCGTAAAAGTATTTAACCATAACACTGAATCATTTTTTAGAGCGGGGGTCGCCTAGCCTGGTCAATGGCGCGAGGCTCAGAACCTCGTCCCGTTGGGGTACGTGGGTTCAAATCCCACCCCCCGCATGGTTTAACAGAATGAAAATAATCGAAATTGAAGAAAAAGAAAGGACAATAAAAATTAGAGTTGATAACGAAGATGATCTATGGGAGGTTTATAATATTCTTTACAAAGGGGATGTTGTTATAGGAAAGACAACGCGAGAAGTTAAAACACAAACATCCAGCTGGCGAAGACCTGTAACTTTAACGCTTTTTGTAGAATGGGCAGAGATGCAACCAATGACTAATAGGCTAAGAATTCATGGGACAGTTATAGAAAGCCCTGAAGACTTAGAAATAAAAGGCAAACATCACACTATAAACCTTGAACCAGGAAGCGTCATAACGATAATAAAGAAAGAAAGCTGGAACGAGCTCGACCTTAGAAGACTTAAAGAAGCAGAAAACAGGACCCTAGTAAATGCATTGCTGGCTTCAATAGACAGCGAAGATTTTGCTGTCGCAAGGTTAACAAACTCTGGGCTACAAACAATTTACGAAGATAAAATAGATTTAAGATTTAAAAATAAAGATCTTTCTCAGGAATATGAAAAGAAAGAATTAGAAAAAGTCGCAAAATCAATTAAAAAACTCTTTGATGATCTTAAGCCCAATATAGTGGCTATTTCGGGTCCATCTTTGTACTTAGAAAAGCTTACAAACGTTTTAAAAAATTTTTTGAGAGATACAAGAATCGTAACAGTTGAAACATCATACGGGGGGTCAGCAGGTTTAAGAGAGGCGCTTAAGAAGGAAGCACTTAAGCAGGCTTTAAAGGCCAGCGAAACAATACAAGAACAAGAGCTTATGGAGAAGTTTATGTATATGGTGGGAAAGGATTTACCCGTAGCTTATGGTCTTAAACCAGTTGAAGAGGCGGCACTAAGAGGGGCTGTCGACTTGCTTTTGATTGAGAGAGATATAATGAACGATCCAGAAACAAGGTCAAAGATCGTAAAAATTGTAGAAACTGTGATAGCATCAAAAGGCAAGGTTAAGGTTTTTACGACAAACCAAGAAGCAAGGTTCTGGTTAAAAAATATAGGGGGCATAGCAGCTATCATGAGATATAAAATAATTTAAAACGTTTCAAAAAAGAATTATTTCACTAACAGATTTGCGTTTTACAAATGCTGAAAGCTTCGCCGTTTACATTTGATCAAAACTTTTTTAGCGCAGGAGAACGGTGAAGAAGTTAGAAATAATCTATCAAATTTATTATTTTATAGTTTTTTAACCTTTCTCTCCCTTCTAAATAATCCAGAACAACTATGAATACCAAAGTTGAAACTTTACCTTTAAGTTGCTCAACTAGGTTTATAGCAGCTAAGCTCGTGCCGCCCGTTGCGAGAAGGTCATCCACTATTGCAACATTTTCTCCCGGCTTAATCGAATCTTCATGAATTTCTATAGTTTCTTTTCCGTACTCAAGATCATAAGTTACGCTCCTTTTTTTCCAAGGCAATTTGCCGCTCTTCCGTATAGGCGCAAAACCTACATTCAACATTTTGGCTAACGGTGCGCCAACTATAAAACCTCTGGCCTCAATAGCAGCAATTTTATCTAGGTTCAGGCTCTTTAACTCATCGTAAAGCTTTTCTATAGAGTAATTAAACGCTTCCGCATTTGAAAAAAGTGGGGTCAGATCTCTGAATATAACACCCTTAACAGGATAATCGGGAATATCGCGAATGTATTTTTTTAGGTCTTCGTTTTTATTTATCACTCCTAAAAATAGAATTATTTTTTATTTAAATTTATTTGAATGTACTTTTTAGTTCTTCGTTAAACTTTATTATGCTTTTCCAGTGAGAACCGAACCAGTAAACTTTTCCGCAATTAGTGCAAACGTAAAACTCTTTATATTTGGACTTTGTACTTTGTGGTATATTTTGATTTTTATTTATTTCGTCTTCATCCATCTTTCTAAGTTTGCCATTGCAAACTGTACATCTTACGGCTTTCAATACAGGCTTTATTTTAAGCGATTTGAAAATATAACTTAAAGAATCAAGCTCATTTTCTGATCGCTCTACAAATATCGCTTTCCTTCCTAAACTAAAACATCGTTTATATAATTCTTTATCGCATGTAAGAAGAATACGATCTTCAAAATTTCTTAAAAGGCCTTCATCATCACCTTTTTTATAATATAATACATCAAAGCCAAAAAGCCTTAGCTTTCTAGCTATGTTTCCAAGCATAGAGTCGGCTATAAACTTTATATTTTTTTCATTATAGTAATGCTTTTTATTGTTCAAAATGTGTTAAAAATATCTGAGAATAAGGCATTTTAATTTTAAAACATCATGCTTTACCGAAAAGTTCATCACGACATTCTTCGCACAAAAACTTACCATCAACTTCTAGCAGAAAATCTGACCACTGCCCACAATTGTCACAGTATCCAGATATATATTTTTTTGCGCCTCCGCCTTTGTAACTTTTTAGCTGGTATTTTTCTGAAGCGATTTCCATTATTTCGGGAAAGAGCCCAATTATATCGGTCATTGAAATTATACCAACCAGTTCTTCTTTGTACATAACGCCCAGCCTTTTTACACCATATCTGTTCATTGTCTTTGCGGCGTCAATAAGAGAACTTTCAGCCTTTACTGTAATTAAAGGAGAGCTCATTACTTCAGATACCTTAACCGAAGAAGGTATAAGGTCTTTGCTAACTACCTTCTTTATAATATCCCCTTCAGTTAGAATTCCGACAGGCTGGTTTTTATCAACGACAACAGCGCTTCCTACCTTAGCTTCACTCATCTTTTTTGCCGCTTCAAGTACTGAATTTGTAGGAGATACTGTAATAACAGGTGAACTCATAACCTCTCTAACTTTAACGTTTAATGAAATGCTGTGTTCGAACGCCATTACATTTAAAACTAACTTAGTGCCCCTTTTATATTTTACTAAAACGTTTAAGCCTTTTTTAATGACTCGCGTATTTTTTCTTTAAGAGCGCTCATCAGTATTTCCTGTATGTCCTGTTCTGGGGGTTCATAGGGTTCAAGGAATTTTTGTAACGCTTCCCAGCCTATCTTCGCTTTGTTAGCCCACTTAAATTTTCTTCTCAAAGACGAACTGTAAATCTTTTCTGTGGGCAAATTAACTTTTCGTGCCCATGCTATAACAACACGTGGGTCTATATAGTTTTTGATTGACGTGTTTAAATTATAATCCTTGACCATTTTCTGGATTTGTATCTGTATCTCGTGCTTTCTTATCTTTTTCATATAAGAATCAGGTAAACTCTTCTTGGCTTTTACTAGCATTTCATAAAGCTCGCCTATCTTTTTTTCTAATGAGTCTTTATAATTTGCAGGAGGTGTTCTTTTGTGATTTAACCTTATAGCAGTCATCAAATTTGCAACCTTAACATGGTACAAAGCTTCATCGTCATCCTGAATTTTATCTTTAACGTTATTTAAATAAGAATAAAAAGTAAGTGTTCCATGGTAAGTCCTAAAGACTTTGGCTGTTAAACCCGGAACTGCCTTGTTTAAAAATCTGTTCACAGCCCTAGAATCTATACCTTCAAATATCTGACCGCTCTTGGATTTTTCTATAAAGTACCTTAAATTTTTTAAAAACACTTCTGGAGGATTGATTATCTTCTTTTCCCAAAGTACGCTATCTTTTCCTAAAAACTTGAATTTTACTTCATTCCCTTCAATAAAAACATGCTCTTTCCTTAAAGTTGTTGCACCAACAGTATCCGCTTCATCTTTATCCTTTTCGTCTCCAACCCTCATGCAAAGAGTATCTATGAGGTAAGCAACAGTCGCTATCTTTCTTGTTTTTATGTTTCTAGATTTCATCCCTGTCATTATCAGTTTTCTGATTTTTGCTATCTTTTTACCTAGGTAAAGCGCAGAATCATATTTGTCTTTATTTCTTCTCTGCATCAGGTGCACGGATTCGTGGAACCACACGTACTTTTCTTTGCCAGTAAGCTTATCTTTCCAATAAGCAACCCACAATACATCTGGTCGGTGAACTATGGCTTTCCACCTTCCAGGTGGTTTTGGAGCATTTTTGCTTATGTTCAGCACAATATCTTCTTTAAGTACTTGAGGTTTCCACCTACCCCTTAAAGGATGATTCCCTCTTCCTATAAAAATTCCAGGTTCTTCAACTCTCCAAGCAGAAAGCTGAACCTGCTTGCCATCAAGAAATGCAAAAGCGTATTTCTTCTTTAATTCTTCTTTTTTCTTTCTTTCTTCTTTCCTTTCTTCTTTACTTTTGTTTTTCTTTATTTCCTTTTGTAACTTAAGCTCTTTTTTGAATTCTGAAAAGTCCATATCCCGTACACTGTAAGCCCTTAGCTCTGGCGGTAATCTTTTTTTAAAATCTTTTTCAAAATTTTTTATAAAAACTTCGTCGTTAATATATTTATCCATCTTAGCAGCAAAATGGAGAGCCATCAACTCGGCTTCGTCTTTAAGATAATATTTTTTTCCGTTTACTATGAGCGGTATCCCTTTTGCCTTATAAGGTTCTGGTACATATATCCCGTTATGAACGAGCGATGACCAGTTTTTATCTGTCATCAGATGGTCCCCTTGCTGCATAAGATAAGATTTAAAATCAATTATCGTTTAAAAGCTTTATCTGTATTTCTATTTTTGATCATAAATCAGGCTGTTTTCTGCTCACAATAACCCTGTGATTATTTCTTCTGCTTTAGCCACAGGATTTGGATCTTTCATTACTGCGCTGGCTAAACCAACGCCTGAGGCTCCCAGTTCAACAGACCTTTTTGAGTCTTCTTTACTACTTATTCCTGCACCAACAAGAAGTTTTCCCCCAACTTTCTTTATTTCTTCTACAGATTTTACTATAACCTCAGGTTTGGCTCTTGAAACAGATATACCTGTGCCTATAAGTTCAGGGGGTTCTACGAGAACGTACGTTGGGGATAAAAGCGCTGCCGGCGCTACAAGCTCATGCCTGTCGACACATATAACAGATTCTAAGCTTGTAGAGTTAAGATATTTTATTGCCTCCGCAATTTCATCCATTCTTATCCTTTTCTCACTGTGGTTTATCATGCTTCCCTTAGCCCCAGATTCCTTTATCATATCAGCGGTTATGTGTCCTGTATAAGCGCCGTCCTTTACCGGGTCAACATGCTGAGCATAAACTTTTACTTTTGTCACTGATCTGGAAATTCTTTCAATCATGGTTGCAGGAACAGCAAGTATTATCTCTATGTACTGATACTTTTCAGCAAGCGTATCAATCTGTTTTGCTAGACTTATGGCTTTTTCTCCGTAACTGTTTGGATAAGCCTTAAAGTTTAGTAAAAAAGTCCTCTTTAAGCCCATGATCAATCTCCAAGATCTTTGAGCTGTTTTGTTGAAAATAATTTTTCCTTAAGCTCCTTCTCAAATTCTGGGTCGTTTCTTCTTAGCCATTCTATCAACAAAGCTGCATGTTCCTTTTCATCGTCTCTGTTATGCGCAAGAACATCCTTTAAAGTTGGATCATCAGTAGCGCTCACCCTTTCATCATAAAACATTATTGCTTCTAGTTCTTCTATCAATGACTGCCTGGCCCTGCTTAGATCTGCTACTTTTTTGCTTATATGATCTATATCCTCATATTTTGGCATACATAGTATTGCTTATAGGAAATATTAAAAGTTGTCTGAAGGCGCTTTTACTTTTTTGTTTAAATTCGTAAAAAGACGTTTTAGTAACGTTAATAATCTTCTTTAAGAACATGATAGTAATGCCTCTTCATATAAAAGCTGATAAAAAAGATATTGCTGAAAGAGTTTTGCTTGCAGGTGACCCTGATAGAGTTAAAATGCTCTCCACAATGCTTGAAAATGTCAGGCTGGTAAACGAAAACAGGGGTTACATAACTTACACGGGACAATATAAAGGGGAAAAGATAACAGTTTCCTGCCACGGTATAGGGGGGCCATCGATAGCGATAGTTGCAGAAGAACTGTTTTCGCTTGGGGCCAAAGCAATGATAAGGTTCGGTACGATAGGAGGTCTTGACTTTGATATGAACTATGGGGACCTGGTGATAGCCACTGGTGCATTTGGTCCTGTAGGTAGCACAATCTGGCAATATTCAAAGGACATGCCTTTACCGACTTCTCCCACATTTGAAATAGTTGAAATTTTGGTGCAAGAGGCGAAAAAAAGAAATTTAAAACACTATACAGGACCAGTTTATTCTGATGACGCCTTTTATGCTGAAGGGGAAGACTATGTTAACAAGTTGAAAAACCTTGGATATATAGGTGTCGAGATGGAATCTTACACCCTTTTTGGTCTTGCAAACCTTAGAAAGTTCAAAACTGGAGCTTTATTTATGGTAAGTAATAACCTTTTAAAGAAGACTCAATTATTGAGCGCTGATGAGCTTAAAAATTATTTAGAAAGAGCTGCACAATTTGTTCTTGATTCCTTAATAAAAATTCAGATCTAATTTTTAAACATTAACGGGAGTTAAGGAAGCGGAAATCTCCTTCCACGAGCTTTAGATAGCCCCTTATAGAAACGTTTAAGCCTTCCGTACATTATCTTTGCATACATACACTAGCTTGAAAGCACTCCAGAGTTAGGTCGGGGGAACTTGCGATGCCTTGGATAAGGCCAGCACTTCAATCGTGTGAAATCAGCGATAGGCTCTGCCTGTGGAACGCAGATGAGACGTCAGATTGTTGAGCCTCTACAAGCAGCATGATGAAGTATTCTTCATGTAAAAGCAAGCGCCAGGTAGTTCGCATGATTAATAATTTTAGAACATGAAAGTTAATTCATGTTTTCGGTTAAGATTCACTCGCTCTAAAAATTATTTGGGAAAAATATAAAAGGATTTCTACAGTGTAATTACATGATGGTTAATGTCAGAGTCTAGTACGGTAACGTTAAAGGTAATGGAAGCTTATACACGAGACGTCGGAAGGGGCGTCGCTAGGGTTGATTATGAAGTTATGGATATGCTTAACCTTCAGAGTGGTGACGTTATAGAGATTAAAGGTAAAAGGAGAACCGTTGCAAAGGTTCTTCCGTTATATCCAACTGATGAAGGAAGAGGTATAATAAGAATTGACGGTCTTATTAGGTCAAATGCAGGAGTTGCCATAGGAGATAACGTAGCAATAAGGAAAGTTAAGGCTGTACCTGCAGAAAGAATAGTGATTTCTCCAATGGAGGAAGTTCCTTATATAGATGAAAGGTATATAACTGATGCTCTTGAAGGCCTTCCAGTTGTTAAAGGAGATAACATCATAGTTCCTTATTTTGGAGGAAGGATTACTTTCAACGTAATTCAAACGTCTCCTGCTAATGCAGAAGCTGTTATAATAAATCAGAAGACAATAATTGAAAGGACAGGCAGGGGGCAAGGTTTAAAGGGCGTTCCGAGGGTAACTTATGAAGATATAGGTGGCTTAAAGGATGAAATTCAAAAGATAAGGGAAATGGTCGAATTACCGCTCCGACACCCTGAGCTTTTTGAAAGATTGGGCATAGAACCACCTAAGGGAGTGTTGCTTTATGGTCCACCAGGCACAGGCAAGACTCTTTTAGCCAAGGCTGTAGCAAATGAAACCAATGCTACATTTATACATATATCAGGTCCTGAAATAATGAGCAAGTTTTATGGCGAATCAGAAGCCAGGCTAAGGGAGAAGTTCCAGGAAGCAAAGGAAAAGGCCCCGTCTATAATATTTATAGATGAAATCGATGCGATAGCTCCGAAAAGGGATGAAGTAACTGGCGAAGTCGAAAGGAGGGTAGTAAGCCAGCTTTTAACTCTTATGGATGGGCTCGAAACAAGGGGTAAAGTTATAGTAATAGGAGCGACCAACAGGCCTAACGCTATAGATCCTGCTTTAAGAAGACCAGGAAGATTTGACAGAGAAATAGAGCTCAAAGTACCTGATAAACAAGGAAGGCTCGAAATCCTTCAGATTCACACAAGGAACATGCCGCTAGCTGAAGATGTAGATCTTGAAAAGATAGCATCACAGACTCACGGTTTCGTAGGGGCCGATCTGGAATATTTGGCAAAAGAAGCTGCTATGAAGGCGCTAAAAAGGGTCTTACCAAAGATAAACTTGGAAGATGAAAGGATTCCAGCTGAAGTTTTGAACGAAATAAGAGTAACAATGCAAGATTTCTTAGACGCTCTAAAAGAAATAACGCCATCGGCTATGAGGGAAGTTTATCTTGAGACTCCTGATGTAAAATGGACAGATATTGGAGGACTTGAAGAAGTAAAGACCGAGCTAAGAGAAGCTGTAGAGTGGCCTTTGAAGTTCCCAGAAGTTTATAAGAGGCTTAATTACAAAATACCTAAGGGAATACTGCTTTATGGTCCACCAGGCACAGGCAAGACTCTTTTAGCCAAGGCTGTCGCAACAGAAAGTGAAGCTAACTTTATCAGTGTAAGAGGTCCAGAACTTTTAAGTAAATGGGTTGGAGAGTCAGAAAAGGCAGTTCGCGAAATATTCAGAAAAGCTAGACAGGCAGCACCATGTATAATATTCTTTGATGAAATAGACGCACTAGCCCCAGTAAGAGGCTATGCAACCGACAGCGGTGTAACAGAAAGGGTTGTTTCTCAGCTTTTAACAGAGCTTGACGGCATACAGCCTTTGCATGGCGTTGTGGTTGTCGCTTCGACGAACAGGATTGACATGATAGATCCCGCCCTTCTCAGAGCTGGTAGGTTTGACAAACTCATATATGTTCCGATGCCAGACAAACAGGCAAGGTTGGAAATACTAAAGATTCACACAAGAGGTGTCCCTTTGTGCACGCATAACGAAGCGATTAATGGGCTCTGCAACGAAGGCGACATTGTTAACCTAGAAAAAATAGCAGAAGCTACAGAAGGCTTCAGCGGTGCTGACATCGAATCAGTTGTCAACACTGCTATCTCAATAGTTTTACAGGAATACCTAAAATCACATCAAAATGACGAAGATTATAAGAAAGATTTGGAGAAAGTTTTCATACTGCAGCAGCACTTTGAAGAAGCCATAAAGAGAGTGAGAGCATCCAGAGAAGGAAAGGCTATGGAAAAAGCTCCGGTTCCATATTATAGATAAGCAAAAAGTTATTTTCGAACAGCTTAAATTTTATTTATAATTACCTTTAGCTGTGATAATAGGTAAAGGTACATGGCTGGATAAAGTTGCTTACCATGTAATAGAGAGGGAAAAATCTCTTGGAAGGGACATGAGCTTGGTGAGGGTCGAAAGCGGACTTGGTGCTTCTGGTATACCTCATCTAGGAAGCTTTTCTGATGTTGCTAGAGCTTATGGAGTAAAGATGGCTGTGGAGGTACAGGGGTTTAAAAGTGAGCTTATTTCTTTTGCTGACGACATGGATGGTCTCCGAAAAGTTCCTGTGGGTTTTCCTGATTGGTTGAACGAGCATCTTGCTGAACCAGTTTCTAGAATAAAAGATCCATTTGGTTGTCATGAAAGCTTTGGCTCGCATATCGGCTCTTTGCTTACAGAGTCTCTGGACAAAGTCGGTATCGAATACAAATACATGAGAGGTTCAGAGGTTTATAAAAAAGGTCTTTTGATAGAGCAGATAAGAAAGGTATTGATTAATTCTGAAAAAATCGGAAATAAGCTAAAGGAAACTCTTGGTCAGGAGAAATTCACAAAAGCTTTACCTTATTTTATTATATGTCCTAAATGCGGCAGAATATATACCACAGAAGCTATTTCTTACGACCCAAAGACCGATAGGGTCCATTTTAAGTGTAAAGGAACTAAGATAAGAGGCAGGCTAATTCCTGGTTGTGGATATGAAGGGGATATAGATATAAAAGAAGGTGAAGGCAAACTAAGCTGGAAAGTAGAGCTGGCTTCAAGGTGGTCAGCCCTAGGCATAAGGTTTGAAGCTTACGGAAAAGATATAGCGGATTCAGTGAAGTTTAATGACTGGGTCGCTGACGAGATACTTGGTTATCCGCATCCGTACCATGTAAAATATGAAATGTTTCTTGACAAAGGCGGAAAAAAGCTTTCAAAGTCAGCTGGGAACGTAATAACACCGCAGGCGTGGTTAAGGTATGGAACAAAGCAGAGCCTCATGCTGCTAATGTACAAAAGAATAAAGGGTGCTAGGGAGGTTTCAATCGAAGATGTGCCATCATACATGGAAGAGTTTGACAGGCTTGAAGAAGGTTATTTTAAGAAGTCAATTCCTCCTAAATTAAAAGGGCTTTATGAATACGTGAATCTGTTAAAGATTCCAGAGAAGATGCCTGTGCATGTTCCTTACAGATTGCTTGTACAACTTGCAACGATAGCTCCAGAAGATAACTATATAGATTTCATAAAAAAGCGTCTTATTGCATACGGTTACAAAGAAATAGATAATTTGCTTATTGAAAAAATCCAGCTTGCCTATAATATGGCTAGAGATCGCGTTACGGTAGTCCAAGTTCAGGTTCAGCTTAACGATCAAGAAAAAGAAGCAGTAAGGAAGCTCATTGAAGCTTTAAAAACAAGCAAAGATGGCACATCTATACAGAATTCAATATATGAAATCGCAAAATCTACAGGCTTAAAACCTTCAGAGTTTTTTAAAAAGCTCTACCAAATAATCTTTGGTTCTGATAACGGACCTAGGCTTGGCTATTATATAGCAGACGTTGGGCCTGAAAAAATAGCAGAAATGTTAAAGAAAGCTTTAGGGAACTAATGGGGATTTTGTTGGCCCCATAAGTTCATGGGGCCTGTATGGTTTTTCTAAAAGTTTCATTTCTTCTTCTGTAAGTTTTATGTCCAGCGCCTGTACAGCATCATCCAGATGTTCAGGTTTTGTTGCACCTAATAGGACTGTAGTTATGTATGGTTTATTAAAAAGCCAAGCTAATGCCAAAACAGCCGGTTTTATTCCTTTTTGTTTTGCTATTTCTTCTAAGTTCTCTACAACGTCAAAATCTTCTGGTTTGAAATAACCCGTAGGAAGATATTTATCAGTTAGGTATCTAACGGTGTTTGGTGTTTGATTTCTTTTATATTTTCCGGTTAAAAACCCTCTTGCTAGAGGGCTGTAGGGAGCTATAGCTATGTTGAGCTCTCTGCATAAAGGTATAGATTCTCTTTCTTCTTCTCTATAAGCTAGGTTATAGCGTGGAGAGTAATAAACGAGTTTTTCGTACCCTTTATAAACCGCCAGATCCCACAGTCTCTGTATTTGAAATGCGTAAATAGACGTTGCCCCAATATACCTTACCTTTCCTTCCTTAATAAATTGAGATAACGTCGAAAGCGTTTCTTCAATATCAGAATAATAATCCCATCTGTGAATCTGGTATATATCTATGTATTCTGTATTTAATCTCTGTAAAGAACCACTAAGTTGTGCATAAAGCCTTTTCCTTGAAAGTCCACTGTTGTTTATTCCGTTGTCAAATTCTAGACCAACTTTGCTTCCTATTATTATTTCTTCTCTGTTATAACCCCTTATTGCTTCACCGATTATTTTTTCTGATTCCCCATTTGAATACACATCAGCAGTATCTATAAAGTTTATACCCAAATCAAAACCCTTTTTTATGATCCTAAGAGCGTTTTCTTTTTGTGCCATCCAGGGCTCTTTACTGCCATAAGACATGCCGCCAAGAGCTATTCTGGAAACCTTTAAACTGCTCCATCCGAGTTTTGAGTATTGCATAAAAAACAATCATATATTATACGTATTTAAATTTATCATATAATATATATATCAGAACAGTATCATGAAATGAATCCAATTAAGATAGTTTTATAGTTATAAACATGTTTGTTCATGATAAAACAAACAACAAACCTCGCCCTTCAAGACAGGAAGGAGGTCAGCTTCCTTTTTTAGAAAAAACTTAAAACCTAAAATTATTAAGGAAGTGTAAATGAACAGGGTAAGAAAATTAGCAGAGGAATTATTAGAACAATATGGCGAAAAATTTACCAATAATTTTGAAGAAAACAAAAAAATTTTAAACGAAATAGCGGATGTCAAATCAAAGTATTTAAGAAATAAAGTTGCTGGTTATATAACCAGGATTGTAATAAGGTCTAAGGTGGCAGAAAAGGTTGAGCAGTAACAGTTGGACAGACCAGTTATCTTTTACGATAACATTTTTAAAAATTTCAGAAGTTAAGCCTCATGAAGAAATAATTGAAAAGAACACCTCTGAGCTCGTAAAATCTATAAAAAAGGACGGTGTTCAGATCGATCCTGTTATTGTGGATAAAAATACCAATGTAGCATTAGATGGAATGCACAGAATTTCGGCTTTAAAGGCCATTGATGCTAAAAGAATAATGGTTGCAAAGGTTGATTATTTTGATGAAAAAATAAAGGTTCACAGATGGCTTAGGGCCGTAAGAAATTTTTCAACGGCTCTTCTGGATGAGCTTAAGGTTGTTTTAGAGCTAAAAAAAGCGTCTAACCAGTTAGAGGCTATGCAAGCTGTTGACAGCGAAAAATCACCAATAGCAATTTTAGTTGGCAACACAGGTTATTTTTCTACTTTGAATGTAACAGGATTCGAACGATTCAACTTAGTAAGAGAATTTGACAAAAGAACAAAAGATTATTCTGGAATAATGGAAAAAGAGATAGAACAGCACTTAAAAAACGGATTCCTCATTTTGTATGTCAAAAAACCTGAAAAAGAAGAGGTTATAAAGGCAGGTATAACCGGAACCCTATTTCCTCCAAAGTCAACCAGACACGTTATACCTTTTAGACCAGTAAATTTAAGATGCCCGTTGGAGCTTTTATCTGGAAAGTTTAACGATCAGGAGGCTTATGAAAATTTAGCTAGATTAATTGAATCGTCGCCGAAAAAGGTGCTTCCTCCTCACAGTATTTATGCGGGAAGGATATACGAAGAAGAACTGGTACTTTACAATCCTTAATTTTTGGTTAAAAATAATTATATATTTTTAGTACAAAGGAGTATAAGGCGATGTGATATTGCTGAAATACTGAATGTATTAGACGTTAGCTATAAATATCCAAGCGGGAAAGAGGTATTTAAGAGTATAAGTTTTTCTACGCAGGAAAATGAATTTGTTTCAATAGTAGGTCCTTCTGGGATAGGGAAAAGCACGCTTTTAAGGGTTATAGGCCGTCTTATACCTCCAACAACGGGTAAGATATTTCTTATGGGCGAGGAGATTTTGAAGCCTACTTACAAGATAGCGCTTATACATCAGTCTATAGCAACATTTCCATGGATGACAGCTTTGGAAAACGTTAAGCTAGGGCTTATAAGCAGAAAACTTAGCAAAGAAGAAATAAATTATAAAGCTATAAAAGCGCTAGAAGTTGTTGGTTTAAAAGGCGCAGAAAACCTTTATCCGAAAGAAATGAGCGGCGGTATGAGGCAGAGAATTGCCATAGCAAGAGCCCTTGCAGCAGATCCTTTGGTGCTCTTGATGGATGAGCCTTTTGTCCATCTTGATGAACTTACTGCTGAGGGTTTAAGGCACGAAATATATGACATACTATTTAATCCGGATACAACGCTAAAAACAGTAATACTCGTCTCGCATAATTTAAACGAAGTACTAGAACTTTCAGATAGGGTGCTCGTTATGAACGGTTCTCCTGCTAAAATAGTAGATGACCTGATAATAGACATGCCAAGACCAAGAAGCGCTAAAGATCCAGAATTTGATAAATACTTGGATAAGATTTATTCTTCTTTAACGCCTATAAGATGAGCGGCATGAATCAGGTTATAGTAATACAACTTGCAACTCTCGCAACCATCGGCAGAGTTTTGGGATTAATAATGCTTGCAATAATCCTCGGGTGGTTCTTAGCTTATGCTTCTATAAAGAGCAAAATTTTCGAAAACATATACATACCTACTATTGCCGCAATGGAATCGGTTCCTGTAATAACGTTCTTTCCAGTTGTGCTTGTAATATTTGTTTACAGAATAGGTGGATACCTAGGCACTGAGTTAGCCGCCGACTTTTTGGTTTTTACTGCCGTTGTCTGGAACATTTGGGTAGCTCAGTATCAGTCTTTCAAAACGGTACCTTTGGATTTGCTTGAAGTTTCTGAAAATTATGAATTTGGGTTTTTTAAGATGCTTAGGCATCTTTATATACCGTTTTCGCTGCCTAAAATAGCCGCGAACCTCTTTCCTAGCTTTGCGGATGCTCTTTTTTACATAACTGTGAGCGAAGTTTTTACTGTAGGTACGACTTCATTTCACGTTTTTGGTATAGGATATGTACTGCCAACGCTCATAGCAGAAGGAAAATGGAATCTAGTTTATATAGGTCTTGCAACTCTAGCCGCATGGGTTTCGGCATTAACTTTCATCTTTAGATTTTATTCAAGATATGCAGTTGCAAAGTATGGTTTGGATACAATGACCCCAGTAAGGAGAAGAGGAAGGATAAATCTGATGAGAAGCTCCGAAAGGTGGAATTCACTTACAGGTCCTATGAAGCGTTTGTCGAGGTTTTTTGTAAGCATTGCAAAAGTGCCTTTGCCAGTTAGACAGCCTGTAAGTAAGAGATGGGAAAGGTTAAGAAAAAGCACAAAATACTTAATTTTTTCTACAAGTGCTGTTATTCTTGTTTTAATAAGCTGGGAGATAGCGTCTTTTGTAACTTCAATACCTTTAAACTATTGGTCCTTTTTATTCTTTCACACTCCACTTATACTTTACAACCTAAGTATAGATTACATTAGAGTAGCAATAATAGCTGTTGTATCGCTCGTTTTGTCAATAACGGTAGGATATATTTTAGCTATAAGGCAGAGAATTGCATCTTTCTTGCTCCCCATCATTCAGATAATATCTGTATTCCCAGCGCCAATTTATTTTCCCATAGTATTCTTCTTAACCTACAAATATGTTATGATTAGCCCTATTGGCACTGAGCTTTACATAATTTTCCTGGGATTTGTCAGCACCTTTTATTATGTATTTTATAGCTTCTGGATGGGTGTTCAGGCAATACCCGTAGAATTTTGGGAAATAATGAATAATTACGAAATGGGGTTTTTTACAAAAATGAGAAAGGTGATACTCCCTGCGACATTTCCATATCTGATAGCTGGCATTTCCAGCACAATAGACAGCGCTTGGGGAGGGCTTATGATTGGCGAATACTGGCCTCAGATATATGATGGGCAAAGCTTAATAGCTAAAGCAGGACTCATGAAGTTGCTTGACATTTACACTTATGAAGGGAAAATAGGTTTAGCTGCATGGTCATCTTTAGTATTTGCAATAATCGTAGTTCTTTTTAGCATATTTTTTACAACAAAGATGATGAATTTGGCCCGCGAAAAATACATTATAGAAGAAGGAGTTTACGCAGCATAAGTTAACTATCCGAAACCCGAGTTAGTTCTTCTCATTTTACAAATGCTGAAAGCTTCGCAATTTATAGCGTGGATTGAAAGAACCAAGGTTTTTATCTACGTTTTTAAAAAAAGGGTTGTGAGTTATAAATCAATGTACAAAGTTAAGAATCAACATAATAAAACAGCAAAACTTTTATTATGAAAAAAGCTTCTGTAAACTTTCACATATTCTTACTAAAAGTTTCAAAAGCTCATCAAGATCTTTTGAAAATATCACTATATTTCCTTCAAGTCCATAGCCTGGCGGTTCCACTAAAGCCCATGAGTTTAACCCTTTTTGTTTGAGCTCTTCCAAAACCGGGCAATAAGAGCCAGTGCTTTTAACCTCCTGTAGCGCATAACCCATATCTCTTAATATCTTTACAACACCTTCATGAAGCCTTAAATTTATAGCAGTTCTTATGCTTGGATCACTTTTCATAGCTTCTTTAAGCACCAGCGCCATATGTTTTGAAGAACCATAAGCCGGTTTTCCTACTCTTATACCTTTAATGCTCCTGACTATTCTTCCGTCTACCCCTGCTATTTTTTCAACTGGATCACCCGGGGATTCAGCTAAAACTACGTTGGTACCTACCTCTGGAATGAGTTCGCTCAAACATTTTATGGTTTTAACTTTTTTTAGAAAGACAGCAAGCTTGTTAAGCTTAACATCCCAGCTACTGACAGCTCCGTATAGCTCAATCAGCTCAGAAGAAAATTTTGCAGTTAACCCTTCTTCTATTCTTGTTATTTCGCCAATTATCGCGCAATCTTCAAATTTATTACATACAGATTTATAATGCGCCTTGTCAGCAATAGCTATAACTGTTCCATAAGAAGGATCAGCTGCAGACCTTCCACCAAGAAGCTTATAAAAATTTTCATCAAGCTTTATGCCCAAACCATTATTTTCCTGTATTTCTAAAAGTGCGCCCCATAACCCTCCTTCAGAAACATCATGCAGAAGTTTTACTTCGCTGGTTTTATACAAAGCCTTTAAAAACTTTACGGGTGTAAGTTTTCTCCACTCTATTTCGTTGCTGTTTTTCCCTGCAAGGTATTCAAGCCATTCTGATTCTAAAAAAGGTTTACCAATGAGAAGAACATTATCGCCAAAAGCTATTTTTTCGCGATTTAAACTTACTGTTCTTCCTACAGCGTTTGTCACTATCAAGGGCATCTCAAGGCCATCATAGCAACCTGTATGTCCGCCAATTACCTTGACTCCAAAATTTTCTGCCTCCTTCAGGTATGTTTCATATAATGTTATTGCTTTTTTACAATCTTCTGGAGGGAATAGAATTTCGTCAAACACGTATAGAGGTTCTGAAAATTTTGCATAAATGTTTCCCAGGGCATAAGAAAGCGAGAAAAAAGGCAGTGCATCTTCAGGCAGACCTATCGCTGGGGCTGTCGCATAAGTATAGTTTTCAGAAGAAAAGCCGTTCAGCGATCTTCTAATTCTTAATTTTCCCAAATCTTTATCCATAAAGATAATGATTAAACGCTTATATTTAAATCAGAATTTAAAAAAGGCATGCAAGCAAGACCTAGCAAAAAAGACTTTAGCCAGTGGTACGATTATGTTATTTACAACGCTGACCTTATTGACATAAGGTATGGCGTAAAGGGAACTGTGGTCTATAAATCTAAAGCAATGGAAATAATAGATTCGCTTTATTCAATTTTTGAATCTAAACTAAAGGAAAGGGGGCATAAAAAATACCTTTTTCCTCTTTTTATAAATTTCAGCTCCTTCAAAAAAGAGGCAGAGCACATCAAAGGTTTTGAAGAAGAAGTTTTTATGGTAAATAAGGCTGGAGGGAGAGAGCTTGAGGAACCCCTTATAATAAGGCCTACATCTGAAACGGCTTTCTATCCAATGTTTTCTATATGGATAAAGAGCTACAGAGATCTCCCAATGAAGACTTACCAGTCAGTTGCTGTTTATAGGTATGAAACAAAGGCAACTAGACCTCTTTTTAGAGGGAGAGAATTCCTATGGATAGAAACCCACAACGTATTTTCAAGTGAATATGAAGCAAAGAAGCACGTAGAAGAAGACATAAGTATGATGAGCGAACAGCTTAAGGGATTAGGAATCCCCTACCTTATAGTTAAAAGGGAACCTTTTGATAGATTTCCAGGTGCAGACGAAAGCTACGCTTATGATGCGATAATGCCAAACGGAGAGGTTTTGCAGGTAGCTACAACTCACTATTTGGGTCAGAACTTTACTAAACCATTTGAAGTTAAATATCTGGATCAGAATGGCAGTTACAAGACTCCGTACAGTACCACGCTTGGAATAGGCATAACAAGAATACTTGCAGCGATAATTTCTGTTCATGGAGACGATTATGGGCTTTATATCCCACCTCAACTTTCTTCTGTTAAAGGCTTAATAATTCCTATATACTACGGAAGTTCTGAGGAAGCAGTTAAGCAATACGTTCAAAAAGTTTTAGAATCTGCCAAACCTTACGTTTTTATTCCTGATTTTGGTGAAGAAACACCAGGAGAAAAATTCTACAGAAGCGAGCTTTATGGCTTTCCGTTGAGAATTGAAATAGGAAGAAAGGAAGCCGAAAATAACACCGTCACGATTTTTAGAAGGGATATAAGGAAGAAATTTACAGTGCCATTAAAGGATCTAAAAATCAAATTGGATGAGTTGCTGGAAGACATGCAGGCTAGCCTCAAGAATAAGTCAGAAACCATGAAAAATATTCCAGAAGCAAAAAACAAAGATGAGGTGATAAACATGCTTAAAGAATACCCCATAATCAAGATTAACTTCTGCGGAAGATCCGAATGTGCGCAGGACCTCAAGAAAACAACAGAAGGATACGAAATAAGAGGGGAACTGGTTGGTGAAACAGAAAAAGCCGGAGAAAAATGCGCTTGGTGTGGAGAAAAGGCTATCAGAAAGGTTATAGTAGCAAGGTCGTTCTAACGCTTTTCGTCTGTCAAATTTTTTAGTTTTATGTATTCCATAACGTTTTAATATATCATCAATAAAACATTTGCGAGGGGAAAAATGGTGGAAGGTGATTTACTTTATATACGTCCTGAAGATGGGAGGATCCGTCCTTACTGACCCCGATCAAATAAAGAAAACAATTTCTACAATACAAAAGATTGTGTCTGAAGGAAAAAGCGTTGTTGTTGTGGTCTCAGCCCTTAAAGGAGAAACAAACAGGTTAGACGATATAGCTAACAAGCTTCATATTGAGGACAAGGCAGACAGAGCTGAAATAATTTCTATGGGAGAAAGGGTAAGCGCAAGAATAATGGTTGGAGCACTTAAAGCAAACGGAATAGATGCAATACTTGTAGATCCGCAGAATGACCTTTGGCCCATACACAGTTTTGGGGATTACCTTAATGCAGACGTCGACATCGAAAAAACAAAAGAAGACGTTCAAAAAAAGCTGTTTCCTCTGATAAAAAATGGAAAAATACCGGTTGTATGTGGCTTCATAGGTATAAACGAAGAAAAGAAAATACAGACTCTTGGTAGAGGAGGAAGCGATACTACCGCAGTGGTGCTTGGGAATGCTCTTAATGCTAGAGAAGTAGTTCTCTTCAAAGACGTAGGTATAGCTTTCTCAGGCGATCCAAAAAAAGCTCAAAACGTTAAGGCTCTTGACGAGCTTGATATTGACGAGGCTCTAGCCTTGTCAGCTGGCGGTTCAGGTCTTATACATTACAAGGCCTTTAAATACTTGAACACCGTACTAAGGGTGACAAGCTTAGACGCAGGTCTTTCCAGCGGAACTATTGTTAATCCGACAAACGGAATAGGCGTTTCTATCACGGCAAAAGATGTGAGCATGATCACGTTAATACCAGAGTATGATAGCTCTGAGCTATTAGAAAAGGTAACAAGCGTAATAAACTCGATCGGTTCACAAATATACGGTCTTTTTATAGGTTCAAAAGCGATATTACTCTATGTTTCAGAAAAACCCGATCTGTATCAGAAAGTTCACGAAAACCTTGTAAACAGCGGAGGAGCAAAAGCTATAAGCGTAATGTCCTCGCTTTCTGAAATAACTGTAAAATCTTTCGATCTTGAAGCAACTCCGGGCTATCTTAGCATGGTAGTTTCGCCTCTTGCAGAAAAAGGCATAAACATCTACGGCGTTATTACTGCAACAAGTTCGATAAAAGTTTATGTTAGTTCAAACAGCGCAGAAGAGGCGTTAAATCTTATAAGGCAAAAGGTGGAGGTGTAGAGAAGCAATGAAAGAAAAACTAGAAGTTGGGATTTTAGGAGCAACAGGAATGGTGGGTGCTGAGTACGTAAGGATGCTTGCCAATCATCCATGGTTTAGCATAAAGTATGTTGTGGGTAAAAAGTCGGCAGGCAAAAAGTTTAAAGAAGCCAAAGCCGGAGAATGGGTAACGTCTTACGAACCTCCTAAAGAAATATCAGAAATGATGGTAGAGGAAGCTAATGCTGAAAAGCAAAACGCAGACATGTTCTTCAGCTGTCTTCCAACTGATGCTGCTAGAGAGTTAGAACCTCTTTACGCAAAATACTTCCCTACCTACAGCGACGCATCAGCATACAGGATGGAACCAGACGTACCGTTATTGATTCCGGAGATTAACCCTGAACAGTGGGTCTTGGTCAAGGAACAGAAAAAAAGAGGGTGGAAAGGATTTTTAACAACCGGTCCTAACTGTACTTCGATAGGCTTAAATGTAACACTAAAGCCATTACATGAAGAATTTAAAATAAAAAAGATAGTAGTGGCAACCATGCAGGCTGTAAGCGGTGCAGGCTTCCCAGGCGTAGCTAGCATGAGCATACTTGATAACGTAATACCATACATAAAGGACGAAGAAGAAAAGGTTTTTATAGAAACCAACAAAATACTGGGAAAGGTAGTCGACAACCGCGTTGAATTTGCAAACATAGATGTTGCTGCCATGTGTCATAGAGTTCCGACTATAGACGGCCATATGGAAAGCGTATTTATTGAAACAGAGAAAAAAATAACTCCAGAAGATGCCGCTGGTGTTTTAAGAAATTTCAGAGGGTTACCGCAAGAGCTAAAGCTGCCTACAGCTCCAGATCAGCCAATAATAGTAAGGGAAGAGCCGGACAGGCCGCAGACAAGGCTTGACAGATACGCTGGATCTGTACCCGGCATGAGCGTGGTTGTGGGAAGAATAAGGAAAGGTTTAGACGATCACTCTTTGAGATACGTGCTTCTGTCTCACAATACAATAAGAGGTGCTGCCGGAAACACTATATTAACAGCGGAAATGTTCCATAAAGAGGGGTGGATGTATGACTACAGGTAAGGCAAGACGACTTTCGAAGATTTTAAAAGAAGGCAGAATTCTTTGTGTCCCTATGGATCATGGAGTTAGTGACGGTCCTATAAAGGGTCTTGAAGATATAAACAAAATAGTTAAAGATGTTGACGAAGGAGGAGCAACATCTGTAATACTTCACAAAGGGCCTATAAAGGCACTTAAGTATCAGCCAAATCTGGGAATAATAATGCACGCTTCAGCGAGCACAAGCTACGGTCCAACACCCTATTATAAGGTATTGGTTTCGAGCGTCGAAGAGGCTATAATTCTAGGGGCCGATGCAGTATCGCTGCACATAAACGTAGGTGCAAACATGGAAAATGATATGCTTGCAAAGCTTGGCAGAGTTGCGGACGAAGCAGACAGATGGGGCATGCCGCTTATAGCCATGATGTATGTAAGGGGTGAAAACGTAAAGGATCAGTATGATCCAGAACTTATAAAAAAGGCTGTCAGATTAGGTGGTGAACTCGGGGCAGATATAGTAAAGGCTCCATTTACAGGGAACATAGAGACTTTTAAAGAAGTTGTAAGGGGATCTCTGGTTCCCGTTGCTATAGCAGGAGGACCAAAGCTTGATAGCATCAGTGCTGTTTTTCAGATGGCAAAAGCCGCCATTGAAGCAGGCGCTATCGGCGTAACTTTTGGTAGGAACATATTTCAAGATAAAAACCCTAGAGCTGTTGTAAAGGCACTGGGCAGGATAATATTTAATAACTCTGATGTAGATGATGCGGTAAGAACTTACAATGAAGAAAGTAATAGTTAAGCTACCAGAAGAACAAAAAAAGGCAAAAGAAATAGAAGAAGTTTTAAAACAATACGGTTTGGATACTTTTATAAGATCATACGATGATTTGAGCGCAGTACAAAAAGTAAAAGTAGAATCTCAAAAGGACATCGAATCGTTAAAAGACATGGCTTCAAAAAAAGTAAGTGGAGTTCTGATAAACACTTCTGACTGGAGAGTTATACCTTTTGAAAACATCATTGCTCAAGTTGCAGGTAAGCTAGAAATTTATGCTGAAGCTAAAGACGTGCAGGACGCTTTAGCTTTAAAGGGAGTTTTGGAAAGAGGTGTAGATTACATAATAATTTCTCCAAGAAGCATTGAAGAAGCTTTGTCTTACGTTGAAGCGTTGAACATAGGGAACAAAAAAGTGACAGTAAAACCCGTAGTAATAAAGGGAATTAAGCTTATAGGCGAAGGGTCAAGGGTTTGCGTTGACACAGTAGAAATGCTTAATCCAGGAGAAGGGATGCTTGTAGGTTCATTTTCATCGTTTTTATTTTTGGTGCATGCAGAAGTCTTCGCATCCAAATTTACTTCACCAAGACCTTTTAGGGTAAATGCTGGAGCCGTCCATAGCTACGTCTTGGTCGATCAAGAAAAAACCAAGTATCTTTCAGAAATAAAGTCTGGAGATAAAGTGCTGATATCTGACTATAAAGGAAACGCAAGAATAGTTTTTGTAGGGAGGTCTAAGCTTGAAAGGAGGCCGATGGTGCTTATTATGGCTGAAAGCGAAGGTCTTTTTGGTACTGTAATTCTTCAGTACGCTGAAACGGTTTCCCTTGTTAGGGAAGATGGTAAACCTATTGCAGTAACAGAAATAAAGGAGGAAGATAAAGTATTGGCCATGACAAGCGAGCCTGCTGGAAGACATTTTGGGTTAAAAGTAGAAGAGGAAATAAAGGAGAGCTGATCTCAATGGTTAACATAGTTGTGTCTCTGTTAGGAAACACTATTGAAGAAATGTATAAAAAGATAAGCAGGACAGACGAAAAGAGCTTACTCGAGTTAAGGCTTGATTCTATAAAGAGCCTAAATCCTAAAGATGTGCCGTCTTACTTCAGTTCGGTTATGGATAGGTCCATAATAACTTACAGGAGCCCCTCTGAGGGTGGAATGAGCAAAGATTACAAAATAACAAACCTAATACAGCTTATTGAGCTTATGAAAGACTATCATCCTTACCTTTTTGATATTGAAGCCGACAGTTTAAAAAAGATCTCAAACAGCGTTGATACGAACGGTCTTAACCTTATAATTTCGACGCACTATATTTTTACGAAGCCTACAGCTCAGGATCTTAACTCTTTTATATCAGAGCATAAAGATAAAGCAAAGTACTTGAAAATAGTAAACAATCCTGAAAACATAACAGAAGCTTTGATGGTTCTCTCTTTGTATTCTGGGATTGAAAAAGGAAAGCTTATCGCATTTTCTGTAGGAGATAAATGGAGCTTTACCAGGTACCTTTCTGTAGTTCTTGGGTCTCCGCTTATGTACACTCATTTAAAAAACGAAAGGGTAGTAGAAGGAATGCCCGAAGAATATGAAGCTTATGAATTTGTAAAGTTCTTAAAAAATTGGCCCTCTACGGTCTGATAGGCTTTCCTTTATCGCATTCTCTTTCATATAGAATAAATAACGCTATTCTAAACAGGTTCGGAGATCATTACGTTGCGTTCGAAACTCCCCCAGAAGACCTTTTTGCAGTTTTATCTAGCCTGAAGACTTTATCTAAAGGTTTTAACGTAACGATACCATATAAAAAATCTGTGATTTTATACCTGGATCATACAAGCGATGAAGTCAGAAAAATCGGTGCTGTAAATACTGTTAAAGTTGAGGAGAAAAGAGCTTACGGGTACAACACCGACTATCTAGCAATAATGAACCTTGCTAGCGGGAAAAAGATCAGCACAGCAATGATTCTGGGCGCGGGGGGTGGAGCCAGAGCTGTGGCTTTTGCGCTTTTTAATTTGGGCTGCTCTAAGTTTTTTATTTATAACAGAACAAAAGAAAAAGCGTTGTCTTTAAAATCAAAGATAGAGAGTTGGGGGGCGCGCGCTGAAGTTATTGAAGAACCAAAAAATGCAGACGTTTTCGTAAACGCTACCCCGATGGGTATGTATTTTAACGATGATACTCTGCTTGATTTTTATACAAAAGGTAATTATAAAACAGTTATCGATCTTGCTTACGACATTAACGGGACTCCTCTTTCGAGATTTGCAAAAGATTATGTTTCAGGGATAGATATACTGATTGAACAGGCAGCACTTTCAATCGAAATATGGAAAGGAATAAAAGTTGACAGAAAAGATATGAGGTCTGCTTTGTATGGAAATAAAGGTTAGGGTTTGGGGAGGTATAAGTTTTGTTAACGCATTAATAACCGGGATAGGGTCAGTTATGGCAATCAATCTTCCTCTTAAGATTATAATAAGAGAAAGCAAAGAATGGGACTGTGATGAGGTAGCAAGAGAAATATTCACAGTCTCGGGCGTAAGCGGTCCTTATTCTGTTTCTACATTTTCAGAAATACCAGTTGGAATGGGATTGAAGAGTTCTAGCGCATATACAGTTGCTTTAGCTTTAGGCGCGCAGAAGATAAAAGGCTATGTAGACCCAGAAAAAGCCGTAAAGGTTTCAGCAGAGGTCAGCAAAAAAATTGGTATTTCTTATACTGGAGCATATGACGACGCATATGCATCGATATACGGAGGAATAGTGATTTCAGATAACCGTACAGGTTCTTTGTTAAAAAGATGGGAAGCGCCAAAAAAATGGGCAGTGACACTGGGACTAAAAGAAGGCATGTCAAAAAAGGTAAACCCGGAATTTCTAAAAGTTTTTAGTGACCTTGGAACTCTTGCAGTTAATTATGTAGAAAATGAAAAGTATTTTTCTGCCTCGCTTATAAATTCGCTGATAGTTGCATCTGCAAACGGGTACCCGATAGAGCCCATAATAGCAGCCGTAAAAAAAGGGGTAATATCCGGGATTTCGGGTAATGGCCCAGCTTATTTTGCGATTTCTGAAATTTATAATTACAAGTTTAAAGATATGAAAAACATTTTTACTAGACCGGCTAACGAAAAATACAGCATCGAAGTAACTGGTGATGTATGATGAAATTCATGATAGAAGGTTCTGTTGGCGATAAAATAACAGCTAATTTGCCTCCTAGCAAAAGTTATGCGCAAAGAGCGCTGATTGCGGCTTCTCTTGCAAACGGTGAAAGCATTATAAGTATGAATAGGCCCTTTCCGGAAGATATAGTTCTTATGATAAGGGCACTCAAGAAAATGGGAATCAGAATAAACGGCAATAAAGTTTACGGTCAGCAACCAAAGCATCCTCAAAATATATTGAACATGGGAGGTTCTGGAACCGGAATAAGATTCATGACAGCCTTTTCTACTTTGGCCGCCGGTGGATATACCGTCCTCACGGGCAACAGCAGCCTTATAAAAAGGCCGTTGGGGCCTCTAACAGAAGCTATAAACGCTTTGGGAGGGTTTGCAATCACTGCCGGTGAAGATGGTAGGCCTCCAGTGATAGTTAAAGGTAAAAAGATGAATGGAGGGAAAGCTGAAATAAGATCTTCTGAATCTTCACAATATGTAAGTGCTCTTTTGCTGGTTTCACCAAAAAACGAAGAAAGGACTGAAATTCGCTGGACAGATAAAGTTTCAAAACATTATGTAAAGATGACAGAGTTTGTAATGGAGAGCTTTGGAGTTAAAGTTTATGAAGACGAAAATTCTTATTTTGTTGAACCATCAGAGTACAAACCATCTAGTTTTGTGGTCCCTTCAGACGCTTCATCAGCATCATTTTTTATAGTATTGGGTATTCTTAGCGGGAGAACAGTAAAAATACTCAACCTTAAAAAGGAGCCAATTCAGGCAGACCTTGAAGAGCTCATAAAAGTGCTCGATCTTATAAATGTTAAGCACTACTTTGATGAGTCTGGAATGCAGGTAGAAGGAAAGGTTCCAGAAGCATCATTAAAGATTGATTTAAAAAATGCCCCTGACCTCTTTCCTCCACTTTCAGTTTTAGGTTATAAGATCCCTCTGGAAATTTCCGGCATATCTCATGTAAAGTATAAAGAAAGCAACAGACTGCTTTCTATGAGTTCTGAACTCACAAAGTTAGGATGTATCGTTGACTTAAAGGACGATAAAATAAAGATAATGCCACCTAAATCGGCACCTGAGAACGTAGAATTAAAAGGTTGGAGAGATCATAGGGTTGTCATGTCCTTATCGGTTCTATGCGCTGCCCACGGGATAAAATGTGTTATAGATGGTTATGAAGCCGTAAAGAAATCTTTTCCAGGATTCTTTGAAGAAATGAAGAAAAACGGTCTTAAGGTGAGGTTATTTGAGCGATAACTCATTAGGCAGATCTCTTTTAATGGTGAGCTTTGGAGAAAGTCATGGTGAGGCTGTAGGCGTTCTTATCGAAGGCATACCGGCAGGTACAGAAATAGACGAAAAAAGAATAAACGAGTGGCTTGCAAGGCGCAAACCAAGCACATCCTTAGCATCAACAAAAAGAAAAGAGGATGACACTGTAGAAATACTTTCTGGCGTTTACAGGGGAAAGGCAACTGGCGCCCCTTTTGTCGCGATTGTAAGAAATAAAGGTTACGTTGATGATTTTTACAGCTTTGCTGAAGAGGGCTGGGTAAGGCCAGGTCACGCGGATTATCCTGCTTATATTAAGTATAAAGGGTTTAACGATCCTCGAGGAGGGGGGAGATTTTCCGCCAGAATAACTGTTGGATTTGTAATAGCGGGAGCTGTAGCAGAAGAGATACTAAAGCCATTAAGAATAGAGGTAGTTGGTTATACAAAAAGCATAGGACCAGTAGAGTGTCCAGACTTTGATATAGATAACGCTAGAAAAAGGTATGAGTTTGAGACAAGGTGTCCTTCAGCAGAACACGATGCGTTGATGCAGGAAGAGATACTAAAAGCTAAAAGAGAAGGTGACAGTTTAGGAGGTACAGTAAGAATAATCACGGGGAAGCTTCCCGTAGGACTTGGGCAACCAGTTTTCTCTTCACTGGATTCTGAACTCGCAAAAGCTTATTTTTCCATACCTGCAGTAAAAGGAGTAGAATTTGGCGCAGGTTTCAGAGCCTCAAAGCTCAGAGGTTCACAGAACAACGATATATATGTTTTAAGCAACAATGAGATAACTACGCTTACAAACAACGCCGGAGGCATTCTTGGCGGAATGACTAACGGCCAACCGTTGATAGCAACTATCGCATTTAAGCCTGTTTCTTCTATTTACAGGCCTCAAAGAACTGTAAATGTAAAAAAGATTGAAGAGGGCGTTTTACAGCTGAAAGGGATGCATGATGCTTGCGTTATACCACGAGCTGTACCAATAGCAGAAGCCTTGACTTACTTTGTGTTTGCAGATATGGCTCTTAGAGGGGGTTTTATAAATGAAAGATGAAGAACTTTATAAAAAAAGGGAGGAAGCATTCGCAATTTTATATGATTGTATTAGATTGTTGAGAAAAAGAAGGTCTATAGTAAAAAAGATAGGGGAGATCAAAAAGGCAAGCGGATTTAAACTCGAAGACTACGGTAGAGAATCAGATATTTATGATAGATTAAAACCGAATAAGGTAGAAGAAAGCCTGTTAAATGTTTTTTTGCTGGACTCTTTAAGGGCTCAGGGCTGGTCACTTGGGTTTTATAAAGATTCTGAATACGAAAGAATAGATATGAGTACTGAACAAAAAATATTTGATGTTGAAGAACTCAAATCTTTTCATAAAGCCGATTATGTAACTGTCATGGGAAGCAGAAAGGAAGTATTTATCTCATGGTTGCTTTCCTTAAAGAACAAAAGAATAGCTCTGTTAAATCCAGTCGGAAAATCTTGGGAAGATTTATCATGGTCATTTTACATCAGACCCTACAGAGTTAGCAACGAGAACATCCCAAAAAACCTTCCCATTTTCGCTCAATCGCCAAACAGGTTCGGTTTAAAATTAGACATGGTTTATGAGCTCTCCGGTTACTCGTTAGTAGATCTTACTTTTTCATCAGAAAAGTTAGCCTTGGGCGAATCGTTATATATGTATTCGCCCGCTTGTACAGCTGGACAGACTGGGGAACAAACTGTAGTTTTTTCTAATAAAAAAAGAGTCATAGACAGCATAGCAAAAATTTATAGGAAAATCTTTGGCGGCATAAATGACAAAATTTTTCTATGCGATGAGGGGCATCTAAAAAAATCTTTTGAACTATCCGCAGCCTTATACAAAAAATTTGAGGCAGTCAAGTGGGAAGAAGGTCCATTCATAGCGCTGAACAGACGAGTTGCAGGAAGCATAGACGCTTCTTCTTACGGCGATTACCCAGGCATCTATGTTTTAAACATGTTCAGAGCTTTATCTCATAATTTTCGTTAGCTCATGTTAATATAAACTCTTAACTAAGATAGAAGTATAAAAATCAAAAACATATTAAAAATCTACACCAATTTTAGCAAGGTAACCTTGATCGTATATATGCTTTACCTTTACCATTTCAGTTACTATATCAGCAATTTCTATAAGCTTATCTGGCGCGATGCATCCTGTGAGAACTACGTTGACGTTTTCCTTTCTAGAATTTATAACCTGTAAAACTTCCTCCGGATCAAGCAAACCGAGGCTTAAAGCGCAGTTTATCTCATCGAGGACAACGATATAGTAAGTTCCTTCTTGAAGTATTTTGCTTGCAAATTTTAACGTTTCCTTTGCTTTTTTCCTGTGCTCATCCAAAGATTTTTTATCTCCCATAATTCCGACGAAACCGGCTCCCCCTGGATAGAAAAGCACTTCAGAAATTTTAGACAAAAATTTTGTCTCGCCGCTAACAGAATTCTTTAAAAACTGCAGATACGCTACTTTATAACCGTGTCCTATAGCTCTTATAAGCATACCTATTGCCGCTGTAGTCTTACCTTTCCCATTACCATAATATATTATAACTAATCCTCTTTTAATCGGCTTCATTTTTTGCAAATTTGAAACACCTTTATTCACTGTTATACTTGTATTCATTTAAAATTTTTTAATAGTTTACTAATAAAGCCGTCTGTTTTTTAACTTTTATTCTTTTTAACAAACTTGTTTCTGATTGATGAACAGTTTTAAAAGTATTATAATATTCAATAAAAAATATAAATATATAAAATTGATAAATGCAACTTAATATTCAAATCTTTTGAAATATAACTTTTAAAATTAACATTTTTTTGATTGTGCCTTATATATATTAAGTTATTGTTAATCAGTAAAAATTAAAAAGAGCAGCGCATTAATATAAACTTAAGGATTGAAAGGTTTGGCAATAGGTTCTGAAAGGTTTATTACTTTTTTTAGATTACTTGGCTTTGTAGGCCTTGAGAGTGAGGACAAAAATGAAGTGCTTAACCAAATAAAATCAAAAATATCCAGCTACGGTTTAATCGTAATTGACAGGTCAGTAGTAAAGGGAATAGAAAAAGAAATCGACGAGCTTTCTATGAAAGTTGAACCCCCTATACTGGTTTTGGATCCTCCTTATAGAGTTTTTGAAACTGCTACTGGTGTAGAAAGCGAAGTAAAAAGGGTTATGAAGGTTTTCTGATATGGAAAGCATAAACTCTATAATTGAAAGGGAAAAGAAAACAGCGTTGGAAACGCTGAGCCTGGCACTTGATGATTCCCTTAAGATTATTGAAGATAAAAAAAATGAAGCCTTTGAAGAAGGGCAAAAAATGGTTGAAGAAGCAAAAAAATCATATGAAAAGGAAAGACTGATAAGGACTTCACAGCAAGAACTTGAAGGTAAAAGAATTTTAAGCATAAAAGAAGATGAACTTCTAGAAAAGCTTATTTCTGAAGCATATAAAGAATTTCTCGAAAGTGATAGGTACGGCATGACGCTTGAAAAAATGTTTTCTAAAGGTTTAAAGAATTTAGGAGAAGGTTTTGAAGTTTATGCAGGTAAGCTCGATAAAGAAAAACTAACCAGGATCGCAAGAAAACACAAGATAGAGGTTAGTGGTGTAACAGATTTCGAGAGAGGTTTTTCGTTTAAAAAAGGCGATGAAAGCATAACATACGATCTAGATAGAATGTTAAACGATATCAAGAGAGAGTTAAAGAGGATAATAATAAACAAGGTGAACGAAATTGAAAATAAAAGGTAGAATAACAGAAGTTAAGGGTACAGTAGTAAAGGCGTCTGACGTGTCTGGCATTCAAATGAATGAAATGGTAAAGGTAGGTGAAGCAGGCCTTATTGGAGAAGTAGTTAGGGTTGAAGGTGATAGCGCATACGTGCAGGTTTACGAATTTACAACAGGGTTAAAACCCGGGGAACCGGTTGAAGGTTTGGGATCACCGCTTTCAGTTACTTTAGCACCAGGAATAGTCGGGAATATATATGATGGGCTACAGAGACCTTTGAGCACGATTGAAGGTTACACAATATCTAGAGGTTATACAGCTGAAGCTATTGACGTTAATAAAAGCTGGCACTTTGTTCCTGTAGTTAAACCTGGCATAAAGGTTCAAGGAGGAGAAAAAGTTGGTTATGTAGAAGAAACAGAGCTGATAAGGCATTACATAATGATTCCTCCAAACGTTATCGGCACCTTGACTTATGTAGCGCCTGAAGGGGATTATAAGGTTACTGATCAGATAGCTGAAGTTCAGGAAAGCGAAAAACAAAGCATATCAATGCTTCAGAGATGGTCAGTAAGGGTACCTAGGCCAATAAAAAGGAGGCTTGTTGCATCTGAGCCCCTTATAACTGGACAAAGAGTAATCGACGCATTTTTCCCCCTGGCAAAAGGCGGTTCTGCCGCTGTTCCTGGGGGATTTGGAACTGGCAAAACTGTACTATTACATCAAATGGCTTCATGGGCCAATTCTAGAGTAGTTGTTTACGTTGGTTGCGGAGAAAGGGGGAACGAAATGGTTGAGCTGCTGAAGACTTTTCCTAAGCTAAACGACCCGATAAGCGGTAAGCCTATAATGCAAAAATCTATAATGATTGCTAATACAAGCAACATGCCAGTTGCCGCTAGGGAAGCAAGCGTTTATGTGGGGCTAACTTTAGCAGAATACTACAGAGACATGGGATATGATTCACTTATGCTTGCGGACTCTACAAGCAGGTGGGCAGAGGCCTTAAGGGAAATCAGCGGAAGACTTGAAGAAATACCGGCTGAAGAAGGTTACCCTTCGTATTTGGCTTCCAGAATTGCTTCATTTTATGAAAGAGCTGGATATGTTGAAACTCTTTCTGGCGACTTCGGTAGCGTATCTATAATAGGCGCTGTTTCGCCTCCAGGAGGAGACTTTACGGAACCAGTAACAACGCACACACTAAGGTACGTAAAAGCCTTCTGGTTGCTTGACCCAAATCTGGCTTACTCAAGGCATTATCCAGCTGTAAACTGGATCTCAAGCTACTCTTCATATATAGAATCGCTTTCTGACTGGTGGAGCTTAAATATCTCAGATGAATTTGAAACGCTAAGAAGGAGAGCTTTGGACATATTGTTTAAAGAAGAAAGCCTGAGGAACATCGTAAGGCTACTGGGTCCAGAAGTTCTTCCTGAGGATGAGAAGCTATTACTAGAGGCGGCAAACATGCTCAAAGAAGGTTTCTTAAAACAGAGCGCATATCATGAAGTTGACAGGTATACGCCTCCATTGGTACAGTATTATTTGCTAAAACTTATAATATCATTCTACGAAAAGGCAAAAGAAAAACTTACAGGAGGAGCAACAGTAGAAGAAATAAAGGCAAGCCCCCTTTACCTTGAAGTTATAAGGGCCAGGTTTAACGTAAAGAGTAAAGAAGATTTTGAAGCGATTATGAAGAAGGTGATGGAGTTTTGAGCGGAAGCATAACTTTTAGCAGCGTTCAGAGCATAAAAGGCTCGCTGATGGTGATAAAGACCAACGGAAAACTAGGATATGAGGAACTTGTTGAGATAGAGCTCAGTAATGGCGAAAAAAGGCTTGGAAGATCCTTACAGGTAAGCGAAGACATAGCTGTAGTTGAAGTTTTTGAAGGTACACAGGGGCTTTCCCCTCGCGACGTAAAGGTAAGGTTTCTCGGAAGACCTCTTGAGCTTCCGGTTTCGAACGAGCTTCTGGGCAGGATATTTGATGGTCTCGGAAGGCCCATAGATAACATGCCGGAACCTGTTGGCTCCGAAGAGCTTGACATAAACGGGAAGATCCTGAACCCATACAAAAGAGAATACCCCGACGAATTTATCCAGACAGGCGTTTCTGTCATAGATGGTATGCTTAGCATGGTCAGAGGGCAAAAGCTACCAATATTTTCAGGCTCGGGTTTGCCGCACGATATGCTTGCTGCACAAATAGCCAGACAGGCTACGATAGCAAAGGGTGAAGAGTTTGCGGTGGTATTTGCGGCAATAGGTGTTCCTGCAGATACTGCAATGTTCTTCAGAAGAGAACTGGAAGAATCTGGAGCTTTAAAGAGAAGCGTTCTCTTTTTGAATCTGGCTGAAGATCCTGCAGTTGAAAGGATCGTAACTCCGAGGGTCGCACTGACTGCAGCTGAATACCTTGCATTTGAGGAAGGATATCACGTTTTGGCTATACTTACTGATATGACGAACTATGGGGAAGCTTTGAGGGAAATTAGCATGATGAGAGAAGAAGTTCCAAGCAGAAGAGGTTATCCTGGATATCTTTATACTGACTTGGCAACTATCTTTGAAAGGTCTGGTAGGATCACAGGAAGAAAGGGAAGTCTGACTCAGTTGCCTATACTCTCGATGCCAGCAGACGATATAACGCACCCTATACCTGACCTTACAGCTTACATAACAGAGGGGCAAATAGTTCTTGGAAAAGAGCTCTATCATAAAGGCATTTACCCGCCTGTCAACGTCCTTATGAGCCTTAGCAGGCTTATGAAAGATGGCGTCGGCGAAGGAAAGACGAGGGCTGACCATAAAGAGCTGAGCGACCAGCTTTACAACTCGTACTCAAAGGCTATGGATGTCAGGTCCTTAGCAGAAATAGTTGGGGAAGAAGGTATTCCAGAATCGTCAAAGAAATACCTTCAGTTCGCTGATGCTTTTGAGAAAAAGTTCATGAAACAGGATCCATACGAAAACAGGGATATCGATACCACTCTTAACATAGCTTGGGACATTTTATCCATACTCCCTGAGAGCGAGTGGACTAACATAAGTGAAAAGAGCAAGAAGGTGTACATAAATGTCGTTCAGAAACGTAATATCTAAATCTGAACTGTTAAGGCAAAAGAGAGAGCTTGAAGCTACTAAAGATGTAGATAAAATTCTCTCAACAAAAAAAGATGTAATATTACAGAAAGTTTCAGAGGTAGGTCCTCAGGTTTCATCCGTTCTCGGAAAATTTCTAGAGGAACTTAAAACAGCTTATGACGATTATTCTGTACTGGTTGCGAGCATGAGTTATGAAGAAGTACTGGCTTTTTCCAAAATCCTTGAGGGTGGCTTGGAAATAGACCTAAAAAAAGAAAGGTATATGGATGTTCACTATTGGAGACCTTTTATAGTCTCTAAAAAGGTTATAACGCCAACGACGCTTGCGCAGAGCAACTTTTTTCAGGATACAGAAAAAATTATAAATTTAATCATAGAAGCTGCATGGCTGAAATCATTTATACTAAAGCTGATTAAAGATCTAAGAGATACTGATAAGCTCATAAACGCTCTTGAAAAGGTAGTAATACCTGAGACTGAGAAAAAGATAGCCTCTATTTCTATTACTTTAGAAGAAAGGGACAGAGAAGAGCTTAATAGAATAAAAAAGGTAAGAAATAAAATGGTGACAGGTGTTGGAAGCGTTCGACGAAGCTAAAGAACAGATTAAAAAGAAACATGAAGAATACAGCAAGACATTAGAAAATGAATATGAAAAGTTAAAAGATGAATACATAAAAAAGCTTAAAACCGCTGGTGATAAATAATTAATGATAGGAGAATTGATGTTGCCGTTTATACTGTTAATATATCAATCGCTTAACACGCTCGGAAATACAGTTGGCGCAGGTATAGCATTCGGTTTAGCAGCTCTTGGAGCAGGTATAGCAATAGGTGGTGCTGGAGCAGCAGCTACAGCAGCGGTTGCTGAACATCCTGAAAGACCAGAGGTCAGGTCTTTCTCGCTTATTATGGTTGCTCTAGGAGAAGCAGTGGCTATTTACGGCATAGTTATAGCTATACTTATTCTAAGTCACACCTAAAATCTTTAAAAGATCTTCTTTTATTTTGTTATAAACATTTTCATGTACACTATCGTACCATTCTTCATCTTTACTTATTTCTCTGAGTTTTTCTAAAACACTCAGACTCCTTTGAGCGTGAACTTTTGGGTCAACGTCTTTCCATTCTCTTCCGTCAAAAAGCCTGACTTGCCTTTCTGACCAGTCCCCTGGCTGATCCATGCCAGGATAATAGCACTCAAGCATATTATTCAAAACTTCTTCGGGTACTGAAGCCGCAAGTTTGCTCTTTATGCCGTCTTTCTCGTAACGAGATTCATCGAGCCCATACAAAGGCATGTCGTACCCGTTTTCGGCCAGCGGCGTTATGTTTTCTATTGCATAATAAACCCCTTCTACGCCCTTTCCTTTGAGGTATTCTTCAAGAACTTTTATTGCTTTATCTGAAATGAACCCGTAAAAAATAACTTTTTTTATTTTGCACCCGCTAGATGAACACTTTCTAAAAAGGTTGTCCAGAACAAAAAGAGATGTATTCCCTGTAGCTTCTGTATCTGGCTTTAAAACTACATATTCGCCAGGAAGTAACGCTGGCGGTTCATCATACGTCATAGTAAGTTCGCGCTGTACATGTTTCCTGAATGATACATATTTGTAGAGCGGTCTTGACCATGAGTTTATAAAGTCGATACCCTTTTCCTTAAGTGCATCATAAACCCTGTACCCAAGCGATGCTCTGAGCACGTGCTGCATCATTATCCTTTCAGAAAAAATACCTTCACTGTCCAAAAATTCTATAAACCTTTTTGCAAGTTTATAGTTTAAAAGTTCAAATTTCTCGCCAAGAATTTGAGGATAACAAGCTATTTCCCTACCCTCCTGTGAGTCTACAACGAATAATTTTTTTGAACGTGCATAAACTCTAAACCCAGAGGAGCTAAAATAATCTGAAAAAGATGTTGAAAAATCGAACGACCTGAAAACTTTATCCCTTAATCCATCAGATATCATCGCATAGAATCCCCATTGCTTTTTAATAAAATTTTTCTGTAAAGGGCGAGGTTTGCTGTTTGTTTTATTACAAGCTGAAAGCGTCGAGTGAAAATTCACGCAAACATGTCAGTCTTAAAAAGTTCAGACAGTAAAAAATATACCTAGGTTTACGCTATAGTTTCTATGGAATTGTTTGAAGGAACCTTTAGAGACAGTACCGGCAGATCTTACCATATCAGAGCTAAGGAAGGAACGCTCAGCCCATATTCAGTAAACGCAGGAAGTCCGGAGAGAGTTGAAAGCGCGGCGTCACTTTTGAGCAATGCAGAATTGGTAAACAAAAACAGGGGCCTTTACGTTTATAACGGCCATTACGGTAATCTTCCTGTAACGCTTTTTTGTACGGGCATGGGACCAGGATCTGCTGAAATAGCTTATACTGAATACCTTGTGAACGTAGATTACCAAACATCTAAAAAAGTGTTCAGCATAAGGGTCGGAACAGCTGGAAGCTGGGCAAGTTTCGTGAAACCAGGAGATTATGTCGCAGAAACCGGAATAATCAGAAATGAGGGTGCATCCAACAAGATAGCTCCGGTTGAATGGCCTGCACGATCAGACATCATCACGTTGCTAGCTATTGCTGAAGCCGTTGGAAAACTAAAGCTCGAAAAAAGGTTCTGGTTTGGCCCCGGCATAACAAAGGACACGCTGTATGCAGATGAAGATCCTGAAAGGAGATCATCCCAGCCTTGGGTTATAGAAGCCAGAGCCAAGTCTTACGAGGACATGGGCGCAATCTCAACTTCTATGGAATCTTCTGTGATGGCATTGTTAAGCGAGTTTTATTCTAGCAAGCTGAGAGTTAAAGGCGTTAAAATAGGATTTGGGAGCGTCCTTTTAATAGTCTCTCCATACTACAGAGAAGAAAAACAGGTCGAGTTTAATGTCAGCGAAGAAGACGAGCTCCAAGGCATAAAGGTGGCGCTTGAGGCTCTTAAAGTTGTAAATGAGATGCAAAAGGCTGTAAACTCAGGCAAAAAAGTAACTCTGGAAGAAGCATTTTCAGTCCTTTATTCAAGGCTTCTTTATTGAACTTTTTTTAAAAGTTTATAACATGACGTTCATGTAAATTATGTGTGAAATCAGAGACAGAAGAGCTCAAAGCGGTCTTTGATGCATCATGCCCAAATTGTGGAGGTCCTATAGAAGCTGAAAGGTTAAAGAAAGGGCTCGTTTGCTCTAGATGTCTTCCCGAGGAAAAAGATTATACGTATGAAGAAATGCTGAAAGAGCTTCATAAACGAGGCACTCTAAAGCTGTTAAAGGAAGATTATGAAGTTATAAAAGGATTAAAGGATTTTTCTGAATTCTTTCGCAAGGCTGTGGGGTCAAAGATATCTGGAGCCCAGAGGCTCTGGGCAATAAGGCTGCTCAGGAACGAAAACTACGCCATAACTTCGCCTCCTGGAGCAGGTAAGACAACGTTTGGGCTAGTTGTTGCTCTTTACATGTTGAAGAAAAAGAAAAAATCTCTTATCGTGGTGCCAACCAGGAGTCTGGCATCCCAATCTGTTCAGAGGCTTTTTGAATACGGAAAAAAGCTAGGGATAAATCTTAAAGTCTTTACGTACAACACCAAGAATTTAAAGATAAGCGAAGCTGACGTGGCAGTAGTGACTTCAAAATACCTTTTCATGCATTATGAAGACGTAGAGTCCTCTGATTTTAAGTTTGTGTTTGTTGACGATGTTGATGCAGCCTTAAAGTCAAACAAAAGCATAAGGCTCGTTCTTAGGTTAGCAGGTTTTTCAGAAGAGGAAATAGAGAAAGCAAAGAACATGATGTTCACAGAAAAAAGGTTAGATCTTCAGAGGCTCTTTGAAATAAGGAAAAAAATGATCAAAAGGACGATGATATTTTCCTCAGGCTCGATAACTCGTTCAAGCCCTCTTTTCCTGGTTCTTATGGGCTTTAGACCCGGTTCTCCGGGTTCTTATCCGAGAAATGTAATAGATCTTTATGAAGATATGCCTCAGGATCTGCTTCAATCTTTAAAGAAAAGGATAGGCGAGCTGGGAGACGGCGGTTTGATCTTTGTAACGCCTGATCTCGGCGCTGATTATGCAGAGTACCTAAGCTCAAAACTTAACGAGCAAGGGATAAGGAGCGCCGCCGTAAGCGGAAAAAACGTAAAGGTTATTGAAGAGTTCAAGAACGGCAAGTACTCTATACTTATAGGTGTAGCGACACATTATGGGACTCTTGTAAGAGGCATAGATATCCCGGAAAAGATAAGGTATGCGATCTTTATAGGAATACCAAGGTTCAAGTTCACTATAGGCGAAAAGATGCACCCTGTTTTGATGACGCGCATACTTACCTCTTACGCTCTTTATGTAAACAAGCCTGAAATAAACAGGCTGACATCGATCATAAGAAGGAAGATAACAAGGTTGAGCCCTGCAGCTCTGCAGATGCTTGCAAAGAAACTTAAAGAAGGGAATTTGGAAGACCAGTTTATAATTTCAGCATATAACATAGTAAATGAAGCCCTGAAAGATAAGAACTTCCTTGAAAAGTTAGGCTCTACTATAGGGGCTGTAGTGAAGAACGGAAGCATTTACGTTCCAGACATAATAAATTACATTCAAGCCAGCGGCAGGACATCAAGGATGAGGTCATGGGGCAACACTCTCGGGCTAAGCTTTTTGTACGTCGACGATCAGAACCTGTTCCAGCTGTTTAAGAAGATCTCTTCTATAACTTTTGGTATAGAGTGGAAGAGGCCAGAAGAGGTTGACATAAAAGAAATACTGAAGCGCATAGACAGAGACAGGATTGAGGTCAAGGTTGAAGAACAGGTCGTTACATCCGAGGAGACGTCAAAGTTCTCCTCAACTCTTATGATAGTTGAATCGCCTCACAAAGCAAAGACTATAGCTAACTTTTTCTCGAGACCAGCTATAACGATAAGGGAAGGCATAGTGGTTTTTGAAACTGTAGTGAGCGGGAACCTGCTAAGCATAGCTTACACGGCAGGTCATGTAATTGACCTAACTCTCGATAAGGTTGGTTATCATGGAGTTGAAATCATGAAAAATAGTGAAAGGCAGTATATCCCGCATTACGCCGGTATAAAAGATTGTGAAAACGGGCACCAGGTTACGACCGCCGGAAACACATGTCCTATATGTGGCGCCAGGATAGTAAGGGATAAGGTTGGCATGATCAACGCCTTAGAAAAGCTCGCTTTTGCTGTTGACACTGTGCTCATAGGAACGGATCCAGATACAGAGGGTGAAAAAATATCGTGGGACATATACAACCTTCTGAGGCCTTTTAACTCAAAAATAAAGAGGGTGGAGTTTCACGAAGTTACCAAACCCGCTCTGTTAAAAGCAATAAGCGAATCAAGAAACATAAACGAAAACCTGGTAAAGGCGCAGGTTGTAAGGAGGCTCGATGACAGGTGGCTTGGTTTTGAGCTTTCGACAAGGCTACAGAACGACTTCTGGAAATCTTACTGCAAGGAGGGTTACGGGATAGGCTGTGACAGGCCAAACAGAAACCTTAGCGCTGGAAGGGTTCAGACACCTGTTCTCGGCTGGATAATAGAGAGGTACAGGCAGTACAACGACAAAAAGAACCTCGTAAAAGCGTACTCAGCGCATCTGGAAGGCACTCCCATAAGGTTTTATTCAGAACAAGTAAAGCTTGCAATAGGCGATGAAGTTAAGCTCCGAATAATCGACTCAAAAATTTCTGAGGAAAAGGTCAATCCGCCTCCGCCTTACACGATGAGCGAAATACTCAGAGACGCAGCTAACATTTTAAAGCTCTCTGCGAGTGAAATTTCTGGAACGCTTCAAGATCTTTTTGAAGCCGGCTTTATAACTTATCCGAGGACAGACAGCACCAGAGTTTCAGAAGCAGGAATTTCTGTGGCCAAAAACTACATAACTCAGATACTGTCGCTGGACGAAAAGCAGTACTTCTACCCGAGAAAATGGGGTGAAGGCGGGGCACATGAAGCTATAAGGCCCACAAAACCGCTCTCTTCTCAGGATTTAAAGAACTACCTGCAGCAGGGGTTGATCTACACCCCTATAGCGATAAGCTGGAGACATTACGCTGTTTATGATCTTATATTTAGGAGGTTTATAGCAAGCCAGATGGCTCCTGCCACAGTCAGAAAGCAGATAATTTCTTTGAGCGCTGAAAAAGACGGAACAAACCTGACCGTAGATCCAAACCCTCTGGAGATACCCCTGGAATATGTTTTTGATGGTTTTGCTAGAGTTTTGCCCCCATACAGGGAGCTGCGGAGACCGGTTTCTGTGAAAGAAGCTTCTGTAAAGGTTGAAAACTTTTATGAGTTCAGGCGCATAGAGCTGTACTCGGAAGGCGACCTTGTGGAGGAAATGAAAAGGAAGGGCATAGGTAGACCAAGCACTTACTCAACGATTATACAGACAATTCTGATAAGACGTTATGCGATACTCAGCGGGGAAAGGAAGAAAATAGTGCCAACCAAACTTGGAATCGCAGCGTACAGCTTTCTCAAGGATAACTTCTGGGACCTTGTCAACGATGATACAACTTCAAAACTTGAAGCTAAGATGGATCTGATAGAGAACGGAAGCGTCAGCTACAGATCTGTTCTTGACGATATACTTAACGAGCTGATAACAAGGTTAAACATAGAAGTTCCTTTTATCAAAGAGCAGTAACGCTTTAATCTTTGAAATCTAATTTAAGGGATGATGATGAATACGAACCCGCATTGAGCGAAAGCTATGAAAAAGGCTGGCTCCTGATGACATCTACCCTATATTAAGCCTCTGAGCGTTATGATAAATAACGCGAGGAAGATAAACGAAGTGAAGACCGTTATGTTCTTTTTGATCTTCTCTTCGGATATTAAAAGAACAGCCTGCAATAACGAAATGCCTATCCCCAAGGCTAACGGAAAAGACACGGTTATGTTCTCTACGAGCATCAACAATCCCGGGTAAACGCTCATGACCAATGGGAGTTCAGCTATTAGAGAAGCTATCTGTTCCTGTTCTTTTCTCTTTGAAAAAACAAAAGGCGCTACTATTTCAGGAGCGCTGCTTATCAATGGTATGACGAGAAACGATATAAGTGAAGGCTGTACGCTCAGAAACTTAGCTAAATATACAGTTGAATTAACTACGTACTTGCCTGTAAGAGAAAGCAGAACGAGGCCTGCAGCCGTATACAATAATGGTGTTTTTCTCAGACTTTCGTGTTTTTCTCCTTTGAAGGCTTTCTGGGCTAGGTACTCATAAAACACGAACAAAAAAATCAATAAAACTGAAGCGTACCTAAAAAGATAATATGATATAAAAAAAAGCACGGATGCAAAAATAAAGGTTAAAAGTGAAGCTCTCGAACCACTGTCCATTTTTAAGGGCCTTCTCGTAAAGAGCTTATAAGCTAAAAGTCCAACAGTCATGACGATAAAAGGTTCACCTAAAACTGTTCCTATAGCAACTTCTGTCCCTGCTTTTCCAGAAAATAAACCGTAAACATAAACCGTGAGCTCTGGAAATGTAGTAATGAAAGGGAAAAGAAAATAAATAAAGTGCGTTATCTCATGGTTTTCGAAGGACAGGTCTATGCCGTAAGATAAAGAAAAGCATCCCGTAGCAAAAGCTATAAAAGCCAGCACCTGTAAGTAAACCTGCAACAAAATAGTTGAGAAATATGAATTTAATAGTGTTTCTCAGCAAAAATACATAAAACGTTTAAAGAAAAACTGAGTTAAACTTTCCAGATAAACGATGTTAAAGATCGAAAAAGGAATAGCCAGCATATCTGATGGAAAAAGAGTTCTTGTAGTTGACAGGTCAGGAAGGCTGCTTATCTACAGCAATGGTAAAGAAACATTCAGAAGGTCGCTTTTTAATCAGTTTCTGAAAGTAGGCTACAAGAACGGAGAGAGGATAGCAATTTTACTGAGCGAAAAAGAAGCAAAGTTAGTTACTCATGAAGCATATGAATTCTTGAGTGAATTTAAACAGGATTTAGGCCCTTTTGTTCCTAAAGCGGAAAATCTTGGTTGGGAATTCTTGCAAGAAGATTCCATGAAACTATTAAAAATATACAAAAGCCCTGTTCCCATAGTTCCCCCCGATCAGTATTTTCCTGTTTACGTTCAAATAACTGTTGGCTGCGCATGGAACAGGTGCACCTTCTGTCGTCTTTACAAAGATAAGCGGTACCACGTAATAGAAGAAAAAGAGCTTATAGATATGATAAAAGGGCTCATCGATTACTTTGGACCTTCGCTGGCGTCCCGCAGGAGCGTTTTTTTGGGCGATGCCAACGCGCTCCTGATGGATTTTGAAAAGCTGGCCAAATACCTAAAAATAATAAATGGTGTATTCAGGCTGCCAGTTTACTCATTTGTTGACGCATTCCTGACCCCGGAAAAGCTTACAAAGCAAAATCTTGAAACCCTTAGAAAGCTAGGTGTCGAAAGGGTCTACTTCGGAATAGAAAGCGGGAGCAGAACTGTTCTGGACCTGCTTAACAAGCCAATGCAGGTAGAAGATGCTGTTGAATTTATAAATACCTTTAAAAAATCAGGGATAAATGTAGGGTTAATATTTCTGGCTGGCGCAGGGGGAAAAGAATACTGGGAAGAACACGTAAGGAAATCATCAGAGTTTATAAGCAGAATAATGCTTGACAGGAAAGACATAATCTATGTTTCGCCTCTACACGAGTACAGGGATCTGCCTTATTGGGAGATATCAAAAAAGCTTGGAAAGCTTAGCACTGGAAAAAAGCTTGAACAGTTTCATTTAATGAAACATAATATTTATGAAGAGTACTACAAGGTTAACAAAAAAGAGCTTCAGACACCGGTTGTGCTTTACGACATTACAGAATCTGTTTATTAAATTACGCTTAATATATTACAAATGTAACAAGCTTGGTAGTATAAATATGGCGAACAACAGATTGAACAGTACTATCGCAGTAATAGTTGAGTAAATGTAGTCTTTTTCTCTTATGAACTGCGCTAAACCCAGTGCAACCCTCAGGACAGGGGTAGCTATAAGAACTACAAGCCCAAGAAACATTATGGCGACTGGATTCATGGATACCGTGCCTTTTATTAACATGTTTGCGTTAAAATAAGAGCTGTTGATCATCGAAGCGGTTGACGCTATCTGATTGATTGAGTAGTATCCAGCTTTTCCTTCAATGAGAAGGAGCATGAACCCTATAAAAAGAAGGGCTGCGCTTATAAGAACACCCACCCTCAAAGAGTAAGCTATTACGTCGTTAAAATCCATATCCAAGCCCCCTCAGGACCATTTGGATGCCTAAGAATATAAGTATCGCCGAGAAGATGTATCTGATGCTCTTGTTTGTTATCCTTACAAGTATTTTTGTTCCTATAAAGGCACCGAGCAAAACTCCTATAGCGGTTCCGGCTGCTATGAAAGGCTGTATATATCCATATATCCAGTATATTGAGCTGCCAGTAGCGGCCGTTACACCTATCATAAAATTGCTGGTAGTTGTAGATACTTTCATGGGCAGGTTCATAGCCCAGTCCATCCCGAGGACCTTTAAAGCTCCTGAACCTATGCCAAGAAGTCCAGAGATGAAACCTGCAAAGAACATTATTGTTTCTCCCAACCACCACCTTACGCCATAATAGTTAACCTCTTTTTCCAGAACAACATCGTAATAGCTCCCGTATAGCTTGAAAAGCTTAGTGCTCCAGTCGGGCTTGATCTCTTTTGGTAGCTCGTATTTGCTTCTCGTTAGCTGTATGTATACCTGAGAAAGAAGAACCAAACCAAACACTATGTATATCACATATTGAAGATGATGAGAATACATAAAAGCTACAGTGAGAGCACCAACTATCGATCCCGCTGTTGTGGCAATTTCAAGCCCCATTCCAAACTTTATGTTTGTTATTTTGTCTTTAATGTAAGCGCTGCCGGCTCCGCTTGAAGTGGCTATCGTTGAAATCAGGCTTGCGCCTGTTGCGTAAGCTATAGGCATTCTCAGGTATAAAGTGTAAATTGGCACAAGAAACGTTCCCCCTCCAAGCCCGACTAAAGCGCCTAGAATTCCTGAGACAGCACTAACAGCTATCAATATGAGGAAATATATTATTGGCTGTATCACGCTTTCCCTTTTGGCGCTTTCAATATAAATTTTTTTAAACCTAGAAAATGATGCCTCTATCGATCAGAATTTTCATCTTTTAAATCAGAGACCCCGTCCTAACCAGTAGGTCAAAACTTTTGTTGATTTTTATTGCGTTTTTGCTATTATACCAGATTTTAAACAAAATTTTAAACGCTATCTTTACTCAAAAACTTTAGGCAAGGCTAAACAAGCTATCAAATTGCGCTGATTAACCTAAATCATCCTTACTTTCGTTATTTACTGGCAACTGTTAACTTTTCATCTCTCATAACGACAGCTGCCGTTGCGAACTGATAAGCCCAGTTAGAGCCGTTTTTGTGATTAGTCCCTTTTACTCCTTCAGCTTTTAGCTATAGAACATTATGTCGTGCCAGTCCATGGCAACGATTACAGGTTTTCTGAACGCCCCATTTCCTTCATCTTCTTTATTATTTCTTCATTGTACTTTAGAACGCTCTCTGGATCCTGTTGCTTCAGGTTGTTCCTTACAGTCTGTCCGCATACATCAACGGATGAAGCAATCCCCTCAACATAAGAGTTCGTTATTGAAGAAAGAACTATTACTTTATTGATTCTCTATCTCGAGCCTTTATGTTCATAGCTTTGTCGATAGGCTCATAATAAGTACTTGTTACCATTATTAGATCGCAGGATGCTGTTTATGGCCATAACGTTAAACAGCCATCCTGCACTAAAAAAGTTTTGATCTACTGGTGAGGTAGGGGATGGATAGCCTCTTTCAACAGGTTTTTATATAAAGAAAAATATTAAATTGTTAGTGCCCAACTTAGAGAAGAATGCCAAGATCAGGGAGAAGAGGAAACAAACCTTGCTTAGGAGAAAGTCTCAAGAGGCAAAAACCTTTGAGCTAAAACTTGATAAGAGTAAGATCTCCAAAACCAAGCTCGCCGTTCTTAACCGCCTCTTTCTTGAAGCTAAATGGTTCACTAATTACATCATAGCAAACGGAATACTTAACTTCAAACCACATATGGATTACAAGGTAAAAACGGTTCATGTTAAGGTAGGCGACACGTTTCAGGAAAGAGAAATTCAAGTGCTTTCATCTCAAATGAAACAAGCCCTGATAAAAAGGCTTCAGGACAACGTGATAGCTCTTTCAAAGTTAAAGGAAAAAGGCGTGAAAGTAGGGAAGATCAAATTCGTAAAGGCTGTACATTAAATTCCGTTGATGCAGTACGGCGTGACTTATTGGGTGAAAAAGGATAATAAAATGGTTCACATACAAGGCATTGGGAACTTTAAGGTATCAGGGCTTGATCAGATACCTGAGAACGCAGAGCTTTCTTCAGCAAACTTTGTAGAAAGGAACGGGGATTACTACTTATATGTTACATGCTTTCTGCCCAAAGAAGACAAGCTCAAGAAAGAAAAAGCCATAGGCATAGACCTAGGCGTGAAGAACCAAATAACCTTCTCAAATGGGGTCAAAATTCAATACTTAGTGCCTATGAGCAAAAGGCTAAAGAGA
>Ga0208006_100055_pt1 | contig 52509 bp, 45 predicted proteins | sample ECH_Bnyco_MetaG_FD_187131 | JGI IMG/M metagenome (GOLD analysis project Ga0208006, IMG submission 187131) | Hot spring microbial mat communities from Yellowstone National Park, Wyoming, USA - ECH_B nyco_MetaG (SPAdes) (version 2) | ecosystem: Environmental > Aquatic > Thermal springs > Hot...
GGCTGGGATGTTGGCATCGGGGGGCCTTATGTTACCGTAATACCACAGCTCGAAGGGCCAGTTGTGGAGGAAGTTATCCTGATCGAAGTTACTGTAATACAGGAAACCATAGGTAGTCCCCGTTGGTTGACCTATAAAGTGGGTTAATAGACTCATATTTATGGCTGGTTTCCAGAACATGTAATCGATAAGTCTCCACGTTAAGGGTATCGCGGGTAACCACTGGTTAAACCATAGGACGAATTGGTTTAAGGAGTCGTTCCACTGTGACGAAAACGGTTGATTCGTGTTGAGTGAGATCGCGATTTGCGTTAGATTCACGAACTTAGTTGTGCCATTAGGGAAAGAGATAGGCCACGATGCATTGAAAGCTGTTCCCCACATTGGTGAGTAACCTCCATAGGTTCCGTAGGCCGAAATTGTGAAGGGAATGTAGGTCAGCGATGGTTCGAATCCACCATAGAATTGAACGGAAGCCTCGTATAGGCCATTCTGAAGAACTGTCCCGTAGTACGTAGTTGTATCAATTGAGATGGCCTGAGCGTTAAACCCCTCCGATTTCAGCTGGGAAGCCACGTCGACCGCCTGCGCCACGAAATCAGTCGATCCAGCTGGGACTTGTATCGATATGAGAGCGGGACTTCCGTTAGGGAAGTACCATTGACCATTGACGTATTTCCATCCTGCCTCCTTCAAGAGTTTGAAGCCTTCAGTGATATTATAGGTGTAATTGATGAGTAGGGGTTTTACGGCGTTTGGGAGGTCTTTATATAGCCAAGGCGCAACTCCAGTAACTGCAGTGGACCCCACTACGGAAAGTGATTGGTATAGTGGTGGATAGGTATATGCTACCTCCGTTGTGTTTATGAGGAACGCGAAGGCTTCCCTCACCCTTGAATCGTTGAATGGATAAGTGAACTTGAACACGATCGCTGGCCCCCACGTCTCCGGGGTCATGGCTAAGAGTATTTTCTGTCCTCCCGCAGTTTGATTTAATGCCTGTAGCATTGAAAGAGGCATGCCAGGCACAGCTGCGCCCAAAACTCCCTGCTGTTCTAGGGATAGTTGGAATTGCCTGTTAGAGCTGGCGATCACGAAGTTTATCACAGTATACCAAACATAGCTTGAGCGCCAGTAATACGGGTTCTTGTAGGCTATGAATCCTAGATTACTTATACTATTTGGGTCTATCCAGAAGGGTCCGTCCACCCAATCGATCTTAGGCTGTAGGGACTGTATGGATTTAGATAGACTGCTCAAATTACTTATAGCGTGATTCCCGGTGTTCCAACCATACTTCCAAAGCGTTTGGTTGATCAGCGTGGTGTAGTTGGATACCATGAAGTATGGCAAGTAGGGTGAGGTGGTAGATAGTATCTGGTAAACTCCTGTGGGCCAAGGTTTCTTATAGACGATCATGATCCAATTATTGGTTAACAGTAATATCTTAGATATATATGGAATCCAGTAATCAAAGACGTAATTTTTTATTAATAGATCTGCCCAGACGTCCCTAGCGGTCAAGGGGATGGTGTATTCTCCGTTGAACCAGGTTAAGTTCTCCCTCACGTGTAAAAGCAATGTTAAATTATTAGTATACATCCTATAAGAATCGACTAAATCTGGGAAGATCGAACCATTCCATAGGTTTACATATGCTAGGGGTTGTAGGAACCATTCGCCTCCCCATCCATCGAACATTACGTTAACTGGGGCGTAGGGGTTATACATAGCAGGACTCACGGGAAGGGAACTCACCGCGGCTGCAGCGATAACGCCCAACGTAGTGCCGGGCAGCACCCAACCGTTGGAGACAAGTGGGGTTATACCAGTTAATAGTAACATAAAACAAGATACTACCGTAATTACCTTCTTTGAGTAGGATTTCATTGTTTGAGTTTTGAAATCCAACTTAAAATAGTAAAGACTTAACTACGTTAGGAATACTTTTCCATTCCTCTCATGAAGAAATCAAAGTGAATTATCATCGTTAACACATCCCAGACAGAGTCCAGGGTAAGTTCAAGAATATGAATCAAAAAGTCAGTATGACACCTCGTATCTACCTTGTGCACCTTTAACTTAACGGGGCTTGAGGGGCGGAAGTCCATGAGGGAGGGGATGGATAGCCCCCTCATTTAAATAATCCCCCTTTGTTAAAACTATTTCCATGAAAATGACGACGCTCTTCCCCAGCTCGGTTCAGGAAATGGACTGCGGGAGGGACACCTGAAATCGCTCTGCCTCCATCACATGAGGGATCCCCTTCCTCAGGATCCTGACTCGGGTGGAGGGCCTCTGATCCACTGTCCACTGGATATAACCCCTCACGGTGGGAACCATGAACCCTGGAACCCTTCAGGGCTGGGAGGGAGTCAGTGAAACTCGACGAAGGCTAAAGGCCTTTTATCACAGACAGGATCCCCTGGAAGGACTCCCTGGTGCTCTCCTCCAAGTTCCCTGAGGGCGCCCTGTAGTGGGTCTCCAGGGAGATCACGTATGGCTTGCCCTTCATGGCCTTGAACTGGCCCCTGTAGTCGATCATCCCCTTGCCCACGGGCCTCCACACGAAGTGGCCGTTGTCCACAGCTGCGTCCTTTATGTGGACGTGCATGATGGTGTCCTTGACCGCTTCATAGCCCTTGGGGTAAGGGGTTTCCCTGGCGAAGAAAGCGTTACCAGGGTCCCAAAGGGTTTGTACCCACTTAGTCCTGAGCCTGTCCAGGAAAGCCCTGGTTTCCCTCCCCGTTCCCACCAGGCAGCTATACTCGTTCTCGATGACCAGGGTGATCCCCTCGCTTGAGGCGATGTCCACAGCAGGGCCGAACTTCTCCTGAAGAGTGGCTATATAGTCCTCCAGTTCCCCCTGATACCAGAACGTGAATATCCTGGTGTAGCTCAGGTCCAACCTCTTGGAGAGTTCGATCACCCTCCTCAGGACCTTGAGGTGCTGATCGTAGGACTTCTCGTCACCTATGTAGATCTTGAAGGTGGGGGAGTCCAAGTTGGAGATCCTGAGGCCGTATTTCGAGACTAAGGCCCTCATGTCAGAGAACTCCTGGTCTGAGAGCTGGGTCACGTTCCTCCCCCACAGGTTCCTGACCTCAACGAACGGCGCTCCCAGTTCCGAGATCACCCTAAGTGCGTGCTCGAAGTCCTTTGGGTCTATTTCGTCTGATATCACGGATAAATTCCAAGGCAGATCTTTGAGCATAGGTTAGAAAATCCTTGGCGAATTTTAAAACATTCCCCTAACCGGTTAACGAGGGATCGGGTTAGCGCTCTTGGACGGATGTCATGGAGCGTTTGGTGTGAGCTGTAACTTTTTTACATAACTTTTAAAACTCAATTAACTAAATATTGCCTCACGAGAGTTGTGTTTATATGGTATTTTTGTTGTCCCCTGTTGACGAACCCCCAACTGATGAAGGGTTATGTTCATGAGGTTCAGGGTGACGAGAAGTCAGATGAGAGGATGGGGTGTTCCCCACTTGGATTGGCCATAATGAGAGGCGAATACATGTGATCCCTCAAGAGGCTTTGGCGGAATTGAAAGTGAGGAGAAGTTATGCCACGGGTAAATACAGTGACTACGGCCTTGCACAGTTTTCATCCCTTAATCCTCTTTTCCTGTAATGGGTAATGCTTATTAGTTGAACGTCTCCCCCTCCACTATGGCACCCATAGGAGTAGCCGTAGTGGGTTTGGGAGTCATAGGTAAGACACACGTTAAAGTCCTCAAGGAGCTGGAGAGGGAGACGGGGTTGATCAAACTGGTGGCGGTGGTAGATCAGGTTAGCGCTGTAGCCGAGGATGTGGCAAAACAGGCTGGAACCCTGGCTTACAACACCATAGACGCAGTCCTCAGGAACCCCGACGTGAGCTTACTGACTCTTGCGACACCCTCCTACATGCATGCCCCTCAAGCACTGTTAGCAATGGAGTACGGAAAGGACGTGATCACGGAGAAGCCCATGGCCACGACGTTAGCAGGAGCCAAGGAGATGATCTCAAAGGCCAGGAAGTTGGGCAGGAGGTTGGGAGTGGTGTTCCAGGAGAGGTATACCCCAGACCTGAAGTTCCTGAAGTCCGAAATAGGGAGGGGAGTCCTGGGTAAAGTCTTCCTGATCCAGGCCGAACTGAACTGGTATAGGGACGAGAGGGAGTACTACAACAAGGACGAGCTGGCTAGGAGCTGGAGAGGGATGTGGAACACCGAGGGGGGAGGGGTTCTGACTAACCAAGGCATACACACAGTGGACCTACTCCAGTGGCTTGGAGGGAACGTGGAGGAGGTCTCAGGGTTCATAGCCAACCTGGATCACCCCTCCGTAACGGTTGAGGACACCGCGGTAGCAGCCATGAGGTATGCCAGCGGGGCCCTAGGAACGCTCTCACAGACAGTGAACGTAAGGCCCAAGAGGTTCCAGTCCAGGAGGTTAAGGGTCTTCGGGACAATGGGACAGGCTGAAGTGCAGGATAACCAGCTCGTTGCATTCAGGACCGAGGAAGGGAGTGAGGTGAAGGCTGGAGGGGAAGCTAAGCCCAAGGCTGACACGATCACACAGGCTGGGAACTTACACAAGGAGCTCTTCAGGGACTACCTCAAGGAATACTCTGAAGGGAGGGAGTTCCCAGTTAATGGGGAGGAGGGATATAAGGCCCTGGAGATCATCAAGGCGATCTACCTCTCCTCCTCCACGAGGACAGTGCAGAGGTTGCCCTTGAAGGTGGACGTAATGATCTGAGGAAAACCCCAACTCTTTCAGCCTTTGCCTTCGGCCTGAAGGAGCGGAAGGACTCAGCAGCTCTCCAACGCCCCTTTGAAGTCCTCCAGCAGATCCTCCTGGTCCTCTATTCCGGCTGAGAACCTGATGAGAGCCCCAGAGATCCCGAACCTCCTCCTCTCCTCTTCGGTCAGGGAGGAATGACTGGTCTCGACTGGCCTCGTGATGAGGCTCTCAACCCCTCCCAGGCTCGCAGCGACCTTGGGTATCCTCAGGGACCTCAAGAACTTCCTGGCGCAGTCCTCGTCTCGAACCTCGAAGGACACCATCCCCCCGAAGCCCCTGAGGTTCCTCTTGGCCACTCCGTGGAACGGGGAGTCCTCCAATCCGGGGTAATAAACACTCCTCACCTTAGGGCTCTCCCTGAGGAGCTTCGCCACAGCCAGCGCATTCTGGTTATGCCTCTCCATCCTGAGGCCTAAGGTCTTAACCCCCCTCAGGGCCAGGTAGGCCTGGTGGGGATCTGGGGATGCGCCCAGGTCCTTCCTGAGGTTGATCAGGTCATTGAAGGTAGAGCGATCGTTGGTCCCCACCACCCCCATCACCACATCGCTGTGGCCAGATATATACTTGGTCACGCTGTGTAGAACTGTGTTAGCGCCTAGCTCCAGGGGTCTCTGGTTGTAGGGAGAAGGGAAGGTAGCATCTACCACCACCTGGATCCCCTGTTCCTCAGCGAACTGGCAGATCCCCCTCACGTCTGTCACCTTGAGGAGTGGGTTGGTCACCGACTCGAGGTAGATCATTCTCCACTCCCCCCTCTCCACTTCCAGGGAGTTCAGCCTCTCCACCTCAGTGAATTCAACCTTAACCCCGAACTTGGGCAGGAAGTGGGCGAAGAGGTGAAAGGTCTGACCGTAGAGTTCGGAGATCGAGAGGATCCTGTCCCCGGCTTTGACCCTGGAGAGGATCGCAGCGGCTATCGCCGCCATCCCCGAGGAGAAGGCCAACGCGTGGGAAGCCCCCTCAAGGGAGGCATACTTCACCTCGAAGGACTGAACTGTGGGGTTCCCCCACCTCGTGTAGAGGAAGGGTTCGCCCCTGGTGTGATCGAGGTAGGGCTCAGGGTGGAGGTTGGGGTAGAGGAAGGTGGAGGAGAGGAAGACTGGGGTTACCACGTTCCCGAACCTAGGGTCCTCCAGCTCTCCCTCGTGGACTGCCTTGGTGTTGAAACCCTTAAGGACGGGCATATTACTCCGTCTCAAGGGAGAGTAATAAGGGTAGTTTTAGCCCGAGGGAAAGTGAAATTGTGAAAAACCTGGAACTTAATTGAGGCGTCCTCACTTCTCCACCTCCACCACCACTACGGCTTTAGGCTCGGGGGTGCCTATTGAGATAGCGTGGGACCCGGCCTCTCCAGGCCTCACCGTGAACACCACTTCCCTCTCCTCCCCTGGGCCCAGGAATAGCCTGTGGGCCTCGAGCCCCTGATCGTCCAGGTAGAGGGTTAAGGGGATTAAGTCCGAGATGGGCCCTCCGTTCCTCACCCTAACCTTAAGATGTAACGCCTGACCCTCCCTCACAGAACCCCTCGCCGGCACTTCCACCACGAGGCTTGGTTCAGCCCTTATCTCCTGCCTCAGAGAGATATGCGTCATGAGCCTCAGATCTGAGGCCGAGGAGCCCACCAGGACCCGGAACTCCCCTGGCTCCACAACCCTCCTCATGTTGGAGTCGAACATGGCCAGGTCGTCGGGAGTCAGGGTGAACTCCACCTTGGTGCTCTCCCCGGGTCTCAGCTTGATCCTCTTGAAGCCCTTGAGCTCCAGGAGGGGCCTGGAGAGGGTGGACACCTCGTCCCTAACGTAGAGCTGCACCACCTCTTCTCCCTCCACTGCCCCAGTGTTCTGGACCTGGAGGGAGATCCTCCAGTTGAGGCCCTCTTGGGTCACGTTCAGATCTCCATACTTGAACTTGGTGTAGCTGAGGCCGTGGCCGAAGGGAAAGAGAGGGGTGGAGGGCATGTTCACGTAGTCGTAGACCCTCCCGGAGGGCTTGAAGTTGTAGTATAGTGGTTCCTGTCCCTCGTGCCTAGGCCACGTCAGGGGTAACTTCCCGCTGGGGTTGACCAAGCCGAAGAGAACCTCCGCTATGGCAGTGCCTCCCTCCTGTCCCGGGTACCAGGCCTGGACGATGGCGGGGACCTGGACGATCCACTCACCCACCACCGGAGATCCGGTCTCCAGGACCACCACAACCCTGGGGTTCACCTTCAGGACCTCCTGGATCAGCCTCTCCTGGAGCCTGGGGAGCCTCAGGGAAGCCCTGTCCCTCTGCTCCCCCTCCATCACCCCGGCGAAGATCACTACGGCATCGACTTTGGACGCGATCTCCACTGCCTCCTTTAGGGAGGCAGGATCCTCTAGGTCCCAGCCAACCTTTAGGTACGCGTAACCGTGTCCCACTTTCCTATACTCCAGCCTTAGGTCGTGTGCCTTCCCCCCCTCGAGCTCGATCACTCCCTCCCTGGGCAGATCCGAGGGGGAGTCCCAGGAGTCGATCACGAGCTTTCCATCCACCCAGAGCCTGGCTCCCCCGCCGCTGGCGAAGAGCCTGAACCTATATCTCCCAGTCTCAGGTGGGGTGATACTGCCCCTCAGCCTCACCGAGTATGAGTCCCTGGGCAGCCCAGGGTAAGGGGGATCGTAGCCCCAGTCGAACCTCATGTAACCCTCCCAGGGGGCCTGAAGTCTGCTCCCCAGGGGGTTCCCCGCGAGGTCTGGGTTGCTGAAGTACTCCCCCAGGAGGCCATTCCTTCCTGGCTCGACCCCGGGCGGTGGAGTGAAGTACTTATTGGGTATGGCCAAGTCCAAGTCCAGGTCAGCGGGGCACGCCTTGGCGTGGTAGACCGTGATCCCCCTGGGTTCAGAGACGGCCTTGATCCCCTGCAGTGGGGAGACCGCGCTCCTCGGAGTGCCACTGTAGCCTCCGAGCCTGACCTCATCCGATAGCGGTCCAAGGACTGCAACAGACTTGACCCGATCCAAGGGGAGTAAGCCCTCGTTCTTGAGCAGGACTACGGACTTCCTCGCTGCCTCCAGGGCCAGGGACTTGGCCTCCTCCGGAACCCTCTCGGCATCCTCGGGGTTGACGTATGGTTCGTCGAATATCCCTATCTCGAACTTAGCCCTGAGGACCCTCCTCACAGCCTCGTCCACCACTTCCTGGGGGATCAAACCCTCCTTCACCGCCCTCAGGAGCGGATCTCCGTATATGTTGACTCCCGGCAACTCCACCTCCAGCCCCGCCTCCAACGCCGCCTTGGCTGTCTCCTCGGGGGAAGAGGTAGTCCTATGCCTCTCCAGGATCCCAGTGACTGAACCGTAGTCCGAGACCACGAAGCCCTTGAAGCCGAGTTCCCAGCGCAGGACTTCGGTGAGGAGCCACCTGTTGCTGGAGCAAGGGATCCCGTCCAGTGAATTGTAAGCAGCCATCAGGGAAAGGGCTCCGGCCCTTATGGAGGCCTGGAATGGTCTCAGCTCGGTCTCCCTCAGGATCCTCTCGGAGAAGTGGACCTCGGCGCTGTCCCTCCCCCCGTCCCCCACGAAGTTCAGGACGAAGTGTTTCGGAGTGGCGATCACCCTGTTCTCCCACAGGCCCTTTACGTAGGCTTCAGCCATAACCGAGGCTAAATGCGGGTCCTCCCCGTATGTTTCCTCGGTCCTCCCCGCCCTGGAGTCCCAGGTCAAGTTCACGACCGGGGAAAGGCACTGGGTGACACCCCTGGACCTGGCCTCCCTTCCGATGATCTTAGAGACCTTGAGCATGAGCTCGGGGTCCCAGGTCGCTGCCAGGCCTATGGCCTGGGGGAAGACCGTGGAGGACCTGGCCATGAGTCCGTGGAGGCACTCGTCGTGAATGATCCTGGGTATGCCCAGCCTGGTCTCCTCCACCGCCCTCCTCTGGATCTCGTTGGCCTTCAGTGCAGCCTCCCTTGGGGGTAAGGGCCTGAGGGCCACGGAGATGTTCCCCACGTTGTCCTCAGGCCTGAAGCTGGACCTGAGTTCCATCAACTTCTCCTCCACGGTCATCCTGGAGAGGAGGTCCTCCACCCTAACCTCCACGGGAAGAGAGGGGTCCTCATAGGGATCCTTCTTCCCGTCCTTGCTCAGGTCTATCCAGCCTTCCCTGTAGATCTCCCTTAACTTCACGTCCTGTGGGATGTAATGCGCCATGGGGGGATTAATGGGATTTGATTTTAAGCTTTACCTATTTCTCGTCACATCTAGTTAGTTCCTTTACGATGAGGCGGGAAGGTTCACCATCGAAAGACTGCGGTGGTGAGAAGAGGCATTGGCACTCAGCTGGACAGGTTAGCCCTGATCACCCTGATGGGGTTCTCCCATAGAACCTCCTCCTGGCGAGCTGCCAACTCCCTGGCCAAGTCCCTTACCTTGGATACGTCCTCAAAGCCCTTGGGAAGCCTCTCCTCCCTTATACCCAGGAAGTCCGTCCCAAGCGCTACATACCTCCACCCAAAGCTTTCCCCCAGGTAACGCATGTTCTCAAGCAGACCCTCGAGGCTCTCCTCTGGAAGGGTGGGAGGAATCGCAGTGATCCCTATTACCCCGTCTGTCTTCACCAATGCCTCCACCTCTTCGTCGTCCAGGTTCCTCCTGTGGGGCTTCAGCTTAGCTAAGTTGGCGTGGGAAGCTATGACTGGCCTTTTGGAGAGGGAACACACGTCCATTACAGTCCTCTTGCTAGCGTGGGCAACGTCCAGGATTAAGCCCAACTGGTTGGCCAACCTCACGAGCTCTTCCCCCTCGCCAGTCAAACCGTAATCCCTCCTGGAGTTACAGGAGGCAGCGAACTTTGTGTCGTAGTTCCAGGTGATCCCCAGCGCCCTGAATCCCACTTCCTTGAGGACGTGCAAGTCCAGGGAGTCCTTGAGCACATCCGTTCCCTCCAAGGAGAGGAGGAACTTGACCCCCCTTGCCTCCAGGTCCGAACTCCTCCTCACTAGGGAGGCCTTACCGCTCCTCTCCAGGTAGAGGTAGAACCTGATCCCCTCCCAGAGGAGTTCCAGGGAGTGAAAGGTGGCCTGATTCGGGGTCGTGTAGAACTTGGTGAGGATCTCTCCCCTCTCATCGTCTGTGTAAACGTGGGGGAAGACCGAGCCGAAGATTACAGCCGCTTCGAACTCCTGGAGCATCTTGAGGCTGGACTGTTTCCCCCCTGTGAGGACGTCGTGGCCAAGTAGGGAGGAGAAGGAGAAGTCCTCGTGAAGGTCAACGAACTTCATGAGTCGCGAAGATCTCCTAGGCTAATAAGGTTTGCCTTACTTCAATGCGACCCAGATCGAATGAGAGGATCGGGCCCACACGGCCCCTTTCCCTCACCTCAATCGAAAGGGTTATTTCGTTTTCCAGGTCATATTCCTTGACCGTGGACAGGAGAAACTGAGGGGGTGGGTGGAGGTATTCAGGGAGGCCAGGAGATCAGGAGGAGGTGTGCAAACTGGGCCTTCATAAGGTCGCAGCCCCCTAAGGTCGGGGTGGCCCTGGAGTACCACGTGGAGACGGGGGACATCTAAGTAGCCTCTGAGTTGGCTGGGATGAAAATGGAGGAGTTCAACGAGCTCAGGATCAGACCCGGAGTGTCCAGCGTATGATAGGTATAGTTGATACTTCTTTTATTATGGATTGGTTAAGATATGAAAAGAACAACCTCGTCTTCAAACTCTTCGGCCTTCTCCATCTCCCTGAATCCGTGTTGACAGAGGTCAAATCCGAGAGGGCGCTGCTCCGGATCTCGGAAGGGATTAAGGGACAATAGGTTAGCCGCGTTCCATGAAATACCGTTTGTCCCTACACTTTCATTCCACTCGTTTCGTTCACGATCGAGCGTAGGGACAAAAGGTTGCACACCTTCGCTAATAGAATTAATACTTTAAAGGACCTTTACACAACAAGATAATTAGAAAATCCTCATAAAGTTACACTCTCGATTATAAGTCTAGGGCCAGGCTTTATTACTGGTGACATCGGAAAAACTCCTAATGAAGACGCTAAATATCTTAGCACCTTTATTACTTCTATTCCCAATCTCTGTATTCGCTTCGCCGATCTCGGACCCTTCCTCGAACCCCTCAACTCAGATCTGGTCAGTCCAGGTCTGGGACTACTCCCAGCTCACCCCCTCAGACTACGTTCAGATCAAAGAGTCTGGAGCCAATACCGTGGAGTTACAGCTCTTCTGGAGTGACATTGAACCTCAACCTGGGAAATTCGACTTCACCCTACTGCGGCACAATGTGGAATGGGCTGAGGAGGCTGGACTCAACTTCATCCTGATTTTCTGGTACGGTCCTTTCCAACCCACTTGGGTTCAAGGATATGAGCTGAACTCCTCCCTTGAGCCAGTTGGGACTCCTGGCATGTTCGCCCCTCCTTGGTGGGCATACCTAACCGATTACATCGAGTATGTGAATACTACCATCTCGCTTTTCCTGGGAGATCCACACTTCCTCGGAGCCTACGTGAACTACGGTTGGCTCGACGCTTTCTGGTTTGGGGGCGGTTACTCCAACTCCTCGATCTCCCATCTCAGAGCCTATCTGGAAATGGAGTATAACGGGAGTATTGAAGCATTGAATAAGGCCTGGGGCTCCTCTTTCTCCTCCTTCTCCCAGATCAGGCCCCCCTTCCAGGGTAAGGCCTGGATCGATTTCGAGGACTATAGGATCTGGGCGCTCAATTACACCCTAAACTCTATATACTCCTCGATTTACCCTGAGCTGGAGTCCCACGGGAGGAGGCTCTTCATATACTGGGGCGGAGACCTCTCCAATTCATATGACCTAGTCAACTTCCCCGACGTCGTAATGGGGATCGCCGCAAGGTACAACGCCACGGTGAACGTGGACGACGTCAATAACCCAGCCGTTTGGAAGATCCTCACCGACCTGGCTGAGGCCTATGGAGTCAGGGTGGTGGGTGAGTGGACTCCGCCGCCCTCCCCAATTTATGATCAGCCCCTCTTCACTTTCTCCCTCTCACACTACCTCGGGTCTTTGCCCGTGGAGGAGGGATACGATTACTTCGCTTACCCTGTCCAATGGGAGACCACGGGAACTGCACCGCTCTTCTCCTGGCTGGTGAACGCAACCTCTCTGTTAACGAACTCCTCCCTTTTCAACCTCAGTTACCCAGAACCTCGGGTGGCCTTCCTCTTCAGCTTCTCAGCGGAGATCTCGCGTCCTAGCCTAGGGGGAGAGGAGGAGGATGCCCTGTATCAGGCCATTTTCACGCGAATTCCCTTCCAAGTGGTGACTGACTACGAGTTACAGGAGGGCCTGGTGAACCTCTCCAGGTTCAGGTTCCTAGTGCTGATCCCAGGGATCCTGCATTACCTCCCTCAACCCATCAGGGCTGAGGTGAAGGGGTGGGAGAACGAAGGTGGCGTGATCGTGGATTCGCCCGAACAGCTGCCCAGGGAGCTCAGTTACGCCTTACTCAGCTACCCTAATGGATCCCTCATACCTCCAGGTGTTACCCTAGGCCACATCGAGGTTAACGCGTTGAGGTCTTCGCGAGGCGAAGCGCTGATCGTGATCCTGGTCTCCCCTTTCTCGAACTCAGGTCGGCTGGGGAAATTGCCAGATCAGATCCAGTTCTCCCTGAACTTGAGCGTCATTGGTCTGAATCCTGAATGTAATTACTACACGATCAACGTGTCCGACCTGAAGGAGTTAACTGGCACTCTGAGTCCAGATAATTCACTCTTCAACTTCACCCTAGACTTCACTACCTCTCTCAAAGCAGGCTCTGCCTCGCTCTACCTCATACAACTGAAACCTATGAACTCGAGCTTCACCCGGACCTGCACTCTTGTGGCCAATTCCACGACCACAGGGATCACCTCGGTCTTTAGGACCACTCATACTTTGAATAAGGAGTTAGACATAACCCTAATACTCGCCTTAACGATCCTGCTGATCGTCGCTTTGACAATTCGGTTAGTGGTGAGGCCTGACTTCCTCCCCGCTGGCGGGGGTTCCCCTCATCGGTTCGGGGCTACATTTGAGGGGCAGACGAGGGGGTCGGAGACCCCCTCCCGTTTAGATTCACGATCGCGATAACGTCCCTATCGTTCTCATAACCACATGAGCACTTAAACCAACGATGGGAGACCTCCCTCGTTTTCCTACCGCATTTTGGGCATGAAACAGAAGAATATGGGATTAACGAACTCAACCATCACGCTTCCTAGCCTGCCAAACGATCCAGACTGCAAACGACGGTATTGCATTAAGTAGAGCTTATCGCGGAACTCCTTCGTTAGCTTATCCACGTCCTTGATGAGGTCCTTAAGACTCTCCAGCTTTATGACGTTGGCACCAAACCTCTCAGCCTCTTCAACGACCCACTTCCCAACCCTCCTGGCGAAGTCCTCCATCATTATCTTAGCCTTTCGATGAAAAGACCTATGCAGAATCCTCTTGTTCCCCCTCCACCTCTTTGAATACTTCCTCTGCAAATTCTCAACTAACGACTTCCAATGCTGAACCTCCCCAAGGCGGGTCGGGATCCTAGCGTAGTGTTCGTCGTCCTTTCCTACTATTACCTCAGCCGTGTTAATATCAACGACAATCTTAGGCTCAACATTCTCTTCCTCGAAAACAACTTTAGATAAGCCTTCCCGTCTCTAACTACTAACCTTGATTCCCTCATCCTCCAATTTGCGTACTCCTTGAGGTTTCTAGGATAACCCAGAATTGAAAGCTCACCAACGCTAGCAATCCTAACGGTCATCCTGTCTAAGTCAACATTATAACTCGCTTTAGGAGTTAACCACACCGTAGGTCTGTACACTCTCGGAAAACGTCCCCTCCTCGGATTATTAAACCACCCCTTGTATACTGAGAGGGCATCCCTATAACAGTCCTCAGCGACCTTTGATGGTGGATTGTACTCCTCCCTTAGCCTCGTGTATAGCCCTTCATGGACTCTCCCTAACACTCCCTTCTCTTCCGGGTTTGGGACATTTTCCTTCAACCAAAATAGGGCGAAACGGAGTGCCCTCACGTAGTTATTAACGAGGGCTAGGAGGGGTTCGGAGAGGGCGATCTCCATGGAAACAGGCGCTGATCGCTTTAACCCTCCTAGCCATTGAAAGAAATTTGAAAAAGAAGTATTTAAAGAGGGGCTATTCATCCCCGCCCTGAGGCTTTCCGCCCCCTCAACCCCCCTTTCTGTAAGTAAGTCGTCGGACAGGGATTTTATCCCTCAGAGGCGAACTTCCATTCAGGCTTCGTGAGTTCAATTCGACCTCTCCTGACCTCCTCCCAGCCCCTAGAAGGGGCGAGGCTTTCGGTCTTTTGTAAGAGTATTTCCAGTATGCGGGGAAATTGGAGACGAGAAGATGAAAAGCATCGTAAATGAAGGTCGTTACATTTACTCCCACCTGACCGTATGGTATGGGGTTGGGTGGCCTGAAGGTCACTATAGTCTGGGAGTTAGTTCATGCCTTGGTTCCCCATCCAGACCTGGAAGGGGGTATTGACCTCACTTCCGTTCACCCAAATGGGCAGGGTCGTGAGGGTGACCATGGAACCTGAGGGCAGATGATCGTGGTAGTAGTACCAGATCATCACCTGCAGATCACCCCTTTGGGGACCGTTGGTGAGGTTAGGCGAACTAGTGACCCAAAGGTCGTAGGTCCAATCGAATATCGCCTGGGAGGGGGAGTAGGAGGCCAGGGAGTAGCTTACGAAGGAGAGCAGGCCCCCCGTCCCGTGATCCTCGCTGGGAAAGTGAAGTTTGGGGTCGCTGCGCATACTGAGCTGATATATGGCTACAAGCCTTGGGGGATCGCAGCACCTCAGGCCCTCATACATAAGTGATAGGATAACTGTGCTATACAGCGGCGAGGTAGTGTAGGAGGGGGAGGTGGACTCGATCTTCAATAAGCCAATGCATCCATACACACAATTACCACTCAAGTCGATTCCGACACACAAGAGGAGGTGGAGGGGAGGATCGGGATTGCACAGAAGGAAGTAGTGAGCAAGAGAGGTTGCGCCTTCAGGCCCAGGTGTGAGTTCGCCAAGGGGATCTGTGGCTCCAGAAAACCTGCGTTAGTGGAGGTGGAAAGAGGACATGGTGTGAGGTGTTTCCTTCACTCCGCCTCCGTGGAGGAGACTCGGTGATCCCCCTGAATGATTTGAATGCAACCCATGAGGGAATTTTCCCTTCGATCCAGACTTTACAGAGAGTGAGGGTTGGGGATGGGGAGTGTGTCCATAGTGTCCGCACTGAGCTACGAAATTTTCTTCTAGCAACGGGAATGGTTCATCTTCTGACACGAGAGACCCCATCCGTTAGGGCGGGGTAGTTTACAAGGGCGAATAACGCTACACTCTCAAGGAGGATGCCCTAACCCTGTGATTTGTAGGTCAATGCTAACACTGTGGACACACTCCAATAGCTCGCCATAAAGGTTAAAACTTTAGGACCTTTCCCCCCTATATGTCAAATCTAGTCCTCGAATTGGCCCAGAAGATAGAGAAGGGGGAATTGATCCTGGTGGACCTCTCCTACGATCTATACAACGGTATGCCCATTTACCCCGGAGATCCTGAGTATAAGCACGAATACGTCTCGAGGGGGGATAAATACGGGCAGGCGACGCACTCCAAGGTCTCCATGAGCGTGCACAGCGGAACTCACATGGACGCACCTCTCCACTTCGTCCCCAATGGGGATTCTGTGGAGAAGTTCGACGTCTATTCCCTTTTAGCTTACGGTGCAGTCCTGGACTTGAGCTACAAACAGCTAGGTTCTCCAATAACAACGGAGGACCTGAGGAAGTTCGACCCTAAAGTGAAGCAGGGAAGAGCGGTAATGCTCTACACAGGCTTCGCTGCCAGAAGGGGTACACAGGATTTCCTCTACAACTGGCCCTACCTCTCCTCCTCAGGGGCGGACTTCCTAGCGGAGAGGAGGGTGAGGGTGGTGGGCATAGAGGCCCAGAGCATAGGTGGGTGGTGGGGGAGGCCTGGCTTCAACTACCCCGCTAGGACTACCAGGGACGAGGTAGTTTACGTCCACCACAAACTGCTCTCCAATGGCGTTTTGATACTTGAGGGGGTGAACAACATGGACAAGGTCCTCAACCAGTGTGAAGGAGGAGAGGCCCTCTTCCTCTTCCCCGCCGTGAAGATAAGGGGAGCTGAGGGGGCGCCAGTGAGGCCGGTAGCCGTGTGCGAACCAAAGAGGGTCTGAAGGTCGAGATCGCTTAAGAAAACTCATGAACCACGCACTGAATAGGATCTCCTGTTTACTCTCAGGAGGGGATAGTGTCCACACTGAGAAATGCCCCATTGTCCCACATAGGGCTATTTTCCACAGTTGAATCTCTCTGATCCAGTTTCTGTTCCCTAGTTAGGACATCCCCATATACTCGATCGTAAGAAGAGATCTGATAGAGATAATCATATATATTACTATATCTAGTTCCTAGCAATGGAAGAATTAAAGGTAACCAGGAATTACCAAGTGACAATTCCTGCCTCCATTAGGGAGAAATTGAAAATAAGGGTGGGAGATAGGCTCCTCATATATACGGAAGGAGAGAAGATCGTTATGGTCAAAAAGAGCGGGAACATCTCCAACCTTAACTTGCGACTGGGGAAGAGTTTCAAGGATGAAGACGTGAATGAGGACTTAAGGGAGGCGGTGGAGAGAAGTGGAAGTGATAGCTGATTCGAACTTCATCATAGCTCTGATCTTCCAGGACCACCAGTCCCACGCTAGGGCCCTACGCGAATGGGAGAGGGTAACTAGGGCCTCAATTCCCTTAGTTTCGCTCCTGGAGGTGATCTATTTCCTGATCAAGAACGGTGTCGATCTCACGGTAGTCAGGGAAATAATAAGCGATCCGAAGATAGCTGTAGTCGAAAGCACGTTAGAGGACCTATCCTTCGCCTTGAAGTACCACGGGAGAGTCAAAGATTACCTGGACTTCAACGATTACCTTGTGATCGCAGCTTCCAGAAGGTTGGGTCTCAAAGTCTTAACCCTGGACAGGAAAATGAGGTCTAAGGTAGGGAGGAGATGGAGATAGGAGACTGGCTTAGGTGGACCTCAAAGGCCAACGGCTTTTTGGACAGACTGGTTAAATCTAAACTCGGGCCAGCCTGCCTTAAAAAGAGCGTTGACGGAATCATTAGGATGGAGTCAATGATGGAACGATGAGGGGAATCCGGAAAAGAGCTTAGAAACTCACGTGAGCTTCCCTGGCGGAATAGTAAGTCCCGAAGTCCACTATGACCTGGGACCCCACGCTGGTGGGAACTGCGACCACCTTGAGCTCGTTCACGCCCTCATTTAGGTAAGGCTCGGGGAGGTAGAACTTGTCTTGAGAGCCGAAGTCGTAATAGCGACCGATCATCCTGCCGTTCAGGATCACTTGCCCCACGAACTTGCCCTGAAGTCTGACGTAGCTCGGGGCGATCTCGCTCCCTCTCTTAACCTTGAACTCAATTCTGAGCACAGAGGGTTCCCTGAGTTCGAAGGGTAATCCCGCTACCCCTCCCCCTTCCTCTACCTCCACGACTTCTCCCAGCTCGTAACCCTTCACGATTCCCCTCCACTCACACATCTTCACTTCCCTGAAGGGTGACCTCGTTTCTCCCCTCACGTTATACAGTGGAGTCCCGATCACCACCTCATTCTCCCCTTCCTTGAGTTCACCGTAGATCACTGTGTTGAAGACGTCGTTCCCCCTCCCTTTGTAGATCACCGAGCCATTGAGCATTACCACTATGGGACCTCTGAGCCCCTCAATGGTTATGGTGCAAGGACTTCGACCTTTAGACTGGAACCTGGCCCTGGCGTATAGCACCACGAGGGGGGAATTGAGTTTGGGTAATTCCCTAGTCCACTCCTTCACCTGTTGGACCTTTGCTGGGATGTCCCTGTTCAAGAGGTAGGAGTGACTGTTGAAGGTGGCTAAGCCTGGCTGGTACCTCTCACCCAGGTCTATCACACCGTATTCCCAGGAGGTCAGGCTCTCCTCCTCAAGGGGATCGAGGAGGATCGGGGAGACTAAGCCGGTCTTGAATGGGACCATGCTCCACTCCGGGTCGTTGGGATGGCCTGTGGAGTCCACCAGAACCCTGACCTTGCCCTCCTTAACTTCACCCTCCACCCACACCACTCCCGCCTTCACCTGATCGTCGTTGAACACTACGCCTATATCGTTGACCGCGAACCCGAACTTCCCCCCCTTTCGGACCTCGGCTGTATAGGAGTAAATCCCATGCTTGAATATCCCAGCGTCCTCCAAGGGAGGGGGTGATTCGAAGGTCCCCAGTTTCTTCACCCTCAACGGTTTCCAGCCCACGCTCACCACCTGGAACTCCGTAGGGGGAGTATGGACCTCCACCTCCACCCTCCCCAGCTCCAGTTCCGGGATGTATTTGCCCACCCTCATGGGTAAGTAGAAGACGGCTTTCCCATCGAGGAGGTGTGCTTTGAGCCCCCTCAAGTCACCGTCCTCAACGAAGTAGGCGTTGGAGATCACCGGGTAGTCTAAGAACCAGGTCCTCTCGGCCAAGGACCTCTCCACTACCAGGACCCTCTTAGTTCCCTCCCTCGTCTCCACCAAGCACCCCGCTACCTCGCCCACTGAACCTGAGAAGCCCGAGGGGGTGGGTGTAGCGTCGTGACAGGAGATCACTCTCCCTTGGCTTAGGTTCACCAGGAAGGGTTCCCCCTTGTCCCCGTAGAAGATCACGGTTTCCCCGACCGAGGCCAACAGATCGAGGTTGGAGGACACTACCAGGGAACCGACATTGAGGTCCTCAACCGTGACCCTGACGTCCCTGGCTGGGACTCTCACTCCAGAATCGATCCACTCCGAGTCGGTGTTGTTGATCCTGAAAGTAAACCTCGTCCCATCCTTCACCCTGATCACCCTCATCCTGCCCCCTTCATTGTCCTCGGACTCAAGCTCCGAGCCCTCCACTATTTGGGCCACTTGGGAGAGAGTCCTGACCTTATAGTACCTCTCGTGAATCTCCCCCCACTCCCTCACCATGGCCTCATAGTCGTAGGTCGTGGTGATCCACCTACCAGTCCAGTAGCCGAAGTTGGTCCCACCGTGGAACATGTAGAAGCTGATCAGGTCGGCCCCATGGGCCAAGGCCGTGGCTAAGAGCATCCTTGTCCAATTGGCGGGGAAACTGCCCCTCTCTGTGGGGAGGGGTTTGGTCACCTTAGAGAACCAACCCCCCTCATACTCCATGATCTTGACCCTAGTCATGGGTTGTGTCGCCTGAAGGTCCTTCAGTGCCCACACCACTTGATCTAGTCTCCAGCTCTCAGGGTAGAGGTCCACTGAGTCTATGAAGTAAGTGTTCCTGGCGAACCTGTTCGCGTTAGTATAGAGATCAACCGTGATCCCCAGTTGCCTAGCTATCTTGGCCAGCTCTATGTGCAGGGGTATGTCGCCCCAGAAGTACTCGTTCTCTAGCTGGAGTGCCACCATGTTCCCTCCCCTCCCCTGATCGTATTTCGAGAGCCTCGAGAGGATCACCCTCAGCCACCTCTCGGCATAGGGGAAGTAGGACTTGTCCAAGGACCTACCGATCAAGGAGTCTGAGATGAGCCAGTCGGGGTGACCGCCGTTATCCCATTCCGCACAGTCGTAAGGTCCTACCCTAGCTATGAACTTCAGGCCCAGTGAGTTGGCAATGGATATGAACTCGTCCACGTCCTTCTCCCCTGAGAAATCGAACTTCCCGGGCTCAACCTCGTGGTAGTTCCAGAAGAAATACATGGTAACAGTGTTGAAACCGGCCCTCTTCAACTTGAGGAGTCTATCCCTCCAGAGGGCTCTGGGTACCCTGGGGTAGTGGATTTCGCCGCTTAGTATCATGGCGAGCGGCATTGGAAAACCTCCATATTAAAGCGTTTGGGTGGATAGGATCTCCACAGCTATCCGCCTCCTCGCTGACGAGTTGAGATCTGAACCATAGTCCATTGTCGATCAGGGGAAACAGTTTTAAGCTGACCTCCTATCCGTCCTAAAGGGTTACAGAAACTGGGGGTTGAGGGGGCGGAAAGCCTCCAGCGGGATGGACAGCCCCTCATTTTAAATACCCCTTCGTCGAGACGATTTTTACTGATGATAACGACGCTCCTCCCCAGCTCGACTAGGGAAATGGGACTGCGGGAGGGGCAACCATCACCTCCCTTTCCCCTTAAGGGAGTGGACTTCACGGATGGAAGTCCCCTCCACTGGGGGGAGTTCTGGCGCCCCCGACTGCCCACCAGGGGTGTAGTCCCGAACCAATGAGGGGAATGATGAACGCCTTGGAAGGGAACCCTTCCAGGGCGGGGAGACGTCAGCTCCAGGCGGTTCACGGTTCCCACCGTGAGGAGTTGAACCCCTCACTTGGTGGGCAGTGGATCAGAGGACCACCTGAAAGGAGATCCACTCTTGGGATCCCGAGACGGGGGATGGGAGGTGCTGGTCGCCCCTCCCTCAGTCCCGTTTCCCCAGTGGAGCTGGGGAGGGCCATCACTGGCGTCACTAACAGTTCTGAAAACTGATATTTGAATGAGGGGCTGTCCATCCGCTTGGCGAAGTTCTCAGCCCCTTAACTTCCTTCTTTGTAAAATAAGGATTTCAGTGGAGGTGGCAAGCCACCTCGTGATCAGGGGCTATTGGCTTCAGGGCTGGCTCCTCGCTGAAACACCTATTGAAGGCGAAGGGACACCTATCGCTTAGCACACACCCCTTAGGTCTGTTAAGGGGACTCGGTGGAGGACCCTTGAGTATTAACCCCCTCGTCTTCCTCGCATTTGGATCTGGAACTGGTATGGCGGAGATCAGGGCTTGAGTATAGGGATGGGCAGGATCGCTTAATATTCTCCTTATTGACCCTCTCTCCAGGATCTTGCCCAAGTACATGACTGCGATCTCCATGTCAGCGCCGAAGAACTGTACCAGGGAGACCTCGTGGGTTATAAAGAGAAGGGATGTCCCCATGTCCCTTATGAGGGCGCTCAAAGTCTTGATTATGCCCGCCTTTATGGAAGCGTCCAACATGGTCACGGGTTCGTCCGCCACAATGTAGCTAGGGTTTAACACTATGGCTCTGGCTATGCTCAGCCTCTGTCTCTCTCCCCCCGAGAGCTGGAACGGATATTTGTTTATATACTTTGAGGGAGGATTAAGGCCCACCCTGCCTAGAGCCTTCTCTATCTGCGCCTCCAACTCTTCCTCCGTAGAGGCGAGTTCGTAGTAGTTTATGATACTGCCTAGGACCTGTCTCACCGTCTTGAAAGGGTGAAGACTGGCGTAGGGGTCCTGGGGGATATACTGGGCGTTCCTTCTATACTCCTTGTATTCCCGTTTGTCCATGCTGAAGATGTCCTTTCCTAAGAAGAGTGCTCTACCCCTGCTAGGCTTGATCAGGCCCAAGGTTATTTTCCCCACTGTAGTCTTTCCTGAACCACTCTCGCCTATTAGGGCCAACACTCTGCCCTTTTTAACCCCTAACGTAACGTCGTCAACGGCGTTGAAGTACTTGATCGAGAGGAGTCCTGTGCTCACGGGGAAGGTAACGTAAACGTCCTCCAGCTTGACCACTTCATCTGCCATAGATCTCGACCCCCTTTTCCTCTACCAATTTGTAGTTGTGACAGGCTATCATATGTGAGGAGTTCACGGAGTTCAGATATGGCTATTGCTTGTCACATATTCCCCCGATCGCTATGGGACAGCGCGGATGGAACTTACATCCTGGGGGCAGCCTTCGGTAATCTGGACTACTCCCTGGGATAACCACTGGTTCACTGAACTGCCCGATCTTCGGCACGGAACTCAATAGTCCTACGGTGTAAGGGTGAAGGGGTTTACTGAAGATGTCCAGGATGGATCCCTCCTCGGCTATTCTACCAGCGTAAAGAACGATCACCCTGTCCACGAAATCGGCTAAGAGCGCTATGTCGTGGGTTATGATGATGTATGTGAGGTTGAGGTCGGCCTTTGCCATAATAGCCATAGTAATCATCGTAGTTATAGTTGCAGCAGTCCTACTAATTAGAAGGAGATAAAAAGTTTTTTATTTTTCTAATTTTTATATAAATAGATTTAATCTATTTAATCTAATTGTGTTTCGAAAAGTAGGAGCATTGATTGTGTTCTTAAGGGGAGGTCCTGACCTATACGGATGTCAACTTATTAGTGACCAGGCTCCTGGCCTAGATCAGCGAAAGGGGTTGCCTGACCTCGTATCAACCTCTCCTAATTCTATTTTGCCCTGCTTCACGGAATTGGCCCATTAGGTCTTCTCAACTTAACCTTTCCTTTGTCTCCTTAAAAGTATAACTGGGACCACAATTAAAATAAGAGAGATGAGTAGGATCAAGTAATCTACCCCTCTCGCTGCCCCCTGAGCACCACCCCCTAGGAATAGGGCAAAAAGCCCTAGGAATAGGAAGGTGTATCCGGCGTAAATCAGTAGCCTGTATAGCGAGTCCATGGACGCTGTAAGGTCGAGAGTCCGGTATTTAACCTTGCGATCCCGTATAAAGTTCTCTTGGACGATCAGTTCATTAATGTTATCTCCTGGTCATTTGGTTACGGTCCCTCTTGGCTCCCTATTCCCCCAACGTCCTCAGCTATTGACCTCGTTACTGGTCCAAAACATGCGCATGGATCTTCCACGGACTAGGAAAGATATATCCTATATATTTCTATGATAAATCGATAATAAATAGAGATATTTTGTTAGGAAACACTTTAGTCCTTGCTCTTCTCAACCTGAATTATTTCTAGAGATTAGAATTATTGAAGATCGTTAATATAACCCGAACATAAATCACCATAAAATTGATCAATTACCATGATGTATGAATCTAGAGCGTATAGAATTTATAAAGATGCGATAAATGGCAAAAATTCTTTTAACATTGTTCGAGTTAAAATTCATTCGCAACAGTAAGGTGTTATCAGATATAGTTTCAACTAGAGGAAGGTCTACTTGACCCTCTGTATTAAAGCCAGGATAGAAATCGTCCTGAATTGAGGAGGTTTCGGGAGGAGATCAAGAGGAAGTCGTGTAGCATCTACGTCGGACCTGGGTCTCTGATCCGTATTACCTCCTGGCCTCTGAGAGGAGAGCGTGTCCATAGTGTGGACATTTAAGAGATAAATTCTGGGATTAGCCTTCTCTCCCACAGGACTAAGGCTAATGAGTACTTGACCATTTCTGAGCTTCTGTTGACAGCCTTTGTAGCCCTCTTGAACCTAACCAGCCTATCCCTCAAGGAGGAGTGTAGAGACTCGTTAAGGTTAACCGGTGAGACAACAGTGTGGTTCTCCAACCAGAAGTATAGGTTGTAATCATCACTCACCCACCTACCGTCACGTGGTACATAGCGCTTAACCTCGTTGAAGCCCTTTCATCCCTATCACCCACTGAAAAAACCAAGTAAAGGCCTAGAGCACTGTAGACGAAACAAGTGAAAACCCACTTGTAAAACGCCCTAGAGTTTCTGAAAATGTATGTCCACATTTCATCAACCACCTTAGCAGTGGTTTTACCCTCTACCGTGTCCCTAGCCCTACCCCATAACTCTACCAACTTCTCGTACTCCTTCTTACCGTGACGTCTAACCCACTTGAACACAGCACTTAGGGGTACTCCCAATACCCTAGCAATACCCCTCATACTCATACCGTTAGAATACATCCTCAAAGCTTCCTCAACCTTCTCCTTGGGATAGGGGTGCTTTGCGTCAATGAGGAAGTGCCTATTACAACTCCCACACAAGTACCTCTCCCTACCCCTAAACTTACCGTCCTTAACAACGTGGTCACTGTTGCAGAACGGGCAGGGGAGATCGGGGTTCAACTTCCTTGGCCTGCCGCGCCTACCCATGTAATACACGATATTCACACAAAAATTTTGCGTGATAAATGACGACACTATGGACACACTCGAAAAATGATTATATGAATATAAAAATGTCTCTGTTAACATGAAAAGGGATTCGGCCCTCATCGTTCTTGGCCGCACCCCTCATCTTAGGGGCGATCAAGAGGCTCCGAGACTCCACCCACTCAAATCCATCGCGACATGAGAAACGTCCCCATGCAGTGTGGACTCAGGTGAAATCACATGGGTCAACCCTCCCTATCTCGTCGAAGTCCTTATCCGCAGATACCACCTTGGCTCCGATCCTGTTGGCGATATACGCGTGCAGCGCGTCGTATGGGGTTAAGTTCGACGAGATACTCGCCACGACCTCTTCCTTCTTGGGTTCGACGACGGTAATTGGCAACGCCAGGATCGCGTTTAGCTCCTCCACGGCGATATGGGAAGTTTTAAAGAACTTCACTAACGCGTTCGCGACCTCCAGTAGCACTACTGTATCTATGTAGGGGTCCATTTCCCCTTCGAAGATTTCACGAATAACTTTTTGACAACATCTGCTGTATTTTTTATCTCCAATTTTAGCGTAAAAGAACACGTTGCTATCTATGAAGTACCTACCCCTCTGCAAATTCGTCGACCTTCTCGGGGGGGATCTCCAAGTCCGTCTGGTCTCCTATCAGGATCGACAAGGGATCTTTAATTTTCTTGATTTTCCTTTTTATTAAAATCTCATTATCGTTGATCGCTTGAACCTCGACCTCCTCTCCTGGTTTCAACCCAACTCTCTTCCTGACCTCTTCTGGGATCGTCACTTGGAATTTCTCAGTGACCTTAACCATGTGGAAGTATACGTATACGTAGTATATAAGCCTTTACCCCCTCTTGGGTCTTGTGGGGGAATAGAGGACTTCAAGAGAAGCATGGGAGTCTTTTCACGTTATTAGTTAACAACAAAATGGATTAAAATATTATATAAGCATAAAAATGGTTCACCCACAGCTGAGGGTCTCATGGTCCGTGGAACTCTCCCGCCCTTGGGGCAGTACTTGGACGCGGTGGGGAAAGACGCTTCAGGTTGGAGTCGGATCACGCGACTTATCGAGGCTTAGTGAAGACTAACGTTAGGTAAGACCTCGGGTAAACGGTCAGTGTGATCCCGTCTTCCCTTACCTCCCCGAGTTCCCCTTTCAACTCCTCGAGTAAGTTCGCCGAGTGAAACTTACACCCCCCTAAGTAGAGGAGACGAAATCCTCACGGTCTTCTCCTCTCCGTCTACCTCTAGTAGCCTGAGGACTACCCACTGGTGATGCCACTGTGAAAGGTCCCCAGTTCGGTCCACGCGCAGGGGGATGGGAAGAGGAGCTCGATTTCGTATGCTGACGGCGAAGCCCGATCCCCTATTGGAACCAGCGTCTATGAACTACATTTCACGTGATCCGGATCCGCTCCATAGTCGTGAGAAGACCCTAATCTTACACGTGCTCTTCTGTCCCCCAACGAAGGGGGGAGATCTCTTCGTTTTCCCGAGTTACGTGAATGGATGGAGGAGATCGCAGTCCACAGGTTCCGAGCCCTAGACTCGAAGAGATCTAGCGATCTACGTAGTTGACCAGACGAGCGGCTGGAGGCTAAGTATGCTATCTGATTTCGATAGACTACGAAGAAAACCGGGTAGCGAGGTATGGACGAAAGGTCGATGGGATATGAGCACAGAGGGCTTACCTATCGCGCTAGAGCCGTTTGCTCCAGCTTAAGGCAGCTGAGGGCGCTTGGGATGCGCAACTCGTGGTGTCCTCTCAGACCTGAGAGGTACCCCTCAAGTGATTCCCCGTACCCGCTTGGGTTCTCGTCGCTCTTATGAGGGACTACCGAGGGGTCAGAAGTACCCCCATCAGAGACGTGGACCCCGTGTCTCCTGGAACCCCCGATCAAGGCATCAGTGGGACTCAACTCGGAGTGGTTTCCGGGTTAGTTGAGCTTGTAGGCTAGGCTCGAGATCGCCTTTAACTCCAGAATACCAGCTGAGGGGCAGCCGAAGCTTCCATCACGACTCCAAATGAAGCGGAAGGCATGGATCTCCAGATAAGGGGATCCCCTTAGGGGCGACGGAGGCCGGTGAGAGAAGACCTATATGGCGTCTGCACCGCGATGAGGGGAAACCCGTTCTCAGGGTTAACCCGTTTCCGATCTCTCTACTCAACTGTGTCCACATTGGCACCTGGAGTAAGAGGTGTGGGGGATAGTTGGAATCCACTGGGGTCTACTCACGTCCTTCGTCTGACTTCCTCCCCGCCCTAAAGGGCGAGGGTTCCCCTCATCGGTTCGGGACTACATCCCTCATTTGAGGGGCAGTCGAGGGGGTCGGAGACCCCCTCCCATTAAGATTCACGATTGCGATAACGTCACGGTCATTCTCATAACCGCATGAACACTTAAACCAACGATGGGAAACCTCAACCATCCTTTTACCACACTTAGGACATGAGACTGAAGAATAACTGGGATTAACGAACTCAATAATCATTCCATGCTTCCTAGCCTGCCAGGAAATCCAATATTGAATCCGACGATACTGCATAAGATACAATTTATCGCGGAACTCTCTTGACAATTTATCAACATTCTTGATGAGGTTCCTTAGGTTCTCCAATTTGATAGCGTTAGCACCCGTAATCCTCGCTACATCAACAACCCACTTACCAACCTTCCTAGCGAAATCCTCTGCAATTCTCTTAGCCTTTAAAAGGAAGGAGTGAATCCTGTGAAGGATCCTCTTATTCCCCCTCCACCTCCTAGGGTACTTCTTTTGTAGGCTTTCAACTAACGACTTCCAATGCTGAACCTCCCCAAGGCGGGTTGGGATCCTAACGTAGTTCTCATCGTCCTTCCCTACAACGACCTCGCCCATGTTAATATCTACAGCAATACTTGACCTAGGCTCAACACTCTCTTCCCCCTTCTCAAAAACAACCTTTAAGAAAGCCTTCCCACCCTTGATCACTAACCTTGACTCCCTCATCATCCAACTCATGTACTCCTTCAAGTTCCTAGGATAACCTAAGATTGAAAGCTCACCAACACTTGCAATCCTAACAGTCATCTTGTCGAAGTCAACATTATAACTTGCCCTTGGTGTTAGCCAAACTGTTGGCTTATATACTCTCGGGAAACGCCCTTTTCTAGGATTGTTGTACCAACCCTTGTATATTGAGAGGGCATCACGGTAGCAGTCCTCAGCGACCTTTGATGGAAGATTGTATTCCTCCCTTAGCCTCGTGTACAACTCCTCGTGAACTTCCCCTAATACTCCCTTCTCTTCCGGGTTTTTCACGTTCTCCTTCAACCAGAATAGGACGAAGCGGAGTGCTTTTACGTAGTTATTTACGAGGGCTAGGAGGGGTTCGGAGAGGGCGATCTTCATCGAAACTGTAGCTCTGATCGCTTTATTCCCTCTCCTAGCCATTAATGAAATTTTGACAAAGAGATATTTAAATATAAGGGGGCTGTCCATCCCCGCCTCAGAGAGGCGAGGCTTTCCATTTTGTGTAACACTATTGTATTATATTGGGAGGGGACAGTATGCCACGTGGTCGAGCTATGCGGAAAAAGGCTTTTAATTTCAAGAGAATTAGCTCAAAAAATGGTTTAAATCTCGTCAAATAGGGGAGGAAACGAGATTCTCTCCCGTGGTGTTTTACCCGTGTCCATAGTGACATCATTTATGTTATAAATTCCGGGATCAACTTTCTCCCCCACAAGACTAATGCTATCGAGTACTCGATCATACCCAAACTCCTATACAGCCTTAGTAGCCCTCTCGAACCTCACCAGCCTGTCCCTAATGAGTGTAGGGATTCGTTTGGGTTCTGGGCTCACTACGGTGTGGTTTCTCAAGCGGAAGTGAACGTTATAGTCGTCGCTCGCCTCCCTCCTCGCGGTGCGTATTTCAGGGTTTCCTTGAACGTCCTCTCATCCCTATCTGCAGAGAATAGGAGGAGTAACCCAAGGGTTGTGTAAACGAAGCGAGTGAACACTTGTAAAACGCTTTTTCGTTACCTATACAAGTAGCTCCACATTTCATCCACCTCAGTTACTGCCTCTACACTCTCCCCAGCCTTACTCCACAAGTCCACTGGTTTCTCGCACTCCTGCCGTAGCGCTCAACCCAGCTGAACATAGCACCATGAGGGACTCGCAACACTCCGACACGGCCCTCACGCCCATTAGAGTACATCCTCAACGCCTCCTCACCCTTCCCCATAGGGTGATCAGCACCAGGAAAGAAGTGCCTATTACAACCTACACAAGCACCTCTGCCCACCGCTAACCTTACCGTCCTTAACAAGGTGATTACTATTACAAATAAGGAATATGGGGGGTCTAACTTCATAGGCCTACCCCTCCTACCCATAAGTAACACTTAACATTTATATAGAAAATCCCATAAATGACGTCACTATGAATACACTCGCTAGCTACTCTTTCGTTTCACCGCAGCCTAACGTGAATTGCGAAAACTTTTAAAAAGCTTGCCGAAAACCGCATCGGGTGTGGGGAAAAGGCATTCCTACTCTACTCAAAGTGGTAATAGTCATTGTGGTAGCGATCATAGCTATGGCAGTGGTAGCTAATGTGGTCCTACCCATCCTTTTCTTTTCACGAACCACCTCCCACAGCTCCACTACCTCACTTCCGCTGACCCAGCTCTCCTCGACCTCCACGATCTCAAGCCCGACCTCCAGTTCCTCCACCCATCCCACCACGTGGACCCCTAAACTCAAGGTAATCTCGAGCCTCACTCTGATCCCTGACCAGGGAGGAATCGTGGGGGACCTGGTCCTCACTGGAGGGCCCTACAACACGGAACCCATGAACACTGTGGGCTACGTGGACTTGACCCCCAACCTCTGGAACCTGAACAGCGCCCAGTCCCAGGGTAATGCCACGGTGATCTACAACTCAACGCAGAGGGCGCTCTACATGGTCGCTAACTTCACTAGGCTTGAAATAAACCAGCCCGTGGGAGTAGCAGCCTACATGGAGGTGATCTACGGTTACAAACCGTGGGGTGTGAGGACGCTGGAGGCCCCCAACTTCACTTTCCCAGAGAGAGTGTCAGACCTAGGTTCCCTCCTGTCGTTCGTGAACTATACCCTCCTTTACCACTCCCCACCCCAGGCCTTCTTCGACTTGGCCTACGACCTATGGATCACCACCAGGCCTGACCTGACCAACGGACCCAAACAAGGGGACTTGGAGCTCATGATATGGGACTACTACTACGGTCAACAACCTGCAGGGTCTCAGGTGGGCGTCCTGCAGATCCCCATCTGGATCAACGGCACGGAGGTCAATGCTACCTATGAGATCTGGGCGGCGAACGCCGAGACGACGTCCAACTCCTGGACCATACTGAGCTTCAGACCTTCATATCCGATCCCATACGGCCAGGTAGGGGTAAACGTGAGCGCCTTCATTCAGGACGGGATCCACTATCTCGCCCAGAACTACCCTGGGCTCTGGAACCTGAGCTCCCTGGAGTCCAAGTATCTGAACGGCCTGGAGTTCGGCACGGAGTTCGGGAACACCCAGACCCACAACATTTCCCTGGCCTGGGTGATCCACTCCTTCACCCTGGGGAGGACAGCCATGGCCCAAGGGGGGATCGAGGGTTCTCCGTCCTATTACCCTGTGGTCCTCTGGGTAGTTCCCTGGGGCCTCGGAAACCGCGTGGTGCCCAACTGGGCCATTCCAGGAGTGGTCCTCCCGTATCAGTGCAACGATCCCAGTCAAACTGCGAATTGGGAGAACTCCTCCCTTTCCCTCATAAGGGAATTCAGGGACCAGAACAGGACTGTCTTCGTCAACCTCTTCTGTGAGATCTACTACCCATCCTACAAGTGGAGGGGGAGCCTGAACTACATCCAAGTCCCCGAGAACATAGTTGAGGCATTGAAGCGGATCTCCCCCACAGGCGCAGGACTCTACCTAGGCTTCAGCGAGGAGACCGCCTGCGTCTCAAACTCGACGTGTAGGACTGAGATGGTCTCAGCCTACGATCAGCTGAGGTCAGCCATGCCTGAGGCGAAGCTCTTCTACTACGGTAACGAAGGAGATAATCCCAAGGACTTGATCCTGCTTTACACCCAGGCCAAACTGGACCTGATCGGTTACGACATTTGGGACTACACATACAACGGCACAGTCTGGATAGCGCCCTACTTACTCAAGGAGATCCAGCACCTCCAGACCAGTGGAGTCAGGCTCATGATAGGGGAGATCGGCTTCAGGTACTGCGATCCCCATGCTTACTATCAGGCCTGGAATTGGAACCTGAACCTAACGGGCAACTGTAGGGCCGCAGCCCAATACATGGCCGAGGCACTCAACGAGACGTCACTGGATATGCACCCCCAGGTGATAGGGATATGGGCTTGGAACGATCCGTCCTTCGGACTCGTCAGGAACCCACAAATGGAGGCTGCAGTGCTTGAATACGCAGAGTTCGGCTACGTTCCGCTCTACTGAAATCAGTAGAAGTTAGAGTTTATGGGGGTCTTGATCCCTACAGTTAAGTTGTTCCGGTAATAATACCCTCCCTCCTCATCTAAGTGCTACCTATCGAGCTGAGTTGTTGGACACAGTATTTAAACAAGCAAGTTTAAAATGTTTTAACAAGAGTACTACATCAGTTCCCCCATGTTGGATCGAATTAACGGAAAGGGAGACCTGGAGGAGTACCACTTAGAGCTTATCCACAGGGGGTGCTGGGGGTCAGAGACGTGGAACGAGTATATGGACGTGGTCATAGACTTTAAGCTCAAAGAGGGTCTTGTGGAAACGAAGAGGCTAGTTAAGATCGGTAACGATGGGCTAATTTCCCTGAAAAGGCTTCTTAGGAAATACCGCAACATAGACCACTTCCAGTTCCACGACCTCGGTAATTCTATATATTGGAAATGTATGTCGATCCCAGCTATACCATTATTCACAGGTTTTTGACGCAGGGAATACTCTGCTTCATGGGAGGACTCAAGGGGGCATAGAATTCTACCGCTTCATAGCTGATCCGGAGTCCGCCTCCAGCGTGATAAGCTCACTCTCGACAGATCCAAGTATTCGAGTGAAAAGCGTGTTAAAAAGGAGGGTTACTCGAAACTCCGTATACAGGATCCTCTCGAAGGACTTATTCAAACTCGTGCTTACGGAACACGAGGAGAGGGTGATATCGAAAGCAAGGGAACTAGGTTACTTCGATGTACCCAGGAGAGTGAAACTGGACGACTTGGCCAACGAGTTCCGGGTAACGAAGATGGGAGTATCCCTAGTGCTCAGGAAGGCGCTGAGGAAGTTAGTGGGAGTCATTTAACCTCTATCCTGTGATCTATTTATCCTGTCTGAGGGGATCAGATCTTCACGATTCCATAGGCTTATCATAGCTATCCCTGATACGATATCGGCTACGATCTTCGAGGTACCCCAGTCCGAGAATGGCAATAGGTGTATCTCCCCTAGTGGACTCTTCATCGCTCTTAGCGTATCTCCTGGTTCAGAGACCGATTACTCACTTCGTTCCTATGATGGGTGCAGGACTATGGGAATTTAGCACTAGCTATGATCGCAGCCTGAGAGCTAGGAGTAGAAATGGGGAGGTCTCTTGAGTTCGACAAATGGATCGTGACTTGGAAGAAGAGTTGCTTTCTCGAATCTCTGAAGAGCTTTAAACAGTTCAACACTCTTAAGCATACTCGGCAGATTCCACTGGATCCATGGGAACACACCCTCGTCTAAGTTCTCCATTAGATTCAAGGCATCACCCGTGATCACATAGTTTCCAGAGTTAAGCCTTACCATGACACTCTGATGACCTGGTGTATGGCCAGGCGTCGGAAAGACGATCACCTTCCCTTCCAGTAAGTAGTGGATGCCACTGATTGTTTTCACCCTTACTCCCTCGAAGTCCTCCTTTATGTAACCCCATCTATAGAAGGAGTCCGGGTATAGAGCATACCTATACTCATCGTATTGTACCAGGACCTCCGACTCGCGGAACTCCCTTAAGCCTCCCGCATGGTCCCAATGCATATGTGTAAGTACTACGTAGTCCACATCCGCTGGCCTGAGACCTAACATCGAAAGTTGATCCACTACGTAGTCCTCTCTCCTCATGTAGACCTTCGCAGCTTTAGCTGCTTCGCCTATACCGCTAGGGTTGTCCACTGCCTCGCTCCTAACCCCTGTGTCCACGAGTACATTCGCATCATCTCCCTGTATTAGGTACATATTAACAGGGACCTTGAGCATCTCCCCTAGATGCCTCACTATGGTGAGGGAGGTCCAAGGGATCTCGACCTTGGGACCAGAGAGGACATACATCCTCATGACCTTCCCTTCATGGGAGGGACTCTTAAGGTTAGACCTTTATAAGTAAACCGAGATAAGTAAACCGAGATTGGAACGCAGCTAAGCTTCACTGCGTTCCTTTTCTACCCTTTCCCTCTTAATTAGGAGTAACTGGTAGAACCCGCTAGCGATCCCGTAACCGAACTTGAAAGGATCGTCGACTATCTTCCCCTCAGTGATCACGAATACCCTCATCTCCTTTAAGTTCACGAGCAATAGGACGTGTCCGGCCCCTTTGCGACAAAGGAGGCCTCTCTCAGCGAGGAGCTGCGCTATCCTTAAGGCCGAAGGGGGTCGAACTTCGGCGAAGGCGATGATCCCCACTCTGTCTCTCCCTATGACCTCCTCCACCATTGAAACCGTGGGGATCAGGTCCTCAAAGCTCAACTCTTCCTCCAAGAGGATGACATACGAATTATATCTAAGGGGGAACTTAGAGGACTTTATGAAAGTGGAGATTTTCATCCCTGTGGAACGAAAATCTAGGCTAACTGCGTGGTTGATCTCCGAGTACCCGAAAAAACGTAGGTTACTTTTAACTAGCTTAACGTAATCCTCCAATGAAAGGAAGCCAAGACAGATCACTTAGAAGGATATCTCCTCTAGCTCCTTCTTAGGCTCTATGGTCCTCCCGAACAGTAGGACGATCCCCGCCAGGATGGCCACAACTGCTCCCCCTAAAATCCACCAGGGCGCTAATCCTATAGAGGGCACTGCAACGCTCCAAAGCGCTGAAGATACTATCCATGAGACTGTGGACACAGCGTTTATGTATCCTCCCGCTGTTCCCCTGGCCCTAGTGGGATTAGATTCACTCACATAGGTCCACCAAGAACCGTTCCAGCTCAGAAGCACGGGTATCCAGAGGACGGAAGAGAGGAGAAGAGGGTAAAACCCTGTAAGGTATATGAAGGGGATCGAGAAAATTCCTCCCAGGATGGTTGATCCGGCGGCTACCCATTTCCTCCCGTGCCTTATCATGTTACCTAAAAGGCCGGCTATAAAGTAGGCGAATGCGGCGATAGCTGTGGAAAGTGCCAATATGAAAAGTGCCTGCGAAGCACTTAATCCCTTGTAATCCTCCAAGATCACCGCGGTGAAGAAGAGTAAGGTGGGGGTGGAGAACTCGTGGAGGAACTCCGCCACTGTGAGGATCAAGTTCTGCCTGCGGAGGTCCGGGGAGAAAAGCTGAACGTAGGTGAACTTAGGGGCTTTGACGGGATCCGATTTGAAAGTGGTCCTCTCGAAGATCTCCTTTGCCTCTCCATTTGCCCTCTCTTCGCGAGTTCCCTGATCTCCTTGAATACCTTATATCGATCTGGCTCCTTAACCCACGACCTAGCGATCATCACTACGACGGCTGGGAGCACCCCCACCAAATATACCGCCCTCCAACCGTAGACCGGAACTATGGCGCTCGTGGCAACGGCTGCCAAGAAGAAGCCCACAGGGAAACCAGCTTGCACGAAGCCGTATACTGCCCCCCTCTTGGACCCCGGTACACCCTCTTGGACTATGGTGAGGCCAGCGGGGAACTCGGAGTAAGAGAAACCGTCCGCGGCTATCCTGACACCTATCAACGCGAAGACGTTACTGGCGAAAATCGTGAGTCCCGTGAATATAGCGGTGCCCAACAGAGTCAAGTTAAACATGAGCTTCCTCCCTAGGTACTCGATTAAGGGCGAGAGGAGGAACTGCAGAACCGCCATTCCCGCGAACACCGCTGAAGTTATGAACCCCGAGTAAGACGTGGGTATGTTGAAGCTCGTCAGGATCTGTGGTAAAGTGGTCGAGAAAATGTTCAGGTCCATCGCTACCAGAGTCCATCCCAGGAACGCGACCACAGCTAGGAAGATCTCGTAACCTATGAGACCGAATAACACTTCTTTCCTTCCAGACGTTTCTCTCCTTCCAGATGGGATAGTCATTGTACAACGCCCATCTCCCAATCTAATAAACTTAGGGGTTTACAAGTGAAACGGATCGACCAGCAATGCGGGAGATAGCATGGAATGGGTTTATCGCTATCGGTTGAGTAGGATCTCCGTGCTTCGGCTCACGGCCTCTCTATATCGAAGCACTGGTGCAAGCAATGGGATACCGAGGTTAGGTGAGGACGTCTCTCCTGGGGTACAAGGGGTTACGGCGTTAACGATTCTAGGTGTCACCCACATCAAGTTCAGCTGAGTCCACTTCACTCGAGTTGGACTGTTAAAGCAGGGGCCTGTCCCATATCCTATTGACACAGGAACGACTGGAGTTCGAGAATATCAAGAGATCTTGTATTTTTGAATAGATTCATCTTTTATTTCAAATCCTATTCCAGGCGAATCCGGCGGGAGTATGTAACCGTTATCCACTATTGGAGGGTTACTGAGGATCTTCCTCATCCAGGGGATATACTCCACGTAAAGCCCGTTCGTGATGGAGGCCACCAGAGAGACATGGAGGTCCATTACGAAGTGCGGCGAGACGGGCAGACCGTTTACTTCTGCAGTTTCGGCCACCTGAAGCCACTCGGTTATTCCGCCCACTCTGCAGACGTCAGGTTGCAAGATGTCACACGCGTTCAACCTCACGTAGTTATTGAACTCGTACTTGGTGAATATCGTCTCGCCTACCGCTATGGGTAAGTCCAATGCCTCCGCGATCTTCCTATGTCCCCATACGTCGTCCGCGATCGTTGGTTCCTCGTACCAGTCCAAGTCCAGCCTCTCATATTTCCTCCCCCTCGACAGGGCCTCCGAGGCTGGCCACGCCTGGTTGGCGTCTATCATGAGTCTCAAGCTCCCACCCACAGCGGACTGGACAGCTCTGATCCTCTTCAAGTCCTCCTCGACTTCTCGTTTACCTACCTTCATCTTGAAGCCCTTGAAGCCTGACTTCTTGGCCTCCAGGGCGTTCCTCACCAGTTGCTCCTCAGTGTAGTGAAGCCACCCTCCGTCCGTATCGTAAAGGGGTATAGGTTTCCTGCTTCCCCCGAGGAGAGAGTAAAGTGGCCTATTAAGGTACTTCCCCTTTAGGTCCCAAAGCGCTATGTCGACCGCAGCGACGGCGTGAGACGTTACTCCCCCTCTTCCAATGGCGTTCGTGGCCTTCCACATCTTAGCCCAGAGCTCGGAGATGGCATCTGGGTTCTCCCCTAGAATAAGGGGGCTTAACACGTCGTCTATGATCGCTTTTATGGCCGAACCCCCAGTCCCTATGGTGTAGGTGAAACCCGTGCCTTCCAGATCCTCATCGGTGGATATCTTAGTCACGACGACTTCAATGGCCTCGAGCCTGTGTATAGAGTCCGTGATCAATTTATCTGTAGGGACCTTCAGTAGCGAAGTGGTTACTCCTCTCACTCTCGTCCCGATCCACCTCTACGTGAAATCGACCTGTTAAGCAACTCACACTACCCCCTCTGCCTTCAGTCTTCTCAACTCCTCGCGACTCAACCCGAGCATGCCGCAGAAGAGCTCCTCGTTGTTGTAACCGAGGGGGAGCCCAGGGGTCTCAACGCGTCCAGGGGTGACACTCATCTTGAGGGCTGACCCCACGGTGACGAACTTACCGAGAGTGGGGTGAAGGACCTCGATTAGCATCTCCCTGGCTCTCACCTGTGGATCGCTGAAGAGCGAATGGACTGACCTGACTGGACCTGCTGCTCCCCCGATCTCCTTGACTAACGAAACAATCTCCTCCGTAGTCCTTTCCTTGGCCCAAGTCGAGATCACCTCGTCCACCTCATCGCTGTGCGAGAGCCTGGCCTCCACAGAGGTGAACCTGGGGTCGTCCAACAGATCTCTCCTCCCTATCCTGAGTAAGAAGTTCCTCCATTTCTGATCATCACCTATGATCACGGCCGCATTGCCGTCCTTGGTCCTATAGACGTTATAGGGTGCAAAGACTGGCACTCTATTGCCATTCCTCACTGGCAGGTTCCCCTGGGCGAGGCTGAGGAGGCCGATCATCTGCACTACAGCCACGTCGAACATGGAGATATCCACCCTTTGCCCCAGGCCCGTCTCCTTCCTGTATAGCAGGGCAGCTAAGATAGCCAACGCGCAGAAGGTCCCTGCCGCTATGTCCAAGAACGCCGGACCGCACCGTACTGGGGAGCATCCCTCTAGCCCCGTGGCGTCCATAACCCCTGTCATGGCCTGGATAAGCGTGTCGTAGGCTGCCTCATCCCTGTAGGGACCAGTATAACCGTAACCTGTACTGGAGGCATATATGAGTGAAGGGTTGACCTCCCTTAGCCTCTCGTGCCCCAGTCCTAGTCTCTCCATCACCCCAGGCCTGAAGTTCTCTATGAGCACGTCCGACTTTCCCACGAGCTGTAGGAAAAGCTTCTTCCCCTCTTCATGCTTCAGGTTCAGGGTGATGAACTTCTTGTTAGCATTATAGTTCATAAAGTGGATCGACTCTCCCCCTATGAATGGGGGACTCCTTCTGTTTGGCTCTCCCCATGGGGGTTCTACCTTTATGACTGTGGCCCCTAGCTCTGCCAGCAGTCTGCCTGCTATTGGACCGTTAAGGTGATAGGACAATTCCGTGACCACTATCCCCTCTAACGCCTTCTCTAAGACTCTCACCCACGCTGTTTAAGGGTGTATGCTCTTAAACAGCGAGGTTTACCTATAATTCTCCATCTTAATTAGGCCCGATTCATACCCCATGTCATGGGATTACTCAAGGAGGGAGAGAGGATTCAGACACCTGTGAGGACCGTAACAGAGGCGGACATCTCGATCTTCGCCGGCCTCAGCGGAGATTACCACCCGGCTCACACCAATGAGGAATTCGCGTCTAAGACACCCCTTAAGAGGAGGGTTGCACATGGGCTTCTCACGTTGAGTATCTCTGAGGGACTCTTCCTGAGAACCAACGTCCTGAATTGGGAAGAAGAACCCATCATCTCCTTGGGTTTCAACAACGTGAAGTTTCCTAACCCTGTCTACCCGGGAGATACGATCAGGTCGGTGTTCGAGGTGGTGAACGTAAGAGACAGTAAGAGTAGGCCGGGTTCTAAAGTGGTGACACTGAGATGTGAGTGCACGAAGCAGACTGGGGAGATAGTGTGTGAGTATGATCACGTAGTACTCCTCTTGAGCAAAGCAGACCAATGAAAGATTGAGGCCGATATCTGTCTTGAGGTAGTTATTCCTGACAGTGTGTCGATAGTGCAGTCATGAAACTACAAATCAGAGGGTTATGGCGTTCTCCTTGAGAGTGCAGCATCATTTCGACACACTCATAGTGTCGTCATTTATTAGATAAATTCCGGTATCGGTCCTCTCTCCCATAGGACCAACGCCAGCGAGTATTTGACTATGTCCAGGCTCCTGTTCACTGCCTTGATGGCCCTCTTGAAGCGGACTAGTCTTTCCCTCAAAGAGGAGTGGAGGGACTCGTTGGGGTTCACCGGGGACACCACGGTGTGATCCCTCAACGAGAACACGTTGTAGTCGTCGCTCACCTCCCTCAGGTAAGCGACTCAGTATTTCCCTGAAGGCCCTCTCGTCCCTGTCCCCCACGGAAAACAGCACGTAGAGGCTCAAAGTGGTGTAGACCAGGCACGTGATGACCTGTGAAAGGCCTTTGCCTTCCTATACAAGTCCACATTTCATCCACCTTGCTGACCACCTCTCCCCTGCCTTGTCCTTGGCTCGCCCCACAGTTCCACCAACTTGCTGAACCTCCTCCCGCCGCGGCGCTTGATCCAGACGCAGTGTCCTGGACTCCCAAACTGGAGATGGCCCTCACGCTCATGCCGTTGGAGTACGGGACGAGAGAACGTTCAGGGAAATAGTGAAATAACTGCCTGATGGCGGCAGGTGGGTGAGCGACGACTACAACGTGTACTCGCTGAGGGACCATACCGTGGTCCCCCCAGTGAACCCCAACGAGTCCCTCCACTCGTCCTTGAGGGACAGGCTGGCTAGGTTCAAGAGGTGATCAAGGCTGTGAACAGGAGCTTGTAGATGGTCAAGCACTCAAGCGTTGGTCCTGTGGGAGAGGGACTGATACCGGAATTTACATAATAAATGACGACACTATGGACACGCTCCTAAGTTGAGCCCCCTATGTTTTTAAGTCCATCCTCTACAGGTACACTGTGGATGAACCTCTTCTGCCTGGGGAGGACGTTTACTATGAGGTTAACGTAAGGGGTAGACACGTCATGCTGACTAACTCCAGGCTGATCGTCGTTGGGGGAAAAGAGATCACGAGGATAAACTTGAGGGAAGTAAGGACGGTCGAGAGCGGCAGGGAACTCCGGCTTTACCTATCCGGCGTGATACTCACCATACTAGGTCTTTCCTTGGCCTGGATAATGCCCTACTTACTCCTCTTGATCGCTGCAGGACCGGGAATAGCAGTATACGCGAGGACCGGGAGTTACTCCCTCGTAATCACCCACAGGGAAGGCCGTTTCAAGGTAAGAGGCGACAGGAGGGAGATAATGGAGTTGACTAACGAGCTGATCTCAATGCTCGAGACCATAAGGGAGGGCGAGTCTAGGAAGGGAAAGGGGTAACGCGAGAGAGGAGGAGACAGGGAAATCATAGAACACGTAAAGACCTGGAAATACTGTTCACCACGAGCGTTCCGGCGATGGGCGATAATACTTCGATAGAGTCCTTGTCCGATTTACCCACCACTTCGTTCACCCCCCCCAAATAGTAAGCTGGAAACTTCAGTGAAGTGCCCAACCCGCCACTGCCCTCGCTCACTCCACTGCCCTCACTAATAGATCAAAGGTCTACCCCCATTAACTATCCACGCCTTTAACTATCCACGCCTTGGAGGACAGAGATCCTACCTCGAGATTGGGTTCCCCGCTCCTCCGAGCGACTTCGATTTATCAGAAGCGGGATCCACGAACGGAGCCTTTCTTCGATGCTCCGTATGGTAGAGAGGTTAAGGTGGTTCTCTCTATGGGTCTTCAAGGCCGTCCGCCTCACATACAATCCCCGGCACTTCCAGCAGAGGTCTGGGTATTCGTCGTTTACGTCCTATGAAGTCCATTCTATAGCTAGAGATTATCCACTCCCTTGCTAGAGGAGTCTTTTGTCTCCGTGAACTACCCCACCCTCACTGGTAGACCCAAAATCACCTCCTCGAAAATAAGTCAGAATTGAGGCGGGGCAATTCGGATAATTCATCGTGCCGTATACCCAGGTAATCCATTAGCTTTTCGATGAAAAGCAAGGTCAGGAGGAACCGGAAGGTCTCCCTCCTTGAGGATCAGGAGGACGGAGTAGATCAGGACAGCCAGGACGAATGTGAGGAACCTGAACCCGCACTCGGTGGAACTCGTGAAGGGGAGGAAGGACTTGAACTGTAGGCCCTATGGTGTTCCTGACCCCGTCGTAGAGCTTAAGGACCTCCCCCTTGGGGAGGTTCGTGGCCCTGGCCGCGTATTTGATCCTCTCCCTCTCCTTCCTCCTCACGGGACGGCCGTGGACCAGGCCTAAACTCACCTGCTCCTCCCTCTTGTGCCTCTTGCTCTTTGTGTACTCCCCGTCGCACTCCTGGTTGATCTTCACGTCCTACAGGGACAGCCAGGACGTAATTGAACCTGGAGATATAGCGAAGCACTTCCACGCTGTGGAAGCATCAAGGGCCACGAGCTCCACCGCAACCCCCAGGGATAGGACCTGTCCCATGGGGGACTCCACGATATCCAGCTCTCTCACCCCCCTCACGTGCCTCGCTACGGCCAGGGTCTTCTCCTTAACACTGGTGGTGGCGGTTGAGTAGCTCCAGGAGTGGCCGTCCTTCCCACTCCCCAGGCCGTCCACTCCCGTAGAACCTCACCCTAGTCTAGGGAGACGCCGATCTCCTCATCTCCGCAGTTCGCCCAGGTTCACCCCCTCCCCTTCCTTAACAACCCCTCAGCCAGGGCCTCCTCCGCGCCCCACGGTCTGGGGCGAGACCCGGTGGGCGCCCGCGATCCACAGACCCGTTACACAGTGCGGCGAGATAAGGTCTCGGCCACCTCCCTGGAAGTTCAGGTGGGGAACTATTTCACCTCCCACCACAGTTCTTAGCGAGGGATCGATCGTGTTACCCTCGTGGTTCTGCTCATGAATGATACGAGGACTCCCTTGCCTTAAACCCTTCCGCCCTCACTCTCAGCTCGGAATTGTAAAACGGTGAAATATTTTTAGAAAAGTGGTTTTGGGTCTGCCGTTACGGATGGAACTTCAGCCCCCTTAATCCCCGTAATTTTAAATACCCTTAGAACTCTCTTTGCCCCATGCTCGGCGTCGCCTTCTACCCTGAGCATTGGCCGGAGGAGAGGTTCCCCACAGACCTCGGGATGATGGTCGAAGCTAGGGTGAAGTTGGTCAGGATGGGGGAGTTCTCCTGGACCAGGATGGAGCCCAGGGAAGGGGAGTTCAACTTCTCCTGGCTCCTCCACTACATAAGGGAGCTCAACTCCAAGGGAATAAGGAGCGTCATAGGCACTCCCACTGCTTCTCCCCCTCCGTGGGCGATCAGGAGTTATCCCGACATATTGCCTGTGGACTTCAACGGGATCAGGCCCAGGTTCGGGACGAGGAGGCAATACTGTCCCAATAACCCGAACTACAGGAGGCTCTCGGAGAGGATAGCCAGGGAGCTGGCCCGCGCAGTGAGTGAGGAAGAGGGTGTGGTGGGCTTCCAGGTAGACAACGAGTTGTCCCTGGGTTGGAACTACTGCTACTGCGATCACTGCGTGAGGGGCTTCAGGGAATACTTGAGGAGTAAGTATGGCACTTTAGGGGACCTGAACGAGAAGTGGGGCACCGTGTTCTGGGGTCACGAGTATAACGACTGGGAGGAGATCCACCCTCCCTCTTACCCATACGATTACTACAACAGGGGCTTGGCCTTGGACTGGGTGAGGTTCAGGTCCTCCTCAATGCTTGACTACCTCAGGCTTCAGGTTGAGGTAATAAGGGAGGAGGCACCCGGGAAGTTCATCACCACGAACCTCATGGGCCTCTACCCGGAGCTCGACTACTACTCACTGGGGAGGGAAGTGGACTTCCCCTCCACGGACGTCTACCCGAAGTACAGGGTCGACTACTACGATCCGTCGTGGATAGCCATGATATACGACGCCACCAGGTGTATGGGTAAGGGGGATTTCTGGGTCATGGAAATGCAGGCTGGACCAACGGACGGTGGACACGGTACAGGGATCGGCGCGTCCCCAGAACCTGGGGAAATGAGGAAGTGGTTCTACCAAGCCCTAGCGCACGGCTCCTCAGCGAACCTTTTCTTCAACTGGCGCACAAGTCCCAGGGGGAAGGAGCAGTTCTGGCACGGTGTTTTGAACCACGATGGCCTGCCCAACAGGAGATACGAAGAGCTCAAGCAGATCGGGAGAGAGGTAGAAGCGTTAGGGGAGGAGCTCAAGGGTTACTCCATTGGGGCTTCCGTTGCCCTGCTTTTCAGCTACGAGTCCATGTGGACCTCGGACGTGGTGGAGGGAGGGTATTACCCCATGACATATTACGAAGTAATCAGGACTGCCTACAGGGGACTATGGAGGGAAGGGATCCCAGTGGACGTGGTAGGTCCAGCTTCCGACCTCTCCAAGTACTCCACGGTCCTCGCTCCATTCCTTTACCTGTGCGGTGAAACACTCCTCAGGAAGCTCAGGGACTTCGTTACGAGAGGAGGGAAGCTGATCCTCACCGCCAGGTCATTGATCAAGGACGACTACAATAGGGTTGCCACGGGAGCCCAACTGGAGGACTTCTGGTCTCTAACCGGAGTCAGAGTGGAGGACTACACGAAGTTACCTGCAAACGTGGAGTATGCTGAGGTGGACTTCCCCCAAATGAGAGTGAGGGTGAGGTGGTGGATTGAGGCCCTTTCCCCCCTCAACGATGCCAGGGTGATCGCGACCCATTCCTTCAGGGAGTTCAAGGGTAAACCAGCTGCAGCCTCCAGGGGAGGGGTCACCGTCTTCGGTTTCTTCCCACCTGAGGAGGTTTACGCTCAGACAGTGAAGGGGGAGGAGAGGTGGGGAGTAGGGGATCAGGAGGTTGAGGTGGTGAAGGGGGAGGTCAAGGGAAAATGGGTCCTGTTCCTCATAAACCACTCCTCCTCCCTCAAGAGGCTCGAGGTGGACCTCAAAGGACGGGAGTGGTATTCGATCCTCTCCAGGCGGGAGTTCAAGGGGAGGACGCAGGTGGAGCTTGGACCTCACGGTGTGGAGGTTATGAAGTCGATTTGATCCAGCATGCCTCACCGGTCGGATCAAAGCACTGAAAACCTCTCCGCTTCACCGAATGGAGAGGTCCCAGCACAAGGGCTTCCCCTCTTCGGTCGAACTGTATCGCCTTGACTAACGTAATCGATTACAATGGGTGCCATATTCAAATAGAGGTGTATACCTTTAAATTCAAATTGGAAGTTTTAAACAGGATAAGGAGGGTCCGCGCATCCCCTAGGAGCCGGGTCCTTTTCACGTCAATGGCGTTTTCAAGTCTTTCTTCAGACCTATAGAGAGTGGAAGAAGACGATATCAAAAGGACGATCCCCCAGAGGGTGTGGGCCCAGAGCCCTTGGGCTCAGGTTCCACGAGCCGCCGTAGTCAGCAGTTTCAGTTAAGGCGTGAAATTTGCAAAAAGGGGTTAAGGGCGTAAAGCCCCGCCAAGGGGACGGAGGCCTCCCTTAACCACTACATCTGTAACTCGGGTGAACCCGCTATCATCTCGCCACGATTGTGGCCTTCACCTCTGCCTGGGACGAGATCTGCACCCACGTTCCTGGACTTTGGACGACATTGAGTCCCTTTCTGAGCTCCTGCTCCTCCACCTCCTGGTCCTCAAGGGAGAGCCTCATCCTTAACTTAGCTGGCCCGGAGATGTTGACCAGGAGCTTAGAGACCCCAGAGGCGTAGAACCACTTGCTCTGCCTCCCGTTGAATAGGCCCCTCCTCTCGGGGTAAGCCCTGGGGTCGAAGACCTGGAGCGAGACCTCTGCAGCCCAGATCTCGTGTGTGTAACCCTCCCTGTTGGTGGAGGGGTTCCTGGTCCAGGTGTCCCTGAATGAGGCGAAGAGGAGTTTCGGCCTGCCGTCTGGGAGGATCGTGTAGTGGGGGTGGCCCACCTGTGTTAAGCTATCGTCTATGGGAAGGAGGGGCATTAGGGAGGCCTGAAGGGCCTCGACCTCCTTGAGTGAGTTCAGCTGAGGGACCTCCTCCACAGTGGGGCCCAGGAAAGTCTGTAAGCCCCATTTCCCCGCGTTGTCCTCCTCCACGAAGACCTGGATCCTGGGCAGGGTGGTCAGGTCTATTACGTCGTTTGCATTAGCCCACCTCCCGAACTCCCCCCAGTCCTCTACCTCCACCTTACTTAGGTCATCCACGTTCTTGACCAAGTAGAGTCCGACTCCCGGACTCCCCCTTTCCTTGACCAAGGGCGTAGAGGCCAGGGCCTCGGTCAGGACGCCGTAGGCCCCTGTGGGTTTCATGGGGAAACCTGGGTCAGCGACCCTCCCGAAGTCCAGGATCTCCCTGTGGCCCTTGAGGTTCCAGTTAGGGTCGAAGACGAAGAGGAGCACCTTACTCCCGTGTGTCGAGGTGACCAGGAACTCGTCTCTAGCCTCGTTGTATATTCCCCTAACGGCGTTGTGGGTGTAGTCCACCTTGGTGGGGAACTCGGAGGGTAAGATCTTCCTGGCCGTCCTCAGGCTCACGTTCAGGTCCTCGTCCACTTCCGCCACTAAACCCTCCCTCTTCAGACCCACGGGGTCCTTCCACCCCGTGAAGAGGAGCCACACCCTATCCCTCTTGACGTCCTGTATTAGGTAGGGTGTCCCAACCCCTCCCCTTATATCCTCCATTGGGGAGTCGTGAGGCAGGAGGACTTCTCGAGACCTCATGGAGCATTAACGCGCGGGGAGGTTAATAAAGTGAGGTCCTAACGGGCTCTCCCAGCTTCACGGGCTTCAGGTCCCCCACTTCCCCTCAACTCCACTCGGCCAGGCAGAGCGAACCTCTCCCCCTGAGGGTTTTAGTGCGGTAACGGAAGGGTGTGCGAACCCTGGAAAGGCCGTGATCAACCCCTCATTCACTTCAGGGTTGGTCCAGAGGAATCCGAACGAGAGCATAGTCGGAGAATGTGGCTCGCAGTCCTAAACGACGATCTTCTTATATACGAGGACCACCACCACGGCCAGGAAGAGGGTCGAGACCAAGAGGGCCATCACGTTGACCACCATACCTCCTGAAGAGGGGTTCTGGAAGGGAAGGGTGAAGAGGGAGAGGAGCACTAACGTCAACGCAGTCCCGATCAGGGCCTTACCCACTGACGTGAGATCACCCCTTGACGAGGTGACAGGCTACCCTGTGATCTGGGTAGACCTCGATCAGATTGGGCTCCACCACATCGCATAGACCCGAGACGGACAGGGGGGAGATATACCTGGAGGGGAAGAGGGTTAGGTTCAAGTCCCCGCTGGACGCTAAGGCTGCGGGAATAGAGACGATCTACCAGGACCTGGCCCTGATCCCGGACTTGAGCGTCTATCACAACATATTCCTTGGCAGGGAGAGGCTCTCCTCGGTCAGGCTGATCAACGACAGGGAGATGATCGAGGAGGCCAATGAAGTGCTCGACGTCCTTCAAATAAGGATCCCCGACGTGAGGGTCAAGGTGGAGTCCCTCTCAGGAGGGCAGAGACAGGCGGTGGCCGTGGCCAGGGCGGTATACTTCTCAGCCAAATTGGTCATAATGGACGAACCCACAGCAGCCCTGAGCGTGGTGGAGACGAAGAAGGTGCTGAGCCTCATAAGGAAACTGGCAGAGAGGGGAATATCGGTCATAGTGATAACCCACAACATAGCCCAGGGTTACGAGGCAGCGGACAGGATAGCGATCATGGAGAGGGGGAGGATAATACTAGAGAAGGAGAAGAAGCAGACCACAGTGGAGGAAATAACGGAGTTCATGAGCGATGTGGCGACGGGGAAGATAAAGATAAGCGAGGATTGACTCCTGAACCTAGCTGACTTAAAGATACCAGTTTCAGGTCCGAGCCAGGGGAAATGCCTAGGCTCAATTGATCACCCTGGCCTAGGGGTGTGAGGGCGAGGAGGGGTGGAATACGTCTACGCCCTTTGATGATCAGGGGGAAGGGCGATCACCTGAAATTGCACAAATAATTACTTTTTAAACTTGGATGTCTCCATAAATCCATGGCCCTCTTCAGGTTCACCCCCGATCCCAGCTTCTATCCCTCACCTAAACAGGCCATAAAGGCCCCACATGAGGACCTCGCATACGTAGCCTGCCTCTACGAGGGGACAGGGGTGGAGAGGCCCGACTTCATTGCGATGGTGGACACTGATCCTAGGTCGGAGTCCTACTCTAAGGTAGTGGGGAAAGTGGAGCTCCCCTACGTTGTGGACGAGCTCCACCACTTCGGCTGGAACGCCTGCAGCTCCGCTCTCTGTCCCAACGGGAAGCCCAACCTGGAGAGGAGGTTCCTCATTGTTCCAGGCCTTAGGTCCTCTAGGATTTACGTGATCGATACCAAGGCGAGTCCTAGGTCCCCCCGATCGTCAAGGTAGTGGAACCTGAGGTCGTTAAGGACGCAGGTTACTCCAGGTTGCACACAGTCCATTGAGGCCCTGATGGGATATACCTGAGCGCTTTGGGGAGCGAGATCGGTGGAGAACCCGGAGGCGTCCTCATGCTGGATCACTACACCTTCGACGTCCTGGGGAAGTGGGAGGTGGACAGGGGAGATCAACGTTTGTCCTACGACTTCTGGTGGAACCTGCCCGAGGAGGTCATGGTAACCAGTGAGTGGGCCACCCCTCAGACCATGGAGGGGGGATTGAAACTGGAACACCTCAAGGACAGATACGGGAACAGGCTTCACTTCTGGGACCTGAGGAAGAGGAGGAAATTGGCCTCCGTGGTCCTGGGGGAGGAGAACAGGATGGCGCTTGAGATAAGGCCTTTCCATTCGCCCTCGAGGTTAGGGGGATTCGTTAACCTCGTGGTCAGCCTAAGGGACCTCAGCAGCTCAATATGGTATTGGTTCAGGGAGGATGGGAAGTGGAGGGCGGAGAAGGTCATAGAAGTCCCTGCGGAACCAAGTGAAGGGGGTCTTCCGGAGATCCTGAAGCCATTCAAGGCGGTCCCTCCCCTAGTAACGGACATAGACCTCTCCCTGGACGATAGATACCTCTACTTGAGCCTCTGGGGAATAGGGGAGGTCAGGAAGTATAATGTCTCCGATCCCTTCAGGCCCAGGCTCGAGGGGAGAGTGAGGTTAGGGGGAATAGCCCACAGGGCGAGGCATCCTAACGGTGCGGAGCTCAGCGGAGGACCTCAGATGCTTGAGTTGAGCAGGGACGGGAGGAGGGTCTACGTGACCAACTCGCTCTACAGCAGCTGGGACAACCAGTTCTACCCAGAGGGGATCAGGGGGTGGATGGTGAAGCTCAATTCAGATGGAGGACTGTCTGTAGACAGGGAGTTCCTAGTGGACTTCGGGCAGGCAAGGTCTCACCAGGTCAGGCTCAGGGGAGGAGATGCGAGTTCTGACTCCTATTGCTTCGCTTGAGGTAGCGGTCCTGGGTCTCATCGTAGGCCTCGACCCCAGGGAAACTTGGCTCCTCTCGGTCATGCGTTACTGGGCAACGAGGTCTGCGACCGATCTGCTCAAGATCCTCGGCTCCTCGATCCTGGCCCTGATCGCCATCACAACTCTGCCGGCCCTCATGCTCAAGGAGGTCTTGGGCTACCCCATCTCTATTTACCTCCTAGCATTTGCCTCCATATTCCACGGGATCGCTAAGTCAACCTTCGGAACGCCCCACTACGTGAGTAGTCTGAGCCCCACGTTGAGGAACTCCCTGTGGAGGGCACTGGCTTTAGGCGGGACGGGGGGCTATCCCGTGGCGTTCGCCCTAGCTTACTGGGTCTCAGGGTGGTCACCCTACACATTCATCGCCTTTCCCTCCCCTCTGCTCCTGGGTGCCTTCACTATGACAGCCCTCTGCCTGAGGAGCGAGTTGGCCTTACTCAGGAGGGCCTGGCTAAACTACGACCTCTTGAAGGGCCTTCTTCTATGGGCTTTAGCCATGACCTCCCTCTGGAGGCTAAACTACCCCTGACCTCCTGAAGCTGAGTCCTCAGGGGCTGGCAGAAGTGATTAAGCGAGAAGTCACGGGTAAGCACTAACTCACTGCCCCTACCTCTCGGCCTCCCCCCTCCAAGTACATGCGAGGCCCCCTTCAACCGTGTGAGCCCCCTATGCGAAATTCACTAAAGGATAACAACTCATCATTCAGGGGAGTCGGAAAACCTTATATTAGGAGGATGGAATTAAATCCTGTGTCAACTTCTAACGTAAGGGTCTTCACTCCCACCTCCCTGGCCGTCTTCCTGGCACCCATACTGGCATTGGTCTACGCCGTCACCGCTAGGAACTTCACTTTCCTGGACTACGTCCACGTCCTCACCGGGGGGATGTGGACTGGTATTGACCTCTTCATGGGCCTCGTCATGAGTAGGATCCTCAGGTCCCTGGACCCTGGGAGCAGGGCGCAGTTAATAATGAGGCTTACCCCACTCATGCTCCTCTTCATGCCCTCCATCGCAGCTGTGGCCACGACGGCTGGAGTTTACTTGGCTTCATGGCTTGGGATCTTCAAGCTCAGTAACCCCATAATATTGGCCACCGGGGGAGTGGTCCTAGTGCTCATAGCCCAGGGTTTCGGGATCATAATGCCGAACGAGGTTAGGATATTCCTCGAGATCAGGAGAGGGGCTAGGGACAGGGAGAAGATAAACAGACTGGGCATGAGGAATATATACGTTGGGGGAAGCCAAGTGATCTTCCAGATAGTGGTGATCTTCCTCATGGCCAAATTGACCGTAGGGTAATCGGCCTATCTCCACCCCTCACAGGTCATCCTCCCCCACGAAGCGAGAGAGCCACCTTTCCTTGAAAGGGTTTAAGCGCTCTGCCCGGGGTGTTGCTCCGTCCTTTCTGATTCCCTCCCCGCCCTAGAGGGATCCCCTCAGGGCGGTTGATTGCTCCCACCGTGGATTCAGGTTCACATCCCATTTGGCTTACAGTTGAGGGGGCAGAGGCTTTGCATTCCAGTCATTCCGGGTCCAGAAGGGGAAAGGGGATCCGTCGTATGAAATATAGAGATTCTGATCGCCTCTTCCACAGTCCCATTTCCTGAACCGAGCTAGGAGGGGCGTCGCTGGAAGCACTGAGAGGATCCTTTCGAGGAAGGGATCTAGAGGGGCCTGTCCTGTGGAAACTGTAGCATTCTTACGTGATATTATTAAACTCCTTAATACCACATCAACGGCAGTTCTCTCCGGGGGTAATGTATTCCACTCAGCCAGCCCCAAGGAGTTGGGGGTGACTTTGGATGAACCCTCAAGGGGCCATGGCTGAATCGGAAGTAGGTGAAAGTGGGAAAGTCACGCCACGGGTAAACACAGCCCGTTGAAGTGGTGGAGGACGTAAGGTTTCAACCGCGCTCTCCCAGGACACCGCTGCTCCTCAGGATCTCCCCTATGGATCTCTCCTCCTCCTCGCCACAGGGGACTAGGGGTTCCCTCACATACCTCTTCACGGGTGTCCCCAGGACCTCAAGGGCCCCCTTTATGGAGGCCGTGTAGGATCCGCAGTGGTCGTATATCCTCTCCAGGCTCAGGAGCTTCCTCCACTCCTCAGAGGCCTCCCTCAGCTTCTCCTCCTTCCAACTCCTGTAGACGCTAAGGTGAACCTGGGGAACTGCGTTGGCCAACCCCATTACTCCACCGTCCCCTCCCATGAGGAGTAGGGGTAAAAGGTAGTCGTCGAAACCAGTCATGATGCTGAAGTCCCTCCTGATCGGCTTGAGCCTCAGGATGAGCCTCCTCATGTAGTCCAGACTGTCCACCGTGACCTTAGTCCCCACCACGTTCTGGTGTTCCAGGAGCTTCAGGTAGACGCTGAGGGGTATCTCGATCCCAGTGAAGATGGGTATGTTGTATATTATCAACGGGACGTCCACCTTGTCAGCTATGATGGAGAAGTGCCTTATTAATGCCTCTGGGCCCACCTTGAAGTAGAAGGGAGTGGTGGCGACGATGGCGTCTACTCCCACATCCACCAGGGCCTTACCCAGGGACACAGCGTCCTCAGTGTAGTTAGCGCTCACTCCCCCCATTACCTTCACCCCACCTCCCTTGGCTTCTATCACCTGCCTGGTCAACTTGATCACTTCATCCCTGCTCAAGTGCACGAACTCCCCAACCGAGGAGTTGACGAATATCCCAGCGACGCCCCTGGAGGAGAGATTTGAGGAGAGCCACCTCGTGGCCTCTAAGTCCAGTGAGGAGTCCCTTGCGTATGGAGTCACCATTGGGACCACGACGCCTTCCAACCTGAAAGCCATAGCGGGGAATGGGGTCTCAGGTTTTATGCTTTGTGATGTTTCAGGTCCCTGGAGACTCTGACTCACCCCCGAAAGGGGCTTTACGCCCTGCCCCATTCTTTGTGGCACTTCTACGTAACTTTCAAGTACTGCCAATCGCTTCTGAATAGCCCAACGGCGGTCCGTATGGGCATGTCATACACGTACCTTCAGGGATGGGACGGTTGAGCCTGTGAACCCTCCACCCTTGGGCGAGGTGGGGCCTTGAAGGGGAAATCGCAGGGGGAGCCCCGTAAGGGTGACCCTTGCTCTACCCCTGGGGGAACGGAGTGGGGTATTTTCGTCCCTGGGAAGTGAAGGGGCGGACCGCCAGTCTATGAACCTCCGGAACCCTTAGGGTGTGCAGGGGGACTCCAGTTAGCTTTTTTGGCTTCCCCTCCCCTTTACTGCCCATGAATCCCGTGGACGAGATCCTTAGGCCCTCGCCCGCCATAGAGGGGAGCGTGGATCACCTCTTCTACTGCTGGAAGAGGGTCCCCTCCATGAGGCAGGGGGTGGAGGAGGACTTCCAGGTTTGTAAGGCGAGCGACTTCTGGAGGGTCAGCTACGATCAGAGGAAGTACACCGACTTCATCTCCTCCTACGTTAAGCCCAAGGGAGTGCAGACCGTCTCCATGAGGTCCAGGAAGACCTTCAAGTTCGGCGACTTCACACTGATGACCAAGCTCCCCAGGGCGCAGGGTGGGCCCATGCTCTGGTTCGGCTTCGAGCACGACGACCTCTTCGCAGGGGGAGCTGCGCACTTCTGCTGGCACTCGAACAAGGGAACCCTGACCGCCAACGTAGGGGGGATATCCAAACTCATCTCCATGGACTTGACCAAGTTCCTCCCGCCCGACTCGGACTCCAAGTACCATTGGTACAGTATCAACGTGAGGAGGGGGGTGATCCTCTGGTATGTGGACGGAAAGCTCAGGGCGTTGGCCTCAACGGCTTTGGGCGACAGGAGGGAAGGGGAAGTGATCCACAGCGATTTTCCCTACGCAGCCGGGTGGACCACCGATCCTCCCTCACCCAACCTCGCAGTGCTCCTGGACATAGACGGGGGGAGGGAGGTGGAGTTCAATTGGGCCGACCTGAACCCATGGGGACTGAGGGTCTCTAACGGGGACCCACAAGCACCAGTGAGGTTGAGGCTGTACACCGCGGGTTCGGAGACGGCCTGGAGCGGACGCAAGGTCCAGGCGGGAGAGGAGTTGACCTCATCGCCGCTGCCTGGGACTGGGAACAAAAGCTTGACCCTCTGGGCACCACGCGGGACAGTTACCGTAGAGTACTTCACTGAGGGGGGTTGGATCGAAAGTGGGGAGGCAGAGGTCATGGGGGTTTGGACGTGGAGATCCCAGGACGAAGTCCCCATGCTGAGGTTCAGGTATAGGGCCAGAGAAGGGGGAGAGATCAGGACTGCATCGCTCTCACTGACTTAACCCATCTCGCCCTAGAGGGTCCTAAGGGCTGAATCCTTTTCAAGTTAATAAATGTTTTATGTTCGTCCGTGTTATGAGTTCCTCCATGAGGGGATGATTTCCCACTGGGTGTGGGCTCCGCCCGGGGGGAGTGAAAGGGGGTGTGGGTCCCGTGCCGTTGGGCAGGGTCCGCGACCCGCCCTTGAACCGTGCTGGGGGCTGAGTCCCTACACCTGATCAGGTTGAATGAAATACAGGAAGCCTATCCATAGAGGCGGGGTATTTCACAGGTCTTCGATGACGGTATGGACACACTCAGGCCATTGGGCTTAAACCTCGCATCACAGTTAAGGTCCTCTCGCGGAAAAGAGCCCTGAACTTGAGAGAAGCGTGAGGGGAAGGAGGGTTCCATGGGTTCCAACGTCGTGACTTGACTCTAACTCCATAATCTAGGCGTGGGGAGCTGGAAGAATGAGGATGGGAGTTGACGTGGAGTGCCATGAACCCCTATAAGGGCTCCCTATTAACGACACGGGATTGCGAAATTACCCTCTCAGGAGTCCCGCTCCTTCCTCTCCTTGAGGAGGGCCGCGACTATGATGCTGAGGGAGTTGGCAAGGTCGTCCATCCTCTTCCCCAAGTCGTCCATCCTCTTATTGAGGTCGCCTATCCTCTGGTTGATCAGCTCCCTCATGGCCTCGAACTGCTTGTTCGTGGACTCCCTCATGGCCTCGAACTGCTTGTTCGTGGACTCCCTCATGGCCTCGAACTGCTTGTCGACCGAGACCTTGAAATCGTCGAATCTCCTGTTCAAGTCCTCCACTCTCCTATCCGTCTCGTCCATCCTTCTATTCACTAGCTCCCTCATGGCCTCGAACTGCTTGTTCGTGGACTCCCTCATGGCCTCGAACTGCTTGTTCGTGGACTCCCTCATGGCCTCGAACTGCTTGTTCACGGAGTCCTTGAAGTCGGCGATCCTCGCGTCCACATACTTCTCCAGATCGGAGAACCTATTGTTCACCTCGTTCCTAAGTGCCTCAACGAAGTAGTAAGTCTGAACTAATTGGAGTTCCTGTTCCGTGAGCTTCTGTCCCCTGGAGATCTTCTCAGCTATCCCCTTCACTAGGGACTCAACGAAGGAAGTTATGACTCCCAGGTTCGCAGCCATAGGGTCATAGAGTTGCGGGGGTTTAAATTCGTTCGAGATTAAGCTGTGAGCTGACTTTCTCCCCACCCTGGACGGTAGACCCAAAATCACTCTTCTAAAAATATCTCATCCAGGGGTTTTACAATTATGAGCGGGGAGGGAAAGTCTTAAGGCGGGGGAGTCATCATATTATCGATGAGCGGATCCAAGAATCTGACTTCCTCCCCGCCCTAAAGGGCGAGGGTTCCCCTCATCGATTCGGGTTTACATCTCTCATTTGAGGGGCAGTCGAGGGGGTCAGAGACCCCCTCCTGTTTAACTACAGCAATAACGTCACGATCATTCTCATAACCGCAATTGCATCTAAACCAACGATATCCTTTCTCCTTCATCTTTCTACCGCATTTCGGACA